>ENA-USUG01006712-USUG01006712.1-human-gut-metagenome-genome-assembly--contig:-NODE-6712-length-11841-cov-12.498470_pt1 | contig 11841 bp, 10 predicted proteins | sample MGYA00250059_ERZ773394 | MGnify/ENA primary metagenome ERZ773394 (study PRJEB29103, sample SAMN06111957) | human gut metagenome | biome: human gut; feature: ankylosing spondylitis patient; material... | reverse complement strand
GATAGTATTTTCTTTCTCTTGTAGAATTAATCAATTGACGATTATGATGTCTAAATTGTTTTTCTTCAAAAACTACAAGAATTCTCACATCATTTTTCCTACAGACAAACCTATGGATTTGCAGCGATTAAGAGAATTCTTTATCATATTCTCTATCGTTTCTTCTAACATTTTTCAAAATAAAAACGTAAATGCAGTACTTAATTTTTCTCGATTGTATATATTTTCAAAAATATTTCAACTTTTTTCAAAAATGTATTGACAAAAGTCAATGCATGTGATAATATAAAGATAACAAAGAGATGGAAACATTGAAAAACTTTTCGTGCGACCACTCAATGTTAACGAACTTGTATCAACGATCGTTTTATCTCCTTGACGGTCGAGCGTGTAGTATTCCTCCTCCTTTTGCTACACGCTTTTTTTATTTGATACATATGTTTTTTCTGATATTAGATTCTACTAAATAATATAATATTGCAACAAGTGAGAAAGGAGATCGAACGAAAGTATAGGAAATCTTTTGTTCGTATAAAAATTATGGAAGATACACAATTAACACTGATTGTGCCTTGCTATAATGAAGAAGAAGCATTACCTATCTTCTATAAGGAATTAAAGCAAGTACTTAATCAGATGTCCTATACGTACGAAATCCTCTTAATTAACGATGGATCTACGGATTCGACATTATCGATATTCCGAGAGATTGCAAAAAAAGATCAAACTGTAAAATACATTTCATTTTCTAGAAATTTTGGAAAAGAAGCTGCCATGTATGTTGGATTTTGTAATGCAAAAGGAAACTATGCAGCAGTAATGGATGCCGATATGCAAGATCCACCAAACTTATTACCGAAAATGATCGAAATCCTAGAAGAAGGAAAATATGATAGTGTTGCAACACGAAGATTTACAAGACAAGGAGAACCGCCTATCAGAAGTTGGTTCGCAAGAAAATTTTATAAACTTATTAATCAGATTTCCGATATTGCAATTGAAGATGGGGCAAGAGATTTTCGATTGATGAAACATGATATGGTAGATGCGATTGTTGAAATGTCAGAATATGACCGATTTTCGAAAGGAATTTTTGGATGGGTTGGATTCTCAACTTGTTGGCTTCCATTTGAAAATCAAGAACGTGTTTGTGGAACTACAAAATGGAGCTTTTGGAAACTAACAAAGTATGCAATTAATGGAATCATCAATTTTTCACAAGCTCCATTATATTTATCGACTTGTTTAGGTATAGGATTAAGTGCAATATCAATTATGTGCATTCTGTTTACATTATGCAATTTTATTCAAACAAATTTTATCATTGATACGATCATATTCGTCGGAGGACTGCAATTATTATGTATTGGAGTATTAGGACAGTATATTGCAAAAATCAACACTGAAGTAAAGGCACGTCCACATTATATTATCAAAGAAAGTAATATAGAAAACTTAAAAAAAATTAATTAAAAGGAGTATATTATGGAAAAGAAAAATCCTTGCAAGTTGTTGTTTGCATTTTTACTCTCATTCCTATTTATTACCATTTGTTCAAAAAACTCATTCTTGTATCCAATGAATGATTGGGGTGATGTTAACTGTTTTTTTATCGTTGGAAGATCCTTATTAGATGGCAAAGTGTTATATCGTGATATTTACGATCAAAAAGGACCAATCCTCTATTTTATATATGCATTGTTATCATCCATTTCAAGTACGAGTTTCTTTGCCGTTTATATATTAGAAATCATTACATTCGCATTCTTTTTATTCTATGCTGGAAAATGTGTGAATCTTTATATTGACGACGAAGTATATAGCTATTTAGGAATGGTGATTTTTGGATTTGTTGTTGTAATTTCAAAATCGTTTATGCATGGTGGTGGTCTAGAAGAGATGCTACTCTTTACACAAATGTATTCCATTTATGTATTTTTGAAATGGATTAAAAAAGACCAGACACCAAGTAAACTTGCATGTTTCACAATTGGTATTTTTTGTGCAATTGCTTTTTGGACGAAGTTTTTACTTTGTGGATTTTATCTTGGGCTTGTTCTTTATGTGTTATACCATTGTTGCTACAAGTACAAAGATTATAAAACACTATGGATGGCAATCAAATATTTTTTACTTGGATTTTGTATCATTACAATGATTCCAATTATTTATTTTGCTGTGAATCATGCATTAAATGATTTATTTATTAGCTATTTTTATAATAACTTATTTTTATATTCAGGCAAAGATCATTATGCTCTTTGGATTTGTATTCTACTGTTTTTTAGAAGTAATTTATTATCGTTTTCATTTTTACTTATTTTAGGTATTTTATATGTTTGTAGTGAAAAATTGACAGAGCGATATTTTACAATATTTCTATTGCTTTTAACATTGATTACAAATTATATGAGTGGTAAAACATATGATTATTATGGAATGGTTATGGCTCCATTTGCCATTTTCGGAATCATTTTTTTGCTTAATATTTTTTATAAGTTTGCAAAAATAAAGATTCATAAAACTGTACTTATTTTAGTGATGATTTGCCTTATTATCACTTCGTATTTCATAAGTTCAAATACATCATTTATGAAGATGAAGAAATCTGATTTGCCACAATATCAATTTGCAAAAATTATGAAAGAAGAACATGCAAAAAGTATGCTGTATTTTGGTTTGTTAGATAATGGGTTTTATTATGCATCGGAAATAATTCCAAGTTGTAAATATTTCACCATTCTTAATATACCACTAGACGAAATAAGAGATATGAATGTGGAATATATTAAAAACAATAAAGTGGATTTTGTGGTTACACGAGATTTCCCATTAGAAGAGACCTATGCAGACAATCCAGATTATAAGTTGGTTAAAAGTACATCTTATTTATTTGAAGGAAAAAAAGTATCATATTATTTATATCAATTGAAAAAATAGTCAATGGTTTAAGATTTAAGACTGCAATGTTGCAGTCTTATTTTATTGACAATTGTCAAAAATTGTGTTAAAATGAAAGAAAAATTGAGGAGAAAAATATGGCAAAAATTAATACGGAAAAGGAATACATCAAACGGTATGTCAATGAAGCGAATCGAAGACTTGGAACTGACCGAAGTTTTATTTGCGAAAAGAGAGAAAAATTTGTGAAATGGTTGCGAGATAATATGCCAATCGAAGCCAAGCAATTATTAATCATGAAGCGAGATGTGGAAGCGAGAGAATATGTAAAAGAAATAATAGACGAAATTACAGCGCCAGATGAATAATCTGGTGCTAACTTATGTTTGAAAAAACGATGGAAAGGATTTTGAGAATATTGATTCATAGTAAATAATACAATAGAGAAAAAAGAAAGGGGATTTCTTATGATTCCAATATTATATATTGTGATTCCTTGCTATAATGAAGAAAAAGTTTTACCAATAACAAGTAAAATGTTCAAAAACAAAATCAGTCAATTAGTAAGTGAAAATAAAATCGATCAAAGAAGTCATGTATTATTTATTGATGATGGATCAACTGATAATACATGGTCAATTATTCAAGAACTTTCAAAAAATGATTCTTGTTTTCTTGGGATTAAACAAAGCAGAAATCGAGGACATCAAAATGCAGTGCTTGCAGGACTAATGGAAGCAAAAAAATATTGCGATATTACAATTTCAATTGACTGTGATGGTCAAGATGATATTGATGCAATGGATCTAATGGTAGATGCATATTTAGATGGGTATGAGATTGTATATGGTGTGCGAAACAAGCGAGACACGGATACATTTTTCAAACGTTTTACAGCCGAATCATTTTACAAAGTGTTAAAATGGATGGGGGTTGAGACTGTTTATAATCATGCTGATTATCGTCTTGTATCCACAAAAGTGCTAAATGAGTTTGAAAACTTTGAAGAAGTTAATCTTTATCTTAGAGGGATGTTTCCACTTGTTGGTTTTCCATCAACAAGTGTTTATTATGAACGACATGAACGTATTGCTGGTGAAAGTCATTATCCATTAAGTAAAATGCTACATTTGGCATTTGAAGGAATTACAAGTTTAAGTATTACACCTTTACATTTAGTTACATCACTTGGATTAATTGTATCCATATTTAGTTTTATTGGGATTTTATGGTCCATAATTGGAAGTTTTATGGGTACGGTTGTTCCTGGATGGTCAAGCTTAGTATGTATTGTTTGTTTTATTGGAGGTATTCAATTATTATCTATTGGGATTCTCGGAGAATATATTGGAAAAATCTATATGGAAACAAAGCATCGCCCTAGATATATCATAAGTGAAAGAATAGGAGATATTTATGGAAAAGAAGAATCTTAACAAACTCTTATTTGCATTCATTACATCGTTTATTTTTATTACGATTTGTTCAAAAAATTCATTCTTGTATCCAATGAATGATTGGGGTGATATTAACTGCTTTTTTACAGTTGGGCGATCATTATTAGATGGAAAAGTATTATATCGTGACATTTATGAACAAAAGGGACCACTCTTATATTTTATTTATGCTCTATTAGCTGCGATTTCAAAAACGAGTTTTTTTTCAATTTATATATTAGAAGTAATAACATTCGCTTTTTTCTTATTCTATGGAAGTAAATGTATTCAGCTATATATTGAGGATAATATGTACAGCTATTTTGGCATGATAATTCTTGCATTTATTACTGCAATTTCAAAACCTTTTGTACATGGTGGTAGTGTAGAAGAAATGATGTTATTTATGCAAATGTACAGTATATATGTCTTTCTTAAGTTTATAAAAAAGGAAGAACAACCAAATAAGCGAGAATGTTTTACAATTGGTGTTTTTTGTGCCTGTGCATTTTGGATTAAATATCTTGCATGTAGTTTTTATGTTGGTTTGGTTCTTTATATTTTATATGCTTATTGCTATAAGAAAAAAGATTATAAAACATTAATTATAAGTATTATATATTTTTTATTTGGATTTTGTCTTATTACATTGATTCCAATTGTATATTTTGTTTATACCAATGCATTTGTTGATTTATTTACAGTTTATTTTTACAATAATTTATTTTTATATTCATCAAAGATAGCACTTTGGACATCCATACCATATGTAATCATAAAAAATATAAAATCTTATTTCTTTGTTTTCTTAATCTTAGGATTTATTTATTTATATTTATATAAATGGAAAGAACGATACTTTATTTCTTTTCTATTTGCATTAACTTTTGTTTTAACTTATGCAAGTGGAAAAATACATTTCATATATTACTGTTTAGTACTGTTTCCATTTTCAATTTTCGGTGTAATTTATTTGTTGAAGATATTGTCAACAATGAAAAAAAACAAAATTGTATTGGTTATCTTATCTTTACTTCTTTGTATAAGTCCTTACTTTATCAGTGGAAATACGTATCTTATGAAGTATAAAAAAACAGAATTGCCACAATATAAGTTCGCAAAAATAATGAAAGATGCAGATTCAAAAACGATGTTGTATTTTGGATATCTTGATAATGGATTCTATTATACATCACAGCTTACACCAACATGTAAATATTTCTGTGGGCTTAATATTCCATTACAAGATTTAAAAGATACACAAACTGAATATGTAGAAGATGGAAAAGTTGATTTTGTAATTACAGACAATAAAACATTAAAGGATTATGAAGTGAAAGATACGAAATACAAACTTGTGTCAAAAGAGACATTCCCATTTGAAGGTAGTGAATATACCTACTATTTGTATCAATTAAAGAAATAAGGATCATAAGGAATATCTGAGAAATCAGAGTTCCTTATTTTTGTGCAAAAAGAAAGAGATCAACAATGTAATTTGTCAATCTCTTTCTTTAATTATTGTCATTTTGTTCTTACAAACAATGTTGGAATGGAAAAGATCAATCTTCTAATTTGATCGATAAGTGTTCCAATAAGGAAGATACTAATTACTGCAATTCCAACATGAATAAGGAAGAAATGAGAGTTTACATGGGTTGCATTTTGAAAAACTCGTTCCCATAGCCATGATTTTAAAACAATTTCATGGAGCATATAAATACCAAGTGTTCCCTTTGAAAAATAATTGATAATTGGATGATATCCAATCTTCAAATGATTAAATACTTGGAATAAAGATAAACTCCAACATGCCATTAGCATGGAATTTGGTTGCCAAAAGTAATCTGGAATTATAGTTAGTTCCATTCCATTTTTTAATAAAATGTTTACAACGACAATAAATCCAAACAAACAAGCTGTTGACAGTAAAAAAGACATACAAGATTTTTTAAAATTATTCATTTTCTGAATATCATAAAGTCTAATATATGCTCCAATGAAATATACAACAATCATCCAAATGAAACGATTAAAGAACATAAATCCTTCAACATTATTTAGTGCATTCGGTGAAAACAATGCGAACACGGTTGGAATCATACTAAACAGTAATAATAAAGTGTAAATCATATACTTATATTCTGTTTGATCGAGTGCATGAATAAGTTTGTTCAAATAAGGAATAAGAAGATAAAGTAAAATGTATGCAGTAATAAACCAATATTTATTGAATATTACTGGAAACAGCCAACTAATGATGTATTTCATTTCATCCATATTTGCATATCCGACAGCAACATTGATTGCATTTAATAAAATCCAATAGAAATCAACTTCTATTACAAGAGAAATTAATTTTTTTACCTTGAACTTTCCATTTACCAAAAAATATCCACTAATTAATGTAAAACAATTAACACCAAGTTCTCCAAACATGCGAATGAAATCTGCTAATACTTTGTTTTTCGTGTATCCATCAAATTGTAAGTTTCCATGGAAAACATAATGAAAGGCAATGATTGCCATAATCGAAATAATACGTAACAATTCAAAATTACTCTGTCGTTTCTCCATATATGCACCTCAATCTACGAGCATTACATAATTGTCAGCAAAGAAATCTTCTCGGTCAATATAATATCCATCATAATAAATAATACCTTGTTTCACATATTCATAATCGTGTGGAATGTCTTTACAGTAAGTATCTAAATTATGAATAATTTGTTCCAATTTTAAGTCACAGTATTTATCATAAGATAAATGTCGTTTTGCAATATAAGTACTGCATACACATAATGCTGACTTTTGTCTATATATAAAATAACTTTCAATTTTTTCGAATGGAATATTAAATGCTTTTGCATCAAAATAAACTGTATCTCCACGATAGAGTTTATTGAAAATCTCAAATACTTCTTGAGATAAAATACTAGAAACCTTTTGCACTTTATTACTCGAAAATTTTCTTTTGATGCTCGATGAATCAGATATCACAAGACTAATTTCATCACTTTCTACAAATGTAAATGCATGATATTTTTTTGATAAAGTAATTGCTGTTTTAATAATTGCATATGCAAATCCTCCTTCGGACACATCGAGCATATCAATTCCTCGATTTTTGGTAATATTCACTCCATCAAATCGGATGACAAGTGGTTTCTTAAAACTAAGATATCTACAGTATTTATCTGCGATCGATTCAAAATAATTAAAAGTCATATAAACCCTCCTAAAAATGGCTGGATGACCGTTTTATGAAACGGGAAAGATTAATTAAATCGAAAGAACTAAATCCAGCCATATGTCAATAAATTAGAAAGACATTGAATGTCCTCTAATTGCTGTATTATATTTCTAAGCCATAGCAAATATTCAAAAAACAATAAGTATCAACAAATTCATGGATACTTTTGAAAAAGAAATTGACGAAACGATTGAAGATTATTTGTTAAAACACGGATTAATAAAATGAAGTTCTTTGTAAATTCAGACGAAGTATGTGCAAGCAATATGGAAGATCAAATGATTGATTTTTTTAAGAAGAAAAATAATATCTTATTTTACGATGAACTTCTTTATTGTCGAACAGGTTGTATGTACTTGTACTATTTTAACTATGGAAAAAATACCATGTATGCAGATAATTACATTTGCAAGTTTTCATGGAATGGAAAAACACTTCGCCTCATGACATCGGATGCAAAAAACTTTTTAACGAAAATGTCAGAAGAAAAGTTTGATAAATGCGAGAAAGAAATTGAGAATTATTTTAAAAATAAGAAGCTCGAAAACAAAGATTTTTACTATTATATTGACGGCATGGGACTTGCTAATGGTAAAACAACATTTACAATTTGGAAAGATAAGAATAAATCGATTGACTTAGAAATCAATGAACCACTCGATCGAGAAAGTACAGAAGAAGAATGCTTGAAATGGATTCATGGAATTATTGAAGAAATTGATGAAAGAATAAGAGAGAAAGAAGAACAAAACTAGAAAATATGTTTGAAATATTCGTGAAAGTATCAAAAATCCTCGGAGTAAGAAAAATAGACTTCCTTGAAATGTTCGGATAATAAGAAACAATGCTACAGATATCGTATCTGTAGCATTGTTTTAATGTTTTTCTTTTAATTGATAATACATCCATGAAATATATAAATCATTTGTTGATACCAACGGATTTTTTTCTAATTGTAATTTGACATACTGAAAATAATTGCTATATTTTATTTCTGCTGCATCCATTATAATAATTGGTAAATATGACATATTGACATCATTATAATGTTTCAATGTTTTATTATTTGACCATAAGATATATGGTGTTTCATATTTATTTTCAATATGAAGCATTTCATAGTCATTATTCGGCATCATTGGCTGATGATCTCCATAATAAAGAAGTATTACATCTCGATCCATATTATTTAATTTCTCAACAAATATTTTAAAATCATTGTCTGTTATGTTTTGTAATGAAACATATTCATTTAAATCCTTACTACCATTTTTTATGGTATTTTTTACATTAATTGATTCATATGGTCCATGATTTTGAATAGAAATTCCATATAAGTATAATGGTGTATTTTTATTTGAATTAATTAAGTCAATTATTTTATTAAAAAATGTCGCATCTGAAATATATTCTCTTAAATATGTTTTATTGTCAAAATTTTTATCAAAATACATTTCATCAAATCCAAATGTATTCCACACATTTGTTCTATTATATGCTGCTTTCGATCCTGGGTGTACCCCAATTGTTTTATATCCATTATTTTTAAACATTTTGACTGTAGTATCCATTGAGGAATTTGCATAAGATGTATAAAGTTTAAAATCTATATAATCCAAAGATTTTGAATTGATACTACTTAATGACTCTAATTCGGAAATGTTTGTTTTATTTCCATATACATTTGTATGTACATTTCCGCTTTTTATTTTTTTTGTAAATGGCATATAATCAATGCCATCGAAATCATATAAAGCTTCACTCATGATTTGAATTACAACAGGATTTGATTTTTCTGCTTTATATGTTGTTTCTTCTTTTTCTATTTTTTTAATCTTTTTTATATTATTTTTATAGTTGTTTGGTTTTTTTAAATATGAAAAATTTTCTATCAAGTAAAAATTTTCGCTATAACTATATAAATATTGATTAAATAGAAATGAAAAATTATTATTATTATAGTAATTATTAATGCTTGTACACAATAGCAATGAAAAAATAAAGCAAAATACAATTTTATATGTTCTAGATTGTTTTTTGTAATTAACTTTTTTTAAAAGAATAAAAAGTCCAACAAAATACATTATTAATATTAAGAAATGTATTACATCAAACATTTGAACTCGTACTGTTTTTGAACTAAGAAACGCTGTTTTCACAACAAATAAATCTGAAAGTGTAAAACGTTTATTAATAATAATGACTGTCCAATAGTTAATACTAACAATAATACTTTGTAAAATTGAATACATATATAATCCAACTTTCCCAATAAATGAAATAACACAAAACAATAACATGTTTACAAACATATCATTAACCAAGTATCTCATGAATTTAATTGGATTTTGATTAATTTCGCATTTAACATTTGTAATCCCACTAGCTACAACAAATACAAAATACCATAAGAAAAAATAGAATATCAAAAACTTGATATTTTTGTTTTTTTCAAAAAACACATTCCATATTTTATTATTTCTTTCCATGTTCCACTTCCATCATTTTTTCAAAAATTTTTTCATTTTTATAAAAGTCTCTATTCGTCAAAATATCTCTCTTTCATCATTCGTTTCCCTCAAACATTTTTCTCACACTTGGTGCATTAGTTGTGAGTTTTTTAATGCTTAGATCATTTGCCTTATCATTTGCAAGCCTGAGATTTCTATCAGAAGACATCAACGCCTCTTTCGTTTTTTGCAAATGAGTAATTGTTTTGTCAATTTCTTCAATTGCTGTCTGAAATCTTTCATTCGCGATTCGATAATTTCTTCCAAATGCCTCTTTAAATGTAAGCATATTCTCTTCGAAGTTTCTAAAATCAAGTTGTTGATTTTGAACAATCTGAAGTTCATGTTTATATTTAAGAGAATTGAGTGCAGCGTTTCGAAGCAATGCAATAATTGGAATGAAGAATTGCGGACGAATGACATACATTTTCTCATATCTATAAGAAACATCGACAATACCATTGTTATATAAGTCGTTCTCACTCTCAAGCATGGAAACTAAGATCGCATATTCACATTTTTTCTCCCGTCTATCCTTATCTAATTCTTTGAAGAAATCTTCGTTCTTATGTTTTGTCGCAGTTGTATCCATCTCATTTTTCATTTCAAACATGATGGATATAAACTCCGTGCCATCTTGTGATTCACGAAAAATGAAATCACCCTTACTTCCGCTTCGTGCATCATTATCTTTTTCGAAATATGCATTTGGAAATGCAGTCATGCGAATACTGTTAAATTGATTTGAACAGTGAACTTCGAGACTCTCTCCAATCATTTTTGTTGATTGTCGCATCTTAAAATCTTTATACTGTTCGATTTGTTCATCTTTCATTTTAAGTTGTGTTTCATATGCTTCTTTCAAACGTTTTTCCGAAAGTTTTTTCTCCGTTTCATTCATTTCCATTTGATTTTTAAGAGCGAAGATTTCTTCTTTTTTCTTCGATAATTCCTCAGTTTTTTCTTTTTCAATTTTCGAAATTGCAAACATTTGTTCCGTCTCACTTTTCTCGATTTTACTCTTTAATTTCGCAAGTTCAGCATTCTTACTTTCTAGTTCTTTATTTTTCTTCTCAAGTATTTCTTGAGTTTTCTTCAAAAGTTCTTTTTCTTTTTCTTGTTCTATTTCCTTAATAGCAATTTGTTTATCACTATCTGTCTTTGAAAGTTTATTTTTCAACTCATCAAGTTCTTTTTCTTTCTTTGTTAATTCTTTTTCTTTTTCACTCATTACTTCTGACACTGCAAGTTTTCTGTCAGTTTCAGCATTCAAGAGTTTGTTCTTCAATTTTTCAAGTTCTTGTTCTTTTTTTTGAAGCTCAAGATCTTTTTCTTTCAAGAGTTTTTCTTGTTTTTGCTCTTGTTTCATTTTTTCAATTTCAAGATTGCTTGCATTTGTTTTTTCTATTTCAATTTTTCTTTTCTCTAAATCTCTCGCAAACTCTTTATCTCTAACTTGTTTTGAAAGTTGCATGTAATGGCTTTCATCAAGTTGAAAGAGTTCACCACAATGTGGACATTTCAATTCCTCAGACATGGGAATGTCTCCTTTCATGTTTTTGTATTATAGTAAAAAGAAATGAAAAATATTCATAAAAAAGAGGATATATGTTGCGAATTGTCAAACAAATTTGATTATGCAAAATTTCATAATATTTTTGTTTCAATTGAATTACTTCCACTTAACTTATAACTATCTTAATCAAGATAGTTATAAGTCTGAAGTGGAAGATTCTGATTT
>ENA-USUG01006705-USUG01006705.1-human-gut-metagenome-genome-assembly--contig:-NODE-6705-length-11850-cov-3.168861_pt1 | contig 11850 bp, 10 predicted proteins | sample MGYA00250059_ERZ773394 | MGnify/ENA primary metagenome ERZ773394 (study PRJEB29103, sample SAMN06111957) | human gut metagenome | biome: human gut; feature: ankylosing spondylitis patient; material... | reverse complement strand
TGACTTTTTATATAATCCCGACTATACATATATATCCAGACAAGCACTGCACTCAGGGCGTCTTGTTTTCACGCACCATAAAATTTTTCTGCACTAAAGTATTCTCCTTGCTTTACATCTATATTGTTTCCAAGTTTAAAATAAGCATTTGGATACTTACTTAAGGCATTTAATTCTTGTACATTTTTTATTATATATGGATCATTGATTGTTCCATTTCCCTCTGATGGCTTAAATATATCTAAGTCTTTTGTTACTCCAAAAAATTTAATATCATTTCCTGCATCATTAGGAACAACAAATCTTCCATCCTTTGCTTTTACAACTATTGCACTTGTTGGTTCTAATGTAATAGATTGTCCACTTTCTCCCATATAAACAGGATAACTTGTAATCTTTTGTTGAATTACTGGATCGCCATAAAAGCTATATATTCCCGTTTTTTCTTGAGAAAAAGCTGCTACATAAAAACTTCCAAGTAATTCTTTAAAAGTTCTCCCCTTTAATCCATCAACCTTAGAAGTTAATTCATTTATAAACTCTTCAGCAGTTTTTCCTGCCGCATTTATTTTATAAATTTGCTTAAAGAACTCCATTGGATTTGTACCCTTAGTTGCTTGGCTAGCAAGATATCTTACAAATAAATATTGCATAGAATAATCTTGAACTGTACTATTTCTATATGAGTCATATATTAATGATGTTCCATTTCTAATAATTACATCATTGTTTATTTTAGATAACCAACCATTAATATCATAATATCCCCAAAGATAATCCATTGCAGCTACAGACATTCCTTCATTAAACCACAAAAGGCTAGTTGATATATTGGCTTGTCCATTACATGCTAATATATTAAATAAAGCATGTTGCACTTCATGAACTAATAGTCCATTTGTATTATCAAATCCACCTTCATTAAACTTATTTGGATCTGATTGAGTATTAATATGTACTCCTGTTATATCTTTCTCATTATTATAATATCCTGTACTATTATTGTCAGTTACTTCTAAAAAAATTGATAACTTTCCTGAACCATCTAAATAAGGAATATTATTATCTGATAATTCATTTAAAAATTCATAAGGACGTCCCTCATAAACTCTTATCATTTCCTTAGCAGCTAACTCTGTTTTACCTTGAACATTATCATAAGAAGATTTCAAATTATTTTCCATCCAAATATAAGATTTATCACCTATACCAATTAATGTATATGTATTATTTCCTATATTTTTTTGTTCTCCAATACTATATGTATTATTTTTTGCTTTTTGAATTTGTTTAATTTCTTCACTTTCAGTATTTTCATTTTTTAATTGGTTAACAATTAAATCTTCATTTATATTTTCTGATTGTGAATTAATATCTTGGCCAATTCTAGTATCATTATTATTATTATTTTCATCAAATACAATTTTACCTGTTGATTGATTTTCTTTTGAACTAGTGTTAACTATAACAACATATTCAGAATTTAATACATCATTTTTTACGCCTTCTGTAACAGCAGCTGTAACGCCATATGTAAAATTTGAAAAGATAATCATAAGTATCAAAGAAATTGACGTAAATTTTTTCATCTTCTCCCTCCTCTTAAGTTATTTTTTATTAAAATTAATATAGTATTTAATATGAATATTATATTAATTTTATGTAAAGTTACAATAAAATTATAGCATTCCATTAATTTTATGTAAACCTTATTGTAAATAGTAAATCCATACTTTTTTACTCATTGGTGATATGATCCAATATTCAGGCACACCATACTTTTCATATAAATCCTTTTTCACAATCAAATCATCATCAGCATTAGATGGACTTAATACCTCTACAACTAATTGTGGGATACCTATATAACCCCTATAGAAAATTTGATTTTTATCACAATAAACAGCAACATCGGGATAAAACCCCCGGGGCCTTGAGACTACTCTTGCTCTTTAATCTAAAATTTCTTTAACTTTCTCTTCTGATATCTTACATATTTTTGATATATTACCTATTGTTTCTCCTTGGCTAGCTAATTTAAATACCTTTTTAGTAAGATTAATTCCTTCTTCTATTCCCTCTCCTCTTCCCTTTTCTATTCCTCTTTTTTCTACTTCGGGGTCATATAATGTTTTGGTCATTGTAGTCACCTCATTTTCTATATTTTCATCATTCATATAATTTCTATTTAAATATTCTATTAGATTTTGTATAGCTAATAGAATCTTATGAAAATCTTCACCTAATATTTCATCATCTTCAAATAATATTGCTGATTGTTTAGCTAATTTACCAGCAAGTTCTTTAGCATTATTAGATAATTCTTTTATTCTATTTAAATCCTTCTTATTATGTGCCTTTTCTAACTCTTTTCTTAACTTAAAAAGCTGTAATGGTATTAGGGGATACATCTTCTTTTCTCTAAGTTGTTCATCACTGTATTCCCAATATTTCATTACATCTACTGTATAAATAATCTCCTTCTCATCTGGAAATATTATTTTTAATTTTAATTGATTTTTAATATTTTTATTTTCTTCAAAAAATATTACTTTTTGCTTTGGGAAATATATAGTTCTTATGTCTTCTGTATAGTTCTTAAAACTTTTCAGTTGCTCTTTTCCCTTTTTAAAACCATACTCAAACATCCTAACAATCATTGTATTATCATTTTTTGTCTGAAATTCTATATGATAACTTGCCTTATTATAATCTTTATTAAGAATATCAAAAAACATATCTCCTCTTAATATTCCTAAATCATCTTCAACAAACTCATTATTACTAACAGTTAATTCTACTTCATCTACACTAAAATTTTCATTAAATATTCCATTTAATAACTTCACTAATACCTTATTAGATGTTGAAAATAAAAGCTTTAGAACTTCATCTAATTTTACTTTCTCTTTTTCCAACTAAACACCAACTTTTTATATTTATATTATAGCCCATATTTATTTTTTCTTAAACTAAAAGGCTAAATATTCATAATTTGAACATTTAGCCTTTAACTTAAGCTTGCCACTGGAAAATTTTAAAACTCCTGGGGGTCCTTGAGAGGGACGAAGTCACTCTCTTGCTACCCCCACATCCATTGAAACAAAATCAATTAATGCTTCTCCTGGACAAAGTACTTTTTTCATAAATAATCACCCTTCATTTAATAAATCTACTACTTATTCATTACACTTCAATTGTCCAAATATCAAAGCTATTAAATACAACATTTCCATCAACAGCTTCTAAATTTACTTTATTACTACATTCTAATGGATAAATATTATTTGACATAGCTACCTTATTATCATCAGTAAATACTTCAATAGATATATTATCAGAGAATATATTTACAGATAATGTATCTTCAAATAAATCTAAATCACAACTCTTAATCCCTTTATTGTAACCATCACAATTATTTCTATCAAATATTAACTGCTTATTTTCAATATCTAATTTTATAATAGCTACACCATTTTTATTTTCTCTTAACTTAATAATTAATTCCTTAGCAGTTGTAGATTTTAAATCAATATTAAATAACATTTCATATCTATTTCTATGGCTGATTTTTATATCTTTACTTCCATTAAGAATTCTTAATTCAACTTTATTTTCTTCTTTTCTATAATTCTTAATCTCTTCTACTGGTATGAACTTTAATTTACCAGTTTTCTCATCAAGCTTAACTTCCCTAGGTAAAGACATTGCTCCATTCCACTTATCTTCCATATTAGGCCCAAAATCACTAAACCATTCCATCCAAGGCCAGCTATTAGCCCAACCTATTATAATTCTTCTACCTTTATCATCTAACAATGATTGTGGTGCATAAAAATCACATCCAGAATCTACTTTTCCCTTTTCAGTCCATGTAAACTTTCCTGTAGAATAATCCATATCTCCAATTAAATACATTGTAATTGTAGTACCTAACCCAATCGGTGAGAACATTAAAACATGCTTATCTCCAACCCTAAAGAAATCTGGACACTCCCACATACTTCCTAGCTCACCATGAGATTCTGCTAAAACACTTACAAACTCCCACTCTCTTAAATCTGGTGAACTATATAATAAAACTCTTCCTTCATTATTTTTAGTAGTTCCTATAACTACATACCAAAGGTCTCCCTCTTTCCACACTTTCGGATCTCTAAAATCTCTATTTCCTTCAATAAAATTAGGTAATATTACTGGATTTCCTTCAAACTTCTCAAAATTTACTCCATCATTACTTGTAGCAATACATTGAACTTGAACAGTTCCTTCTCCATTATTAGTAGTACCTGTATACATCAAAATTAACACTCCATTATCATCTACTGCACTACCTGAGAAACACCCTCCATCATCATCGTCATCATAAAATTCACTAGGTGCTAATGCTATTGGTAAGTGATTCCACTTAATTAAATCTTCACTTTCTGCATGTCCCCAATGCATTGATGCCCATTTTGAATCATAGGGATTATATTGATAAAACAAATGATATTTACCTTTGTATTGGATAAATCCATTTGGATCATTAATCCATGATGCTGGCGCCATAAAATGATATCCTTGTCTATATTTACTTAAAGCTACCTCATCTTTTATTGAATCTACATATTTTTGTGCTTGTTCTAATTTCACCTTATGATTATCTGCCATATTAAAACCTCTCTAAAATAATATTTATTTTTCCTTTATCCCTTAATTCCACTAGACATAATACCTTGTACATAATATTTTTGTAATAATAAATATACTATTAATATAGGAATTGTTGAGAATACTAATGCTGCCATAATTGGAGCATACCTTACTGGTGGATCTGTAAAGAATCCTTGTATAGCAAGTTGAATTGTCTTCTGTTTTGGTGATGTTACTGCCATTAAAGGCCACATAAAATCACTCCAATGAGTTACAATTGTTAATACTGTTGCTGTAGCTATTACTGGTTTTGTATTAGGTAACACTACTCTTACAAAAGTTCCAAATACTCCACATCCATCAATACTAGCTGCTTCCTCTAATTCTTTAGGAAGAGACATGAAAAACTGCCTAAATAAAAATATATTAAAGCAATTACCTATAAAAGGTACAAATAATGCAAAGAATGTATTTGTAATTTTTAATGTATTACTTACTAAATATAATGGTAAGACTACTGTTTCAAAAGGAACTATATATAATGCAATAATTGCACTTAATATAAAGTTCTTTCCTGGAAACTTTAATCTTGCTAATGCATATCCACATAAAGCATTAACAGGTATGCCTATTAAAAGTATTAATCCAATATATATTATACTGTTCATTGTACTTTTTAATACTAATGATCTAGAGAGCATTTCCTTATAATTATCTAATGATGGATTAGATACAAAAAATGTTGCAATAGAACTCATATCTTTAAATAAATCAGCCTCTGGCTTTAATGATGATATAATCATCCATACTAATGGTAATACAAATATTAATGCTAAACTTATTTGAAATACATATGCTAAACCTTTACCTAAAATCCTTTTCTGTTTTCTTTTCATAGTCTTTCCCTCCTAATCACCATTTACATTACATATCTTCTTCACAGCACCTGATACTATTAATATTACTAAGAAGAAAATTACTGCTATTGCACATGAATACCCAACATTTCTATATTGGAAACCTTGTTCATATATCATATATGCAAGTGTTTTAGTTGATTCATTAGGGCCGCCTCCTGTCATTATATAAGGCTGTGTAAATAATTTAAAAGCTTGAATAGTAGTAATTAAAATTACAAAACTTGATACATTTTTTATACATGGTAATGTAACATTTTTAAATTTATCCCACCAATTACAACCATCTAAGCTTGCTGCTTCATAAAGTTCTTCTGGAACATCTTGTAAACCTGCTAAGAATATCATCATTTGATATCCAGCTGCTTGCCATATAGACATGAATATAATAGAATTCATAGCTTGTTTCTCACTTAATAAGAAAGGCTGTGATTGTATTCCTATAGAATTTAAAAGTGAATTTATAAGACCACTATCCTTGTTGTATAAGAATGTCCATAATATAGCTACAACAACCATTGAAGTAACAACAGGACTAAAGAAACAAATACGTGCTATTTTTGATGTTTTTAACTTTTTATTAACTAGTAATGCTAATCCTAATGCAACTATAGTTTGAAGTGGTACTACAATTGCTGCAAAGTATACTGTATTAAATAAACTTTTATAAAAAGCTGGATTCTTTAAAACATCTATATAATTTGTTAATCCAATAAAAACCTTTTGTGCTGGCTTTAACATATTATATTGTTGAAAACTATATCCAAAAGCAAGTAGAGCTGGTAAAACTAAAAATACACAAATAAATATAACTGCTGGTAAAACAAATACTATTCCTGCTACTGCTTCTTTACTCATTGATTTTTTTAAAGCTACATCTGTCTTAATTTTTGCATTTCTCTTAACTGTTAGCATTGATACAATACCCACCTTTCTAAGAGAATTACGACTAAAAGCCATAATTCTCATTATTTATATATTAATTATTTCTCTTTATATCCTCTTCAAAACGAGTAACTACTTTAGATAAGGTTTCTTTAACATCTACTCCTGTTCTTATATCTTGTAGTGCTGATGCAAACTCATTTGATAATACTGGATAAGATGTTGAAATTGGTCTTGGATGTGCTGTATTTATTACTTGATCCTTTATAACCTTTCTACTTTCATCTTGATATTCTTCCATAGTATCAAATACAGATATTCTTGCTGGTGGTTTGCTTATAGCTGAACAATACTCTTGTACTTCCTCTGCTGATGTTAAGAATTCAACTAACTTAGCTGCTGCTTCTTGATTTTTTGAACCTGAAGTAATACCAAAGCACCAATCCCCTGATGGTGAAACTACTTTACTAGTTTCAGAGAATTTAGGATAATATGTTATTCCATAATTAAAGTCAGGATAGCTTTCTTCTATTGTTTGAATTTCCCATGATCCCATTAAATACATAGCTGATTTTCCTTCTTCAAAATCATTTGGTAATGGTTGAAGATTTATTAATCCTTATACTGCAAATTTTTGATAAAACTCTAATGCTTCAATTGATTTATCAGAATTTAAATATCCATCAATTTCTTTACCATCCTCTGAAAGTAACTCTCCTCCATTTGACCATATAATTGGAGCAAATCCATAAATTTGACCTTCTCCTAAATCCCATTCTAAATTAATTCCATACATATCATCAGTTTTTAATTGTTTAGCTATTTCATATACTTCTTGCCAAGTCCAAGCATCTTCTAATGTAGTTGGAGCTTGTATTCCTGCAGCATCTAGAACATCTTTATTATAGAATAAAACTACAGTAGATTCTGATGCCCCTAATGCATATAATTGTCCATCAACTGTTCCTTGAGTAATTATTGATGGAACAAAATCTTCTAGCTTGTCCTCAGTGAAATACTCATCAATTGGGACTATTATTCCTGAATCTGCATAATTAGCAACTGATGGCCCATCCATGGCTATAATATCTGGTAAGCTACCAGAAGTTGCAGCTGCATTTATTTTATTTTCATACTCATATCCATTTCCTCTTGGTATCATTTGTAAAGTAGCTTCTATTTGTCCTTCATATAACTCATTAAATTGTTCTATTGCATCCTTGTAATATTCTTGTTCTACAACTTGTCCTTCTTGTGTCCAAATAGATATCTTCGCTACTCCATCTTCTGTGCTATTATTTGATGATGAACATCCAGTAAAAGTAGTTGATAATATTCCCACAGTTAAAATTAAAGATAACAATTTCCCTCTTCTTCTTGCCATTTATACCACCTCATATTTTTATTATGTGCTAACCGGTTAGCACATCGTTGTATACGTTTTTTGTTAATGTTTACATTTATATTATAGAACCATTTTTTGGTATATGTCAACGGGTTTGCAGAAAATATTTTTTTGTTAATTTTATTAATTGACAATGCTACTTTTTGGATATTAAGATATAAAAGAGGTGAGTAATTTGACGAATATAAAGGATGTAGCTATTAAAGCTGGTGTATCTGTTTCTACCGTATCCAGGGTAATGAATAATAGAGGCTATATTTCACAAGCTACCAAAGATAAAGTTTTTAATGCTATGAAAGACTTAAATTATCAACCAAATGAAATTGCTAAAAGTTTATTTAAAAAGAAATCTAATATAATTGGTTTAATTCTTCCTGATATTAGTACTCCTTTCTATGCTGAAGAAACTAGATATATCGAAGAAGAATTATATAAATTAGGATATAAGTTAATGCTTTGTAATGCATATAATAGCAGTACTAGAGAACAAGAATATATAAATATGCTTTTAAGAAATCAAGTAGATGGAATTATAATAGGTAGCCATACTTTAAAAATTGAAGATTATTTAAATCTAAACCTACCAATTGTAGCCTTAGATAGATATTTAGGAGATGACATTCCTGTTGTATCTGCAGATCATATGGAAGGTGGTAAATTAGCTGCGCTTGAATTGTTAAACTGCGGTTGTACTAATATTCTTCACTTTTCAGGAAGCTCAAAAGTACCAACTCCATCTAATGATCGTCATAAATCTTTTAATGATACTCTAGAAGGAAGAAATGTTAAAGTAAATACAATAGAATTGCCTATTAATTTCTTTTCTTTTTCAGACTATTCTCCAATTATCCAAGAAGCACTTGATAATAATCCTAACATTGATGGTGTATTTGCAACTGATACTATTGCTTTAGCTACAATTAAGGAATTAAGTAAACGTAATATAAATGTTCCTAAGGAAGTAAAGGTTGTGGGCTATGATGGTTTATCTATTTGCGCTCTTACTTATCCTAGTTTAACAACAATACAACAACCTATTAAGGAGTTATCTAAGCAAGCTGTAAAAACATTAATGAATCTGATTAATAAAATTAATACTTCTATTGAGAAAAAAATTGTTTTACCTGTGTCATTGGAAAGAGGTAATACTACTCTAAATTATCAAAAAAGCTACACAGTTGAATCTTTTATTACAAAATAAAAATATCAATTAACCAAAAAACAGAGACAAAGTCTATGCTAAGCATAAACTTGTCTCTGGAAAATTTTAAAACCACAGTATTCCTTGATAAATGGCCTTTCTGTTATTAATGTACCTCTATTTTTCAAAAGCCCTACTACACTATAAATTTTTGTTACTTCTAAAGCCTCTTCTTCAGTCATAGCTGGTAGTATTGTTGGTATTCTTTTTGCAACCATTGATTTACCACATCCAGGCGTTCCTGACATTAATAAATTATGCCCTCCGGCTGCTGCAACAGCCACAAATTCAAGTGCACTATCTTGCCCTTGAACATCTTGAAAATCTATTATATATGGACTATCTAGTTTATAATTATCATTTATATATTTAATTGGTTCGTATGGCTTTACTCCTGTTAAAAAGTCTGTTACTTCATTTAATTTATTAAATGCAAAAATATTAATACCACTAATCAAACTTGCTTCTGTCATATTATCCATTGGTACTATTACATTCTTAATTCCTTTATTTTTAGCCTCCATAACCATTGGTAAAACTCCTATACACGGCCTCAAGTCCCCATTTAATGATAACTCTCCTATAAATGCATATCTCTCAACCTCTTCTACGAATATTTGAGCAGATTGAATTAAAAGTGCTATCGCCATTCCTAAATCAAAATGCGATCCGCTTTTCTTTACATCACTTGGTGATAAATTAATTACTATTTTCATTTTAGGAAATTCAAATTTACTATTTATAATAGCAGCTTCTAATCTTTCTCTAGCTTCTTTAATTGCAGTATCGCCCATACCTACAATTGATACCGAAGGCTTACCATATATAGTGTCTATTTCTATATTAACTACATATCCATCAATTCCACTTATCGCAAAACTTTTTAATACTGTTGCCATACATTTTTCACTCCTATCAATAATTCACATTTCAATTATTGACACTTTGATAGTACTCCTAAACTTATATTTTAGAATTTGTAACATCTCACAATTTTTAAATTTACCTTATCTCTTGATTTGTTTTAATTTCTTCTTCTAGTAACTTTTCTCTTAATTCTTTTAGTTTCGTATATACAAACTCTCTATATAGCTTAAATCTTTTCTCATATTGAAAGTAATTTAATATTATTTTTGAATTAATAAAATTTTCTTCTTGCTCTCCAACATATATTAAGTAACTACACCATTTATATTCATCAGGTGTTTCAACCATTCTTGCTTTTACCGGATTTAAATGAATATACCTTGAGGTTTCAATCATATAAGTATCGTTTTCTATAATATCTGCACTATATCTTCCTTGAAACAGTGTACCTAAATAGTTATATTTTTTATTAAAATACCTTGCATATATAGAATGAACTCGCGCTATAAATCTCCATGGCGGCTCTACTCCAGTTTTTAAAAGTAAATGTACATGATTATCCATTAAACAGTATGCTATTATTTCATAATTATAATTATTAAAATAAAGCAATGCTTCTTCTAGAATAATTAAATATATCTTAAAATCTTCTTCATCCCTAAATATATCATTTCTATGATGTCCTCTTGCTGTAATGTGATATGTAGCTCCCTCATACCATGATCTTTTTTCGCTTGTCATTTCTGCCTCCTTATTGTTTATACCTATAAGGAGTATTCTTGACCTTTATATTTTTTTCTAAACATAAAACACATACTTATTTGACAAAAAAAATAGTGACAAACTCATGCTTTAACATAAGCTTGCCACTGGAAAATTTTAAAACCCCCGGGGGTACTTGAGAGGGACGAAGTCACTCTCTTGCTCGGGGGTCCTTGAGAGGGACGAAGTCACTCTCTTGCTATTGTTGCAGGTAAAAATCTAGTACCAAGACCTGCTGCTGGTATTATAGCTTTTCTTATTTTCTTTTCCATAATTCTATTTTCCCCTTATTATTGACATATACTATTCTTTAGTTTTATATTTTCTTATTTACTTATCCTTTTATTATATCTTTTACATATGTTACAATACCTTGCTTTTTAAATACTCTATAGAATCCCTCAATAATTATAAAATAAGTTATAACCCCTACCATTCCCTGTACTATATTAGTTAATATTCCTGCTCCCATAGAATTTCCTATTATTCTAACAAATATATACATAACTATCGAAGCTGGTATAAATAATAATACTGGTTTTATTAATTCTTCTGCTTTTATAAAATCCTTTAGCAAATAAAATTGAACTGATGTTACTGTAAATTCAGCAATTATAGTTGATATACATGCTCCTGTCGCACCAAAATTTTTAATCAACACTAAATTTAATACAAAGTTTATTATAGCTCCTGAAGTTACTGATATAGTAAATTCTTTTGTTTTATTTAACGGAACTAATAATTGCATTCCTAGTACATTACTCCAGCTTATAGCTAATATTATTAATGAACTTATTATTATTAATTTTTCTATTCCTGCAAAATTATTACCAAAGAACCAAGGTGATAATTCTGGAGCTACCCCCATTAATCCAAACATTAAAGGTATTGATAATGCACTTACAAAGAAAAATGAATTTTTTATATAATATTTGACTTTTTTCATGTCTCCACTAGCAACTGTATTTGCTATCTTAGGCATCATTACAGTTCCGATAGCTGTAGCAAGTGTTAATACTATCTTTACTATTTTTTGAGAATTTTCATAAAATCCAACTTGAAAAGAAGAACGCGAGGCAGCTTGCCTAAGGCTCTGGCGATGGCAACACGCTGCTGCTGACCGCCGGAGAGCTCATTGGGTTTGCGCTCTAACAGGGGATCGCTCTGTACCAGCT
>ENA-USUG01006704-USUG01006704.1-human-gut-metagenome-genome-assembly--contig:-NODE-6704-length-11854-cov-4.961875_pt1 | contig 11854 bp, 10 predicted proteins | sample MGYA00250059_ERZ773394 | MGnify/ENA primary metagenome ERZ773394 (study PRJEB29103, sample SAMN06111957) | human gut metagenome | biome: human gut; feature: ankylosing spondylitis patient; material... | reverse complement strand
AGACTGGCGGGACTTTCCCAGGAAAAGGCTGCGGAACGCCTGGGAATTTCCACACGGACACTGCAAAAGTATGAGCGGGGAAAAGCGCAGCCCAGGTTCGACATGGTTGTCCGCATGGCAGAGATTTACGGCTGTGACCTCTATGCGTTTCTCTGCTCCCGGAGGGCAGGCGGCATGACCGGCTACCGGTATGCGCCGGTGCGCGTCCGCAGCTTCCGACCAGACTGTTCTTGTGTGTATGGCATTCTGGTCCGGAAGCTGGAGGGGGAACGGACGGTGGCGCTGACCGTCATCCCCGGGCTGTCGCCGGACAAAGAGGCGGTCCACCGCTTTGCGGAGTGGTGCGGCCGGGAACAGTTGGACCCCGCCCGTCTGCCGGAGGCCATCCGGGCCGCATTCCCGGACACCGTCAAGACTCCGTGAGAGCGAGCACCCCCGCCGGAGAGTTCCCGGCGGGGGCGCTTCTGTCTCAGATTTTACAGCCGGGACGCAAAGTCGGCCATGGCCTCGGAGATCTTCAGTTGCTGAGGACAGACCGCCTCGCAGCTGCGGCAGCCGATGCAGGCGCTGGGCCACTTGTCCTGCGGCAGAGCAGAGAGGGCCATGGGGGCCAAGAAGCCGCCGCCGGTGAAGGCATGCTCGTTGTACAGCGCCAGCAGGGAGGGGATATCCAGCCCCTGAGGACAGTGGCTGACGCAGTAGTGGCAGGCGGTGCAGGGAAGGGCGGTCTTGCTGACCATGCGCTGGGCCTGGGCCAGCAGGCGGTCCATCTCCCTGCTGCTGAGGGGAACCCCCATCTGGAAAGTGGCGATGTTGGCCTTCACCTGCTCCAGGTCGGACATGCCGGAGAGAATCATGGTGACGCTGGGAATGGACTGCAGGAACCGGAAGGCCCAGGCCGGGATGGGTTCCTCGGGGCGCATGGCCCTCAGGGGGGCGGCCTCCTCGTCGGAAAGGCGGGCCAGGCGGCCGCCCCGCAGGGGCTCCATGACCCAGACGGGAATATGCCAGCTATCCAGCAGCTCCACCTTTTCGCGGCCGTTCTGGAAGGTCCAGTCGATGTAGTTCAGCTGCAGCTGACAGAACTCCATATCCTTGCCGTAGGCGTCCAGAAACCGCTTCAGCACAGGCAGGTTCCCGTGGCAGGAGAAGCCCAGGTGGCGGATACGGCCGCGCCGCTTCTGCTCCATCAGATAGTCGTGGATGCCGTACTGCGGGTCCAGATAGGCGTCGATGTTCATCTCACAGACGTTGTGGAAGAGATAGAAATCAAAATAGTCCACCCGGCACTTTTTCAGCTGCTCCTCAAAAATCTCCTGCACCTTGGGCATGTTGGATAGGTCGTAACCGGGGAACTTGTCGGCAATGTAAAATTTTTCCCGGGGATGTTTGGCCAGGGCCTTACCCAGGGCAATCTCTGAGTTGCCGTTGTGATACCCCCAGGCGGTGTCGTAGTAGTTGACGCCGTTGGCCATGGCGCAATCCACCATCTCCTCCGCGGCGGCCTCGTCCACCACGGCGTCGTTGCCGCCCACCACAGGCAGGCGCATACAGCCCATGCCCAGAGCGGACAGCTTCAGGTCCTGAAAGTCCTTGTAAATCATCACGATTTCTCCTTTTCAGATTTAGGAAGGGGATACTGCCTTCTCCGGGAGACGAGGTGCCTCCACAGTGGGGAAGTCCCCGGCCCGCCCTTGGGCGGAATCCCTCTATGAAAAGGATAGCACTTGGAGCGCACTCCAAGTCAAGAGGGGAAATCCTGCTTTTAGAAAGTCTTTTGTCCGGCTAAAGAAAAAAGCCCGCCGCCCCGTTCCGGGGCGACGGACCGGAGTCACGCCGGCTGCAGGTAGCCGGTGACGATGCCTAGCAGGGCGGACAGCAGGATGATGACGATGGGATGGAGCTTCTTGTGGGTCAGGACCGCCATCAGGGCGAAGATGGCCAGAGAGCAGACCAGGGGATACGCCGTCACCGCCGCCAATCCCTCCGGCAGGAACACCGTCTGCCCCACCGAGACCACCGCGGCGCCGATCATGCCGATCACAGCCGGACGCAGTCCGCCCATGGCGCCGCTGACGATGGCGCTGGAGCGGAAGGCGGCGTAGAACCGGGCCACCAGCAGGATGATGAGGAAGGAGGGCAGCACCACCCCCAGCGTGGCGCAGAAGGCGCCGGGCAGGCCCGCCAGCTCCGCCCCCACATAGGTGGAGACGTTCACCGCAAAGGGGCCCGGCGTACTCTCGCTGACGGCGATGAAGTTCACCAATTCTTCCGCCGTCATCCAGCCCTTGGCCTGGACATCCGCCTGGATGAGCGGCAGCATGGCATAACCGCCGCCGATGGTGAACAGGCCGATCTTGAAGAAGGTCAAAAACAGCTCCAGATACAGCATCACACAGCCCTCCTTTTCGCCATGCGGGCGGAGAGCAGCCCCACCGTCGCGCTGGCCAGGATCACCAGCACCGCATCCACGCCGCAGAAGGCCGTCAGCACAAAGGCACCCGCCATGACGGCATAGGAAACAGCGCCCTTGGGGCTCTGCCGGTACATGGACAGCAGTGCCTTCAAAAGCAGGGCCAATACGCCGGCCCGGATGCCGTTGAAGGCGTATTGGACCACCGCCAGGTCCGAGAACTGCCGCAGCACAAAGGAGACGGCGTAGATCACCAGGAAGGAGGGCAGCACCACGCCCAGCGTGGCGCAGAAGGCGCCGAGGGTGCCGCATACCTGATATCCTACGAAGGTGGCGGTGTTGATGGCAATGGGGCCCGGTGTGGACTCGGCAATGGCGACAATGTCCAGAATGTCCCGGTCCTCCAGCCAGCGGCGGCGTTCCGTCACCTCGCGCTGGATCAGGGGGATCATGGCATAGCCTCCGCCAAAGGTGAAGGCGCCGATTTTGGAAAAAGTCCCGAACAGCTGACGGGCTTTGGTCAGATCTGTGGGCATGGAAACCGCTCCTTTCGCGCTCTTGGATTTCTCCCCCAGCGTACGCTTTTTCGTGACATTCATCAATCTATATGATAGGATAAAAAACATAATGAAATAATTATGAATAGGGGGGAGTGCCGTGACGCTGCGGCATCTCGAGATCTTTTCCGCCGTCTGCGCCCAGGAGAGCTTCACCCGGGCGGCGGAGCAGCTGAATATGGCACAGCCGGCGGTGAGCCTGGCCATCCGGGAGCTGGAGGTGTTTTACAACGTGCGGCTGTTCGAGCGGATGAACCGCCGGGTCTATCTGACAGAGGCAGGGCGTACGCTGCGGCAGTATGCGGACACCGTGCTGTCCCAGTTTCAGGAATCGGTGGAGGTCCTGCGGGAGAGCGGCGCCCAGGGGGCCTGCCGCTTCGGCGTCCACGTGACGCTGGGCGAGACCCGCCTTGCGGGTATCCTGGCGCATCTGGCAGAGGCGCTGCCTGAGATCACGGTCCGGGCCAGTATTCACAACTCCAGGGAGACAGAGCGGATGATCCTGCAGAACGAACTGGATTTTGCCGTAGTGGACAATGTCACCGTCTCGCCCCACTACCTGGTGGAGCCCCTGTGCGGTGAGGAGCTGGCGGCAGTGTGCGCCCCCGGCTATCTGGAGGGAAAGAACTCCCTGACTCTGGCGGAGCTGGCGGAAGAGCGGCTGCTGTTGCGGGAGCGGGGCAGCGGCACCCGGAACAGTGTGGATGCCGGCCTGCAGGGAGCAGGCGCCACGGCGCAGCCGGTAGTGGAGAGCGTCAGCACCGCTGCCCTGCTGGCCTGCGCCCGGGCGGGGCTTGGGATCACGCTGCTGCCCCGGTCTCTGGTGGTGACGGACCTGGAGCGGGGAGACCTTCGGGAGCTGGCTGTGGAGGACGGCGGGTTTCACAGGAGCTATTTCCTGGTGCGCCACCGCAGCAAGTATCTGACGGACGGCATGAAGCGGGTGATCCGAGTGCTGCGGGAACACCTGGGCGGAGAGCAGCCGTGAGGTGGAAAGACCCTGCCGAAAGACACGGCGCCTCGGCGGAATCTGGGCGGTTCCACGCAGCGTTTGTTGTGGGAGCAGGCCGGATTTGATATACTGGCCCCAGGTGATGAAGTATGGATCGGACAAAGACCGGGGCGCTGATCGCAGCAGCCCGGAAAGAACAGAATATGACCCAGAAGGAGCTGGCCGCGGCCTTGCATGTGTCGGACCGGGCGGTCTCCAAATGGGAGCGGGGCGCCGGGTTCCCGGACATCTCCCTGCTGGAGCCTCTGGCGGATACTTTGGGGCTGGGCGTGCTGGATCTGCTGCGGGGGGAGCGGGGGACAGTGCCGGAGCCGGAGCCGACGATCCGGCAGGCCCTGGCCTTTCTGGCCCGGCAGGCAAAGGAGCGGACCCGGAGAAAGTGGAGTCAGGTGCTGGGCGGCACCTGTGCTTTGCTGATGGCGGGCTTTGTCCTCTTTGCAATTCTGGACCGGGCCGGGGTGTTCCTTCAGGAGATCTCTTTGGAAGTGCCGGCCACCGTATATAGTGCGGAAGGGGTGTCGGCCGGGGAGACGACAGTTGCCATAGATGGTTCGGTGAAAATTCTGGGAGACCGCTCTTTTGAGGGGCAGTTTGCTATCCACGAAGTGGAAACTACCTGCCGGGAGGGTGTCCATGCGAACATCCGGTGGGATGCCATGTGGACAGACGCCCAGGACATCCTGTTCTACCGGGCGGGGGAATTCTGCACGCTGGGGGTGGAGCGGATGCTCTACATCACAGAGAATATGCAGTCCTTTGGCCTTCGGCTGGAGGATGGGACCATCATTGCCACGGATGAGGCCTATGTGCCGCTGTTGATGTCCGGCTACTACTATTCCATCCGCCCGATTTTCTCCAATCAATTCTGAAACGGCCGCACAACCAATGATTTTGCAAAAGAGCAAAAAGAGCCCGGACGCTGAACAGACGTCCGGGCTTTTAGCAGTCCCCTTTTATCCCAATTTATCGGCCAACCGCTTGGCGATCTCGTCCAAAAATTCCTCACTGTCCACACCGCGGGCCTGGAAGCCGGGCTCTACCAGCCCCAGCAGATCTTTTGTCATCACGCCGTCTTTCAGCGTCTCCAGGGAGGCATCCTCCAGCGCTTGGCCGAACTGCACCAGCTCCGGCAGACCGTCCAACTCGCCCCGCCGCTTCAAACCGCCGGACCAGGCGAAGATGGTGGCGATGGGGTTGGTGGAGGTCTTCTCCCCCTTCAGGTACTTGTAGTAGTGCCGGGTGACGGTGCCGTGGGACGCCTCGAACTCCATGGTGCCGTCCGGAGATACCAGCACGGAGGTCATCATGGCAAGACTGCCGAAGGCGGTGGCCACCATGTCGCTCATCACGTCGCCGTCGTAGTTTTTCAGCGCCCAGATGAAGCCGCCCCTAGAGCGGATCACCCGCGCCACCGCGTCATCGATGAGCGTGTAGAAGTAGGTGAGGCCCAGCCTTTCAAACTCCACCTTGTAGGTGGTCTCATACTCCTCCTCGAAGATCCGTTTGAACTCTCCGTCGTAGACCTTGGAGATGGTGTCCTTGGTGGAGAACCACAAGTCCTGCCGCTGATTGATGGCGTACTGGAAGCAGCTGCGGGCAAAGGCACGGATGCTCTTCTCCGTGTTGTGCTGGCCCTGCCACACGGCGGGACCGCTGACCGTCTGAACGGTGAGGGTCTTCTCCGCGCCGCTCTCGCCCTTGAAGGTGAGGGTGGCGGTGCCCGGCTCCTCGGTCACCATGTCCACAGCCTTGTACATATCGCCGTAGGCGTGGCGGGCGATGGTGATGGGCGCCTCCCAGTTCTTCACAACCGGGTGGATCATGGGCAGGACAATGGGCGCCCGGAAGGCGGTGCCGTCCAAAATCGCCCGGATGGTGCCGTTGGGGCTCTTCCACATCTCCGTCAGCTGGGGGTACTCCTCCATCCGCTGGCGGTTGGGGGTGATGGTGGCGCACTTCACCGCCACGCCCAGGCGCTTGGTGGCGTTGGCGGCGTCGATGGTCACCTGGTCCCGCGTCTCGTTCCGATGGAGCAGGCCCAGGTCATAGTACTCCGTTTTCAGGTCCACGAAGGGCAGGATCAGCTTTTCCTTGATCCAGGCCCACAGAACCCGGGTCATCTCATCGCCGTCCATCTCCACCAGGGGGGTGGTCATCTTGATTTTATCCATGGTCTCAACCTCGCCAATCATTAGAAATTTCGGAGCCCGGCGCAGCCGGACCACTTTGAATCATTTTCGCCAGGGCACCCTCCAGAGGGGCCTCTCTCGCCCCTCCGGGGCAATTCCCCTTCTGTGCCTGCCGAAAATGCTTTGACCTAGCCGCCCTGGGCGGTGCCTCCAGTGACCGATGTCACTGGGAAACAGCCAAAACGCCGCCTGTGGCGGAAAAGTGAGGCTGTTTCGAGACAGCGGCACGATTGACGGCCCAGACAGGGCCGGGAATCATAATGCTGCAACGGCAGAGGCAAATGGGGGATCTGAAGAGGGGAGGAAGTCCCCTCTTTAATTACGCTTGGCGTAATAGTTCATCAGGCATCCGTCGAGAATGATTTCCTTCTCATCGTCCGTCAGGCCTTTCACATGGAGCATCAGGTCCTCTACGGCGCCGTCCGTCCTGATGACCCTAGCCGGGATATCCTCAATGCCGTTCTCAATGGCTTGGCGGATACCGGGGACGAACACACAGTCGCCGGGGGCGTAGTCAAAGGACGTGCCCGCGTCCAGTGTGAAGGGCAGGATTCCCCAGTTGATGCAGTTGGAGCGATACCGCTTGGTGGCGAACTCATAGCAGATGTTGGCAAAGCCCCCCAGCACCTTCTGGCAAGAGGCCGCCTGTTCCCGGGCGGAGCCGTCGCCGGGCTTGTTGGCAAAGACACAGGAGCCGAACTGAGTGGTTTTCACCAGCGCGGAGCCGTCGCCCACCTTGTCCAGAATGGCGGTGAGCTTCTCCGGGGCGTCCCCCCCCAGCCGTTCCGCCTCAATCTCCGCCACGGCCTTGGCCCGGCCCACGTAGGCAGGCTCCCGGCGGGACAGGGTGAACTCCGCCAGCCGCAGGGGGTTGGACCGGTAGGAGGAGGTCTCGCCGGAGGGGATCAGCTCGTCGGTGGTAGTGACGGGATCGTGGAGCACCGCCGCCAGCTCCACCAGCAGATTTTCCGCCAGGGGCTGCATCTTCGGCCAGTCCGTGATGTTGGGGCCCATCACCAGCTCCACGCTGGGATCCGCCTTGCCGAAGCCGTAGTACAGCCGCCGGTCATAGACGCCCTTGTCGAAGTGGTAGTCGTGGTGGACGGAGGTGTAATCGATGTCTGTGGCGGCGGTGATCCGGCCGCCGTTGGCCGCCGTGGCGGCAATGGAGCGGGCGTCCATCAGGCACACGCCGGCGAACTGGCCCTCCGCGGGCTTGGATCCCTCCCGGTTGGGGAAGTTGCGGGTGGTGTGCCGCAGGCTCAAGCCGTTGTTGGCAGGCACGTCTCCCGCGCCGAAGCAGGGGCCGCAGAAACTGGGCTTGATGACGGCGCCGGTCTCCAGCAGGTCCGCCGTGGCACCGATCTTCGTCAGCTCCAGACTGACGGGGACACTGGTGGGGTATATGTCCAGAGTGAAGGCACCGTTGCCGGTGGAGCCGCCCCGGAGGATGTCCGCCGCCTCGGTAATGTTGTCGAAGAGGCCGCCGGCGCATCCGGCGATGACACCCTGATCCGCCCAGACGCCGCCGTCACGGATTTTGTCCGTGAGCTTCACATGGGCCTTAGGATACCGCTTCTGGGCGTCCGCCTCCACAGCCGCCAGGAGGTCGGCGGCATTCTCCAGAAACTCATGGATGGTCCAGGCATTGGATGGGTGGAAGGGCAGGGCGATCATGGGCTCGACCTTGGAGAGGTCGATCTCGATGTACTTGTCGTAGTAGGCTCCGTCCGCCGGGTGCAGCTCCCGGTAATCCTCCGGCCGCTGGTGGGCGCGGTAGAAGCCCTCCGTCACGCCGTCCGTCTCCCAAATGGAGGAGAGGCAGGTGGTCTCGGTGGTCATCACGTCGATGCCATTGCGGTAGTCGATGGGGAGAGCTGCAATACCGGGGCCGCAGAACTCCAAAACGCAGTTATTGACGAAGCCGCTTGCAAAGGTGGCCTTCACCAGGGCGATGGCCACGTCGTGGGGCCCCACGCCCCGGCGGGGCGCGCCGGTGAGGTACACCAGAACCACCTTGGGATAGTTGATGTCCCAGGTGTTCTTCAGCAGTTGCTTGGCCAGCTCCGGGCCGCCCTCGCCCACGGCCATGGTGCCGAGAGCCCCGTACCGGGTATGGGAATCGGAGCCCAGGATCATGGTGCCGCCCTTCGCCATCTGCTCTCTTGCATAGGAGTGGATGACGGACTGGTTGGCAGGCACGTAGATACCGCCGTACTTTTTCGCGGCAGAGAGGCCGAAGACATGGTCATCCTCATTGATAGTGCCGCCCACGGCACACAGGCTGTTGTGGCAGTTGGTAAGCGCATAGGGGATGGGAAACTCCTTCATGCCGGAGGCCCGGGCCTGCTGGATAATGCCCACATAGGTGATGTCGTGGGACACCATGGCGTCAAAGCGGATCTGCAGGTGCTCCGGATCGCCGGAGATGTTGTGGGCCTGGAGAATGGACCAGGCCATGGTCCGTTTCCGCCCCTCCTCCGGAGAGACCGGGCCGGCAGCAGCGGGGACGCCGCCCGCCAGGAACACGCCGTTGTTATGAAGTGTGATCATATCAAGAGACCTCCTGTGTGTCACGGGGGAGCCGTGTTTCTCCCACCCAATATACCATATCACCGTCCGGATGAAAAGTCATTTTGCAGGAAAAAGCCCCGCTTCCTGCAAATTCGGAGGAGTCGCCAAGAAAACGCCCCCGGGAGAAGCGAAGCGGCGACATTTTGCAGAGCCATACGAACTCAACGGAGCGTTGCTTGCGTTCCAGCGGAATTTCGGGTATCCTGTGGGAGAGGTGAGAAGAGATGCATGACCAAGACACCGGGACGCTGCTCCGGCGCCTGCGCCTGGAGCGGGGGTGGACCCAGCGGCAGGCGGCGGAACTGCTGGGCGTCAGCGCTCAGGCCGTCAGCAAGTGGGAGCGGGGCCAGGGCTGCCCGGACGTGGGGATGCTGCCGCGCCTTGCGAAGATTTTTGGCGTCAGCGTGGAGGGAATTCTGGACGGAGACCTGCTTCCGGCGGCGCCGGATGGAGGAAATATGAAAAAAATACAGTTTTACGTGTGCCCGGACTGCGGCAACATTCTGACAGCTGCGGCGGGAGGGCAGCTTGCCTGCTGCGGCCGGCGGCTGGAGCCCCTGGAGGTCCGGTCCGCAGATCCGGATCACGCCGTAACGGTCCAGGAGGTGGAGGAGGACTGGTATGTCACCTTCCGCCACCCCATGGACAAGGGGCACTATATCCGCTTTGCCGCCTGTGTGACACCGGACCGGCTGCTGCTGGCGCGGCTGTATCCGGAACAGGGCAGCGAGTTCCGCATCCCCCAGCTGCGGGGCGGGGCGAAGCTGTACCTTTGCTGCTCCTGCCACGGGCTGTTCCAGGCGGAGCTGCCGTGAGATGCAAAAGAGAGGACCGTCTTTGACGGTCCTCTCTTTTGACAGGTCAGTTCGCTCAAATGGTGGATTTGGAGGAGCTGCGGCGGGCCATGAACCACACGAACACGGCCACAGCGGCGCAGATAAGGGCACGCCAGCCCCAGCTGCCCAGACCCACCAGCAGGATCACCAGAATCAGCATGGGCAGGATGAACTGGAAGTAGATCTTGAACCTGGGGGACATCCCCAGGCCGGTGCCCTTGTTGGCTTCCGCCAGATACTTGTCAAAGCCCCAGCCCCACTTGCTGACGCAGAACAGCAGATAGATCAGGGAGCCGATGGGCAGCAGCAGATTGCTCACCAGGAAGTCCTCGATATCCAGGATCTGGCCGGTGGCGCCGCTGGGCAGGGACGCCTCGAAATACCAGAGATTGTAACCCAGCACACAGGGCATGCTGGCCAAGAGGATGAAGATTCCGCAGACGATGGTGGCCTTTTTCCGGGACCAGCCGAAGTTGTCCATGCAGCTGGCCATAATGTTCTCGAACACCGCCAGCACCGTGGTGAAGCTGGCGAAGGTCAGGAACAGGAAGAACAGGGCGCCCCACAGCCGGCCGCCGGTCATGCTGACGAACACCCGTGGCAGGGTCATAAAAATCAGGGATGGTCCCTGGCCGGGTTCCAGACCAAAGCTGAAGCAGGCGGGGAAGATGATCATGCCGGACATCAAGGCCACAAAGGTGTCCAGGCAGCAGATCCGCACGGCCTCGCCGGGCAGGCGGTTGGCGTCGGACATATAGCTGCCGAAGATTTCCATGGCGGCGATGCCCAGGCTCAGGGTAAAGAAGGACTGGTTCATGGCGGCCACGATCACATTGCCGATGCCGACCTCCGCGGCCCGCTCAAAGTCCGGCACCAGATAGAATTTCACGCCCTCCATAGCGCCGTCCAGGGTCAGGCTGTTGATGGCCAGAATGACGATCAGTGCCAGCAGGCAGATCATCATCCACTTGCTGATCCGCTCCAGCCCCTTCTGCAGACCGAAGCTGCACACGATGAAGCCCGCCAGCACGATGATTACCATATAGAGCGTCATCTCGCCGGGATTGGCCAGCATATCGGTCCAGACTGTGTCTACATCAGAGGGCTGCATGCCGCTGAAGGTGCCGGAGGCGAACTTGAAGCAGTAACCCAGCATCCAGCCGGAGACCGTGGTGTAGTACATCATCAGCAGGCAGCACCCGATTACGCACAGCCAGCCGTGGATGTGCCAGCGGCTGCCCTTGGGCTCCAGGGCCTTGTAGCCCAGCACGGCGCTCTTGCGGCTGGCACGGCCCACCGCCAGCTCCATGGTCAGAATGGGAACCCCCATGATGACCAGGGAGATGATGTAGAACAACACGAATACGCCGCCGCCGTTGACACCGGTGACGTAGGGGAATTTCCACACATTGCCGATGCCGATGGCGCAGCCGGCGCTTACCAGAATGAATCCCAGCCGGGATCGGAAATTTTCGCGACTCAAACTTCTCTCTCCTTCTCTTTTTCACATTCGCCGAAAAATTCGGCGGACAGACATTCCATATCTTAAACCGGATGAAAAGAGAAGTCAACATTCTTTTCCCCCCGGGGGAAGGTCTTGCGGCCCGGCGCGGTGTCTGCTATGATGATAAAAAGGAGGAGATCATAATGAACATCCTGATCGTTGTGGATATGCAGAACGACTTTGTGTCCGGCGCTCTGGGGACACCGGAGGCGCGGCGGATCGTGCCTGCTGCGGCGGAGCGGGTGGCCGCAGGCATCCGCCGGGGGGAGCGGATTTTCTTCACCCGGGACACCCATGGGGCGGACTATCTCCATACCCGGGAGGGGCGGAACCTGCCTGTACCCCACTGCATCCGGGGGACCGAGGGCTGGGAGATCGTCGAGCAGCTCCGGCCTGCCAGCGCAGGACAGGCCATTCTGGACAAGCCCTCCTTCGGCAGCGCGGAGCTGGGGCGTCTGCTGGCGGAGGAGAATGAAAAGGAACTCATTGAAAAGGTGACGCTGATCGGCCTCTGCACCGACATCTGCGTGATTTCCAACGCCTTGCTGGTGAAGGCGTTCCTGCCGGAGGCAGAGGTAGCGGTGGATGCCGCCTGCTGCGCAGGTGTCACCCCGGAGAGCCATCGGACCGCGCTTGCGGCCATGAAGAGCTGCCAGATCACCGTGGAACAAGAGGCGTTGCCCTTGTAATGATTTCAACGGAATTTGTGGCTGTTTTGCGATGATTTCCCGGATTTTTTGCGAAAAAAAAAAAAAAAGGGGGGGGGATC
>ENA-USUG01006703-USUG01006703.1-human-gut-metagenome-genome-assembly--contig:-NODE-6703-length-11855-cov-23.689336_pt1 | contig 11855 bp, 8 predicted proteins | sample MGYA00250059_ERZ773394 | MGnify/ENA primary metagenome ERZ773394 (study PRJEB29103, sample SAMN06111957) | human gut metagenome | biome: human gut; feature: ankylosing spondylitis patient; material... | reverse complement strand
GGTAGCCCGTCGTCAGATCGATCAGGTGGGCGTACCGCACGCCGTCGTACTCAAAGTAGCGCTGGTAGTCGCCGCTGATGACCAGGCTGTCGCCGTCGGCCAGCTCGACGGCCTGTATGTACGCGGGGTCATCGCCCCAGGGGTTCTCGACACCCGCGGTCCAGGGCTTGCCGCCGGGCTTTGTGCCGATGGCGCGCACGTTGCCGCCGATGTTCAGCAGGGCGCTGGTCAGCCCGCGGGCCTGTGCGGCCCGGGCGGTCTGCTCCACGGCGTAGCCCTTGCCCACCGCACCGACATCGAGCGCCATCTCCGGGTCAGCAAAATAGACGGTTTGTGCTGCATCGTCCAGAACCAGATCTTCTATGTCGATATGCACCAGCGCCGCCGCGATGGCGTCCGCGTCGGGCGGGGCAGGGGAGTCGCTCTCCCGCGCGTCGTGCCACAGGCGCAGCACCGCACCTGCGGCGATGTTCGTCGCGCCGTTGGCGGCAGGGTAAGCGGTGTCTTTGCACCAGCGCAAAAATGCGTACAGCTCGTCGCTGACCCGCACCGGCGCAGCGGCGGCCCGGGCGTTGACATCATACAGGTTGATGACGCCATCATAGTGGTGGTAGATGTCAAACAATTCGTTATAGCGCTGTAAATCGCTGTACATGGCCTGTGTCTGGGCGTTCCAGCTGTCCTGGCTGTCGGCATAGCCCTGCACGATGGCGGCAGTGTCAAACAGGTCGAACCAGGTGGCACTGTACAAATTTTGCTGCTTTTGGCAGGCGGTCAGCGGCAGACAAAGCAGTACCAGCAGCAGCGCGGTCAGGCGGCGCTTCATGCGTTGCCGCCCTGCACGGTCTCATGCTCGGTGTTTAATTCCAGCAGCAGGTTTGCCAGCGTCCAGCCCTTGCTGGTGGGCGTGACCATGCTGCGCACCGGAATGGACGCGCCGCCCATTTTGATAAGGTCAAGGAACGCGCCCAACTCGCCGTTGTCATGGCGCAGTCCGCTGACGATGATGGCCGGGCGGTCCGGCACCGCGATAAGCGGCGCAAACGCCGGGGCCGGCTTGCCCGCGCAGAGATCCCCGACAATGCCGCCGAGGTCGCCGTCCGCGACGGGGCGGAGCTTGACGTCATAGCGCCTGGCCGCGCGGGCGATGGCGGCATAGTTGGGGTAGCTTTCGTCAATGCGCCAGAGTAAGGCGCAGCGGGGTTCGCGGATGATTCGGGCTTTCATGATGTTACCTCGTTAAAAGGGAAGGTGGTGAACGGACGGGCGAAGCATGTTCGCCCCTACAGAGACGCTGCCACCGTAGGGGCCGGGCATGCCCGGCCCGCGGCATAAAAATAAGCGGTCGTTTGCGGGAAAGCTGCGGGTCGCACATGTGCGGCCCCTACAACTCTACCCATTCAAAAAAGCATTGTAGGGGAGGGGTCTTGACCCCTCCGCGGGCGGATATGGAATCCGCCCCTACGGAGAGAGCGGCCATGCTGCGGGGTGTCTAAGACGCCCCCTACAACAAAGGCGCCGCCTTATCCCGGGCAGCGCCTTTTGTATTGCTTACAGGTCGGGGTGGTACTCTTTGCAGGTGCACTTTTTCCACTTCAGGCCGCTGCCGCAGGGGCAGGGATCGTTGCGGCCGATCTTCGTCACGCGGACGGGGGCCGGGGCCTTGGCACCGGTATCACCGGGCGCATTATCGCCGGTGGGCTTGGCGATCTGCTCACGCTTCGGCTCGGCGTTCTGCTGGCGGATCTCAATCGTCAGCAGCATGTGGACGGCATCCTCGCGGATCGACGCGATCATCTCATCGAACATCGCGAAGCCCTCGATGCGGTACTCGACCACGGGGTCATGCTGGCCGTAGCCGCGCAGGCCCATGCCCTGCTTGAGCTGGTCCATGTTGTCGATGTGCTCCATCCACTTGCTGTCAACATTGCGCAGCAGGCAGATGCGCTCAAGCTCGCGCATCGTCTTGGCACCGTAGCGCTTTTCCTTGGCGGTCAGGATGTCCATGCCGCGCTTGTACAGCTCGTCGGCAATGCCCTCCTTCGTCAGGTCGCCCAGCTGCTCGGTGGTGTAGTTGAAGTCGGTGGGCAGGCACAGCCAGTTCATGAAGTGGCGGCGCAGCCCGGCAAAATCCCAGTCGTCGGCGGTCTCGCCGTTCAGGTAGTTCGTGCAGGCATCGTCGATGGCCTGGCGCATCATCTCGTGCAGCTTGCCGGAGATGTCCTCGCCGTCCAGCACCATCTGGCGCTGCTTGTAGATGATCTCGCGCTGCTGGTTCATGACGTCGTCATACTGCAGCACCTGCTTACGAATTGCAAAGTTCGACGCTTCGAGCTTCTTCTGGGCGCTCTCGATGGTGTTGGTGATGAGCTTGTTCTCGATGGGCACATCCTCGTCGAGGCCCAGGGAATCCATGAGGCTCTGGACGCGGTCACCGCCGAAAATGCGCATCAGATCGTCCTCCAGGCTCAGGAAGAAGCGGGATGCACCCGGGTCGCCCTGACGGCCTGCACGGCCGCGCAGCTGGTTGTCGATACGGCGGCTCTCGTGGCGCTCGGTGCCGATGATGAACAGGCCGCCCGCATTGCGGACAACCTCCGCCTCGCGCTTGACCTCGGGGGTAAATTCCTCGCACAGTTCCTCAAAACGCTTGCGGGCATGGAGAATTTCGGCGTCCTCGGTCTCGGCGTGGCCGTCGCACTCGGTCATCAGCATCTCAAGTTTGGCATCAATACCGGCCTCCGGCGGGGTAGGCAGCTCGGTGCCGCTGGCCTTGGCACGGGCCTTCTCATGCTCGTAGGCATCCTTCAGCTCTGCCAGGTTGGCGGTCAGCTCCTTGGACAGCTCCTTTTTAAGGGCCGCCTTGGCCATGTAGGTCACGTTGCCGCCCAGCATAATATCGGTACCGCGGCCCGCCATGTTGGTGGCGATGGTGACCGCGCCCTGCTTGCCGGCCTGCGCGACGATCTCGGCCTCTCGCTCATGCTGCTTCGCGTTCAGAACGTTGTGCTCGATGCCTTTCTTTTTCAGCAGCTTGGACAGCGCCTCGCTCTTTTCGACGCTGACGGTGCCGACCAGGACAGGCTGACCCTTGGCGTGGCACTCGGCAACCTGCTCAATGACGGCGTTGTACTTGCCGTTGACGGTCTTGTAGACGCTGTCGGGCAGGTCCTTGCGGGCGCGGGGCTTGTTGGTGGGGATGCTGACGATGTTCAGGCCGTAAATCTCGCTGAACTCGTCGGCCTCGGTGGAGGCTGTACCGGTCATGCCGGACAGCTTTTTGTACATGCGGAAGTAGTTCTGGAAGGTGACGGTGGCCAGCGTCTTGCTCTCGGCGGCAACGGTCACGCCTTCTTTGGCCTCGATGGCCTGATGCAGGCCGTCGTTGAAGCGGCGGCCATACATCAGACGGCCCGTGAACTCGTCGACGATGATGACCTCACCGTCTTTGACGATATAGTCGGTATCGCGGTGCATAACGCCGCGGGCCTTGATCGCACCGTCAATGTAATGGCGCAGCGACATATTGTCGGCGTCGGCCAGGTTCTCGACGTGGAAGAACGCCTCGGCCTTTTTGACGCCGGACTCGGTCAGGGTAGCGGTCTTGCGCTTTTCGTCCACGACGTAATCGCCGTCTACCTGCTCCTCGGCCTCGACCTTGTCGTCCAGCTCGACGATAACACTCTTTTTCAGCGTCTTGGCAAAGTCGTCCGCGCGCTTGTACATCACGCTGGAATCCTCGCCCTTGCCGCTGATGATCAGCGGGGTACGGGCCTCGTCGATCAGGATGGAGTCGACCTCGTCCACGATGGCAAACGCATGGCCGCGCTGCACCATGTTGGCCTTGTAGACGACCATGTTGTCGCGCAGGTAGTCAAAGCCGAACTCGTTGTTCGTGCCGTAGGTGACGTCGGCCTCGTAGGCCTTCTTGCGGTCCCCGGCCTCGACGCCGTGGACGACCAGACCGACGGTCAGACCCAGGAAGCGGTAGACCTTGCCCATCCACTCGGAGTCGCGGCGGGCCAGGTAATCGTTGACGGTGACAACATGCACACCCTCGCCGGTCAGGGCGTTCAGGTAGGTGGGCATGGTAGCGACCAGCGTCTTGCCTTCACCGGTCTGCATCTCGGCGATGCAGGCGCGGTGCAGCACGATGCCGCCGATGATCTGCACGGGGTAGGGCTTCATGCCAAGCACGCGCCAGTCAGCCTCACGGCATACGGCGAACGCCTCGGGCAGCAGGTCGTCGAGGGTCTCGCCTTTGGCGAGGCGCTCTTTAAACTCGGTGGTTTTGGCCTTCAGCTCGTCGTCGGTCAGCTTGGCCATCTCCGGCTCAAGGGCAAGGACCTTGTCCTTGAGCGGGTTGATGCGCTTGAGTTCCTTGTCCGAGAAAGAGCCGAACAGTTTTTCAAAAAAAGACATAACAGTTCCCCTGTATTTTCCGCCGCGTGTAGAGGTGCGGCTAATAGTGGTTTTATATAGTTTTACACATGATACTATAATACACCCGCACAGGGGTTCATGTCAAACCTGCGCGGGTGTATTTCGTAATATATTTAATTTTCTGTTTTGCGGGCAGGCTCAGCAGCACCAGCATCAAAAAGATACAGCCGAAGCCCAGCGCATCCCACAGCGTAAAGGGCGAGCCCAGCACCAGCGTGCTGATGATGGCCGCCGTGACCGGCTCGGCAAAGCTGTAGAGGCTCGCCTTCTGCGGGCCGATGAGCGGCACACCCGACATGTACAGACTGAACGCCAGCACATTGCCCAGTACAACCACCGTGAAGATGCCGAACGCGCCCATCGCCGTCGGCACATAGTCGATCTGCCACGGGCGGAAGATGAGCGAAAACATGATGCCGCCCATCAAAAACGCCCAGCCCTGCAGCATGGGGGTGGGGTACTGCTCCTGCAATTTTTTCGGCCACATCGTGTAGATGGCGACGCAGCAGGCACTGACGATGCCGGAGACCAGCGCCGCCGGGCTGACGGCCAGCCCGGTCAGGCTGCCGTGGGTCGTGATTAGGAACACGCCGACCAGCGCCAGCACAATCGAGAATATCTCAAACACGCGGGGGCCGCGCTTTTGCTGGATGCAGACGACCAGCAGGATGATGACGGGGGAGACGTCCTGTAAAATCGTGCCCATGCCCGCGCTGGACAGCTGGATCGTCAGAAAGTAGGTGAACTGGCAGCAGCTGACGCCCGCCAGACCGTAGACCAGCAGGTCAATGGCGTTGCGCGGATTCTTCTTGACGTTCCACGGGTCAAAAAGCGTTTTGCGGTCCTTTATAAAAAAGAATCCGCACAGGATCAGCCCCGCCAGAAACAGCCGGATGGGCACGAGCCAGGTCGAATCCATCCCCTCGCGGGTGAACATGTACTGCCCCATGCAGCCCGAAACGCCCCAGCACGCCGCGCCGCCCATCGTCAAGGCGGAGCCTTTTATGCGGTCAGACATTGTGTTGCTCCTCTGTTGTAGGGGTCGTTGCTCGCATCGACCCGCATCATAGCGGCGGGCAGTTGTTTGCAGGGGGCGGCGTCCTCGACGCCCCTACAGCCTCCCGTAAGCGCTTATTCCAAAATCAGCGCCGCGGCTTCGCGCAATCCCTTTACAACCGGTGCGCCCGTTTCCCTCAATTTTTCCGGCGGCTGGTGGCCGCCGGACTGCAAAACGCAGCGCACGCCCAGCGCCTGTGCAACCTCATAGTCGTGGACGGAATCGCCGATCATGACGGCGCGTGCCGGGTCAAAGCCGTTTTCCTTTAAATAGGCCAGCCCGATCTCGACCTTGCTCTTGGCGTAGATGTCGCCCAGACCCAGCAGACGGTCAAAATAGCCCGTCACGCCACGCTCGTCGGTCTGACGCCGCAGCGTGTCCAGATTGCTGGCCGACAGAATGACCTGCCGCAGCCCCGCGGCCTTAAACGCCTCCAGCGCGTCAATGGCACCGTCTGCCAGCGGGCAGGCCGCACTGGCGGGGACGTAGTCCTCCATGTATTTTTCGGCCAGCTCGGCAAAGCTGTGCTTTGTAAAGTCAAACCCCGCGCGGACGTAATATTCCTCGATGGGAAAACCAAAAATGGCCCGGTACCGCTCGTGGTCATACCGCTGCGGGTAGCCGAATCCTGCCAGCAGACGGTTGAGCGCGTCCACGCAGAGATCGACATCATCGAGCAGGGTACCGTTCCAATCCCACAAAATCAGTTCCGGGCACATAGATGTTACCTCGTTATTCTTCTGTAAAAATTTTGTTCAGACCCGCGTTGCTTTCGATCAGCTTGACGAGCGCCACACCCAGAATCGTGCAGCTGATGAGCTCGCCAATGCCGACAGTAACGGCATTGAACACCGCCAGCATCGCCGTGGGTGCGCCGTCCGAGAAGAAGAAGGTGATCTCGAACGCGCCGACAATGATCATATTAAAGACAACGGGCGGCAGGGATGCCGGAATGGCCAGCCCTTTCACGCGGATGTCGCGCAGCTTGTAGGTCACAAGGCAGGCCAGCAGGGTCGCCAGCGTGCCGAACACCACGTCAACGACGGTGGAGCCGAGCAGATTTGCCAAAAAGCAGCCCAGCGTGACGCCGACGATATACTCGGCGCCGAACACCGGCAGCAGGCAGAGGGCCTCGGCCACGCGGACCTGCACCGCGCCGTAGCTGAACGGGGCCAGCACAAGGCAGACGACCACATAGACAGCCGCAATGACAGCGCAGCGCACAAGACGACGGACGGACAGATTTTTCATATTCATACAATACTCCGGCGGATAGATTTTGACCACGCGCAAGACCGCCAGCCTTGCGGGGTTTGCGCTGCCGACCAGCAGCCGGCAGCGGAGCCTAAAATCCTAAGTTGCTCAACAAATTTAAATTATAACAAAACCCGCAGGCCGTTGCAAGACCTGCGGGGAAAATTTGTGGTAGATTCTGCGCATATTGTGCTGATATGGTATAATACATCGGAGTGCATTGTCGATTATCTGAAAATCATAGTTCCCTAATAGCTCTTGGTATGATATAATGCACCGCAGGGAACGCGCCGCCACTCTGGGGTCATAGTTTCCTAATAGCTCTTGGTATGGTATAATATCAATAAGGAAGGATGTGAATGGGCAATTGTCATAGTTCCCTAGTAGCTCTTGGTATGGTATAATAGGGGACGCCCGCAGGCAACACGGATGCAGGTCATAGTTCCCTAATAGCTCTTGGTATGGTATAATCGGCAGGCCATAGCGGTATAGGTCACGCCGGTCATAGTTCCCTAATAGCTCTTGGTATGGTATAATATGCAGCTGTACACACTGCACACAGGCCGCGTCATAGTTCCCTAATAGCTCTTGGTATGGTATAATTGCCGACCAGCTTCTCCACGTTGGCCGCATGTCATAGTTCCCTAATAGCTCTTGGTATGGTATAATCCGATGGCTTCCGCCTGCTCCGGCGTTTCAGTCATAGTTCCCTAATAGCTCTTGGTATGGTATAATAAGCGGCCAGTGCCTATTGTCACGCTGCTGGTCATAGTTCCCTAATAGCTCTTGGTATGGTATAATCCGGGCTTTCGCGGTTGTCCTTGATGCGCTGTCATAGTTCCCTAATAGCTCTTGGTATGGTATAATCTTTACACGTGCGTTATAGAATCTATTAACGTCATAGTTCCCTAATAGCTCTTGGTATGGTATAATTACACGAGTTGCGCGGACTCGCCCATTTGAGGTCATAGTTCCCTAATAGCTCTTGGTATGGTATAATTCGTGAATTTGACGGACTATATTAACAATGGTCATAGTTCCCTAATAGCTCTTGGTATGGTATAATAAGACCAGCTGTATTCCCAATCCTGCGATTGTCATAGTTCCCTAATAGCTCTTGGTATGGTATAATCGTTCAGCCGTTCGGTGCCAAAGCCCAGCAGTCATAGTTCCCTAATAGCTCTTGGTATGGTATAATATTTAGCGAAATGCTCCCGACATCCAACACGTCATAGTTCCCTAATAGCTCTTGGTATGGTATAATTAATCAGCACAGGTTTGATCTTTACCGGTTGTCATAGTTCCCTAATAGCTCTTGGTATGGTATAATTCAGACTTCGCCGTAGGAGGTTACGGTTGGAGTCATAGTTCCCTAATAGCTCTTGGTATGGTATAATACTTATACAGCTTTGTGCCGTAGGTGTTGTGTCATAGTTCCCTAATAGCTCTTGGTATGGTATAATAAAGGAGGCCCCACACATGGCCGGAAAACGAGTCATAGTTCCCTAATAGCTCTTGGTATGGTATAATGCAAGGGGATTTAAGGTCAATTCCGAACTCGTCATAGTTCCCTAATAGCTCTTGGTATGGTATAATAGGCTATGCAAAAAGCGCATCGGATTGCGGTCCGATGCGCTTTTTGTTTTAGAAAAAACTCAACTGTTCACATACAAAAGGGCCTTCTTCCGGCTGATAATTTCCCAGAAGAATCTGAATAGACTGGTACTGCTTTTCTGTAACGACAAGCAGGCGAATGGAGCCGTTTGGCGGCAAGGATGCCCTCAAACGGCTTTCGTGTTTCTTCACGGCGTCGTTGCCGTTGCACACCCTCGCGTACACAGAGAATTGCAGCATGTGGTAGCCATCCTTCAGCAAAAAATTCCGGAACGCCGTCGCATGCCGCCTTTCAGTCTTTGTCTGCACAGGCAGGTCAAAAAAGACAATCATCCGCATAAATTTACTCATAGCTATGCTGCTTGTATTCAAGCAATTTGGGTAACAGCAGGGCTTGTCCACGCAGACCTTGCACCAGGCGTTCCATTGCATAGGCAACGCTGTGGTGCTGCCCGCCGGAAAGAATATCCGCATTCAACAGGTTTACAAGCTTTCCCTTCAGTATGGGTGTCAATGCTGCATCCTCGGCCACATTTGCTGCCACGTACAAATCCGCTACGGGCCGGAACGGCTCCATCAGGTCATCCGCCAGATTAAACTGGTTCAGCTCACTGTCATGGTGCAGACCCAGGCACGGCTGAAAACCATACACCGTCAGGCAGCGCGCCATATAGCCCCGCAAAATCGCGTAGGCATAATTCAGTGCAGCATTTCGCGTATCCTCGTTGCGGCGGGTGTAGCCCTCACCAAATAAAGCCGGGAAGTAGTACGCTGCGGCGCTTGCCTCTACGTTATCTTTGTCGCCGCTCGTCACAGCCTTGGCACGCCCGAATAGAAACGCCGCCTCCTGTGTTTTGCCGCAAAGTGCAAGGCACTCCGCTTGGTTTTGAATTTTTGCTGTCACGACCCGCTGCCACATCCGTTTTTTTGCCGGCAGGGTCAATTCCATCTGCCAACGCAGTACTCCCAGCTGACGGCTGTGCTGTGCAAACGGCAGCGAGATGCCGCACGGCAGATGTGTTTCATCGCACCAGAAAGTCACCACACCGTTTTGTGCCAACGCCGCCATAGCCGCTGTTGTGATCGTGCTTTGGCGGCTTTCCAGTACAATGGCACTGATGTCCTCGATGGGCACAGAGTGAACTTCTTCCGTTTCAATCAACAGCTGCTCATTTTTGCAGCGGATGCGCGCAGGGTTCACGATCATCAGACAGCGGTAGGACATAATTCATCTCCGTTGGGCAGGGAAGGTTTGCCGTTTTTCTTTTTTCACAGGGGTATAATTGCCAAGGACATCGACCTGATATTTCTGAACTTTTTGTACTATGCCAAACGTCAAACTTTTAAGGAAGTATGCCCCTTCATGGGTTTCTATCCTAATTCCTCCGTTTGATATATCTCCGCCTTTGTAATAAACCAGTTCCTTCTTCGTCTCATACTTTTTCGGAAGTGTGCTATCTTCATGCATAAGTGAAAAGCAGATTGGTTTATCTCTTTCCACTAAAATAAGGTCATTGCTATAAAGTGAGAACAGGAAGTCATCTTCTTTCATTTCTTTCCACTCTTCCATTGTTTTGTCTCGCACAACCGCCTTATTCGGTAAGGTTTCTTTCACCGTATCCGCCACATAAATCGGCACCCAATAATAACCATCACCTGGGACATAATACACATCTATACGGATCATGTCGCCGCCTTTTGCAACGCCTCCGCCGCTGCGGACGGGAATTGTGTTGTTCATTTTTGCGACAACCTTCACTTTGCGCACCTGTGCGCCGGGGGTTCCGTCCGCACGTGGCTTATAAAACGGTTCCGCAAAGGCTTTCTTTGCGTTTCCGCCAAATTCTGTCAGACGCTTCTTCAGTGCTTCGTACAAAAGCGTATCGCTGCTTGGTTTAAAATAGTCTTTGATTTTTCCATCCTTATCCAGTGACAATTCTGTAATTGATTTTCGCACTGCTGTATATTTTTCGTTCACTTGGCTTCGAATCGTCTCTTCGTGTGCCGCACCTGTCACCTTATGGCGCGGCATCCGCGATACAAACACAGGTTGAATAGACGAAATATCCACCGTCGCATAATAGACCGGGTTGATCTTCATCAGGTCTTCCTGCGGGCAGGCTGACAATCGCTGCCTCAGCTCATCACGGAAGCGCGGCCAAGGTTCGGGGAAGTGCTCATTACGCACCGCCGTCGTCTCTGCACGCTTGCAAAAGTCAGATACCCGCTTTATCATCCCCTGTGTCGTACAGGCAATGACCGCCGCGTCCGCTGCATGGTGCAGATCGCCGTCGGCACGCACCTTGCCAAGGCCCCAGCGCTTGCGCAAAAACGCCGTAACGGCGCCATTTACCGCAACGACCCGCCGTTTGCCTGCCCCGGAACAGTCTGCAAACGCAAGATGATTGCGGATATAGTTCAGCATAAAAGCCGCAATATACTGCGTATCCTGCAGGTTGCGCTGGATATAGCCCTTTCCGTCCTCCTCGCTCAGCCTTTCCTTCAATAGGTTCTGGCGCTTGCGGAAATTCTTTACGTTTGCTTTGGTGTACACAATAAAGTCGTCCCGTCGTTTTCCCTGCAGGTATTGCAGCGGCAGACGGTTTCCCTTCTGACGGTTCTCCGATGCCAGCACCAGCACCTTATTTGTGCGGCGGTCATCAAAGCTTATGCTATAGGGGACAATGTGGTCTACCTCGGCATAGCCGGAGACTGTAATAACCTTGTCCAACTCCAACGGCTGTATCGAATACGCACAGCGCCCGTCCTGCTCTTTCCACAGACGATATTTTACAAGATCCTGCCCGGTAACGATGCGTCCCGGAAAAAGCTCATTCAGCTCTTTCATCAGGCGTTCATTTTCCGCACTGTTATCCCGCATCGCCTTGTCCAACTCGCTGCGCTGCTGGAAGTTCTTATTCATCTCTCTTGCCAGCTCCAGATGGATACTGACCGGACTTTCGCCCTGCTCGCGGATGATCGCATTGACGACCTTGATCGTCTGTGCCACTGCACGGCGCACCACCGGGCTTGTAATATCCTCCATTTCCTCCGTCGAGGCCGGCAGGAACTGCGCTTTTTCGCCGTTTTGCCTTCCCTGAAAATCATATCCGGCTGCCTGGCAGGCATCGTTATAGTTCATGCCCTGTTCCAGATAAGGGATCAGCTTGCGGCACGCCTTGACCGAAATGTGTCCATATCCCGCAAAGCTGGGCAGCGTCAGCAGTGCTTCTATTTCCAGCGGTTCAAACTCCGCCTGTTTCAATGCCTCCCGCAGCTTATCCTCGTTTTCCGGGTTCGTCAGCGCAGCTCCGGCGGCATCCAGCTGCTCGCGGCTGATATTGCGGATATGATCCTTCCGCAGGGTATTCAGTGCCTTACGCATCTTGTGGTAGCAGGGGAGTGCCGTTATTTTTTCTTTCTTTTCGCAGGCTTCTGCCGTCTGCTCCCCGCGATACCGCACCATGTTGAACCGTGCTTCTTCCGG
>ENA-USUG01006697-USUG01006697.1-human-gut-metagenome-genome-assembly--contig:-NODE-6697-length-11860-cov-20.359246_pt1 | contig 11860 bp, 10 predicted proteins | sample MGYA00250059_ERZ773394 | MGnify/ENA primary metagenome ERZ773394 (study PRJEB29103, sample SAMN06111957) | human gut metagenome | biome: human gut; feature: ankylosing spondylitis patient; material... | reverse complement strand
TCGAGCATTTTGGCAACGCAGATGCCGTGCCGCAGCCGCCGGAGCGGTGCTTAAGCCGTAAGGCGGGAATTGTGCGGCGCTGCCTATACAAAACCCAAGTACCGCAAGCCCAATAAAGCGCCGTAAATCACCGGCTGGTGCAGCATATAAATCAGCAGCGTGCGGCTGCCCACGGCGCACAGGGGGCGCAGGGCTTTGGGCGGCAGGCCGGGCTGCGCGGTGCAGCGGGCGCGGAACCACCGCGCAAAAAAGTACCCCACCCAATACAAAAACACCCACGGCAAAAGCGGGAAATAATCCGATGAGGAAAACACCGTCAGATCTGGCAGACCCAGCCAGAAAAGATTCGGCTTGTACCAGGCGGCGGGTAGGGCCGCCAGGTGCGTTCCCTCAAACCCCAGCCAGCCCTGCGGCAGCTGGTTCAGCAGGGCAAACAGCACCGCGCTGCCCGTAACCCCTGCCAGCGGGGGCAGCTTTTCCAGCGCGGGGTGCAGCAGACAGGTCAGCAGGGCCGCACAGCCCAGCAGGTGCAGCACGCCGAACCAGATGACTTCCTCCGGCATGGCAACGGCGGTTGCCACGGTCAGCACCACCGCGCAGGCCGCCGTGAGCAGGCCGTTCTTGAGCGGGCGGCGGGATAGGGTAAAGCTGTAACCCGAAAGCAGAATAAAGCTCCAGCAGATATACTGCTGCCACACATGGCAGTGCGTGGACCAGATATCGTACCAGCCGCTGGCATGGCCAAAAATATACACCCAGTCATACATGGCATGGTAAACCAGCATATTCAGCAGCGCCAGCCCGCGCAGGGCATCGATCTGCCAAAAGCGCTGCCCGGCTGCCGCACGCAACGACTGTTGTTCGGTTTGCATCGCGTTCCCCTTCCCTGCCCTGTGCCAATATGCAAAGGGCTGATGTCACTTTACCATACTTGGCATAGCAAATGCAAGGCGCCCTTGCAAAATGACCGAAAATGCGCTAAAATCTTTGGTGAAATATACAAAGGAGGGGTCCGTTATGCCCGATATCCGTCTTGTTGCATTGGATCTGGACGGCACCGTATTCAATGATGAAAAAGAGATCACACCCCGCACGCTGGAAGCCATCCGCGCTGCCATTGCCAAAGGGGTTGATGTCATCCCCGCAACGGGGCGTGTGGCATCGGGTGTGCCGGAAGCGTTTTTGCGCATTCCCGGCGTGCGGTATGCCCTGACTTCCAACGGGGCCAGCGTGGTGGAGCTTTCCACCGGCAAACCGCTGGTCAACCTGCCGTTTGATGCTGCCCTTGCCAGCGACATTTATGATATCGTGGCCGCAACGGGCGGTGCCATGGGCATTTTTATCGGCGGCAAAGCCTACACCGATTATTTTGGTGCCAATGACGGCCTTGCCCTGATGCCCCCTGCCCTGCGCCGCTACCTGTGCGACAGCCGCATTGTGGTGGATGACATGCACGCAGTGTTCGCCGCCCACCCGCACGAGGTGGAAAAGTTCAGCATCACCTATCGGGACAATGCCGCCCGCGATGCCGCCTGGCAGGCTGTTGCCAGCCGGTTTAATGTTGAGATTACTTCCAGCATTCCCAACAACATGGAGATCAACGCCCCCGGCGTGACCAAGGGCAGCGGATTAAAAACGCTGGCCGATACCCTGGGCCTGGCGATGAACCAGGTGATGGCCTGCGGCGATTCCGGCAACGACCTTGCCATGATCCAGGCCGCCGGGTACGGCATTGCGATGGGCAACGCCACACCGGATGTTCTGGCCGCCGCCCGCTATGTAACGGACGACAACAACCATGACGGCGTTGCCAAGGCCATTGAAACCTATGTGTTGAAAGGATAACCCCCTATGCCAAATATCGTTGACCGCTTTGGCCAGCTGGTGGATGATGCCATTCCCAAGCCGGAGCTTGCCCGCCGGCTGCTGCTGTTAGGCTACCGCGCCAAGGATGTGCAGCTGCTGCTTGCCCCGGAAAAAGAGCTCACCCCCGCGCGGCAGTATGCGGCACAGATCGCCATGGACGCCATGATTGCGCCCCTGGCCCACCCGCAGCGGGCGGCGCTGGTCAATATCTTTATGCCCTGTGAACTGCTGCACGCCTTCCACCTGCTGCCGATGTTTGCCGAAGCCACCGCCTGTTACCTGAACGGTGCCGCAGCCGAGCGCGGCTTTATCCATTATGCCGAGAGCGCAGGCATCAGCCCCACGCTGTGCAGCTACCACAAGGCTTTGCTGGGCATGGGGCTTTCCGGCACGGCGGGCAAGCCGCTGTTCACTGCCTGCACCTCCATTGCCTGCGATGCCAACAACCTGACCTTCCGGCGGCTGGCGCAGCATTACGGCATCCCCCACTTTTATCTGGATGTGCCCTATGACCACGACGAGTACGCTGTGGCCGAAGTTTCCGACCGCCTGCGAGAGTTCGCCGCCTTTTTGGAGGATGCGACCCACCAGAAGCTGGACGAAGCGGCCCTGCAGCAGGCAGTCGCCCACAGCGGCCGCACGCTGGAACTATTGCAGCAGGCACAGGCCGCCAAGGCCGGGCGGAACCTGCACAACGATGTCACCTCCGAATTTTACGAAGTGTTTGTGACCCACACCATGCTGGGCACCCCGCAGGCTGAACAGTACGCCCGCAAGCTGCTGGCGGATATCGAGGCCAGCCCCATGGGTGGCGGCACCAGGCTGCTGTGGGCGCACGCCGTGCCGTTTTATCAGGCGCCCGTGCGGGAGCGGCTGAATTTCTCGGCAGAAAACCAGCTTATTACCTGCGATATGAACGCCGATACCTTAGGCTGCTACATGGACCCGGACAAACCGTTTGAGAGCATGGCCGCGCGGCTGGTGAACAACATCTTTAACGGCAGCGCCCAGCACCGCATCCAGCGCGCGCTGGAGCTGTGCCGCATGCAGCAGATCGATGGGGTGGTCTACTTCTGCCAATGGGGCTGCAAGCAGACGATGGGGGCCGCACAGCTGTTCAAGAGCGCACTGGAAGCCGAGGGCTACCCGGTGCTGCTGCTGGACGGCGATGGCTGCGACCGCGCCAACACGATGGACGGCCAGACCGCCACCCGGCTGGATGCTTTCCTGGAGATGCTGCACAGCAAACAGGAGGCGCTGGTATGAGCAAAACGATTTATTATGCCTGCAAATACGCCCCGCTGGAGCTGTTTGCCGGGTATGGGGCCACCTTCTCGGCGCTGGATCCGCTGGCGGAAAGTTTTTCCTGCGCGGAGCGCTGCGCCCACGCCAACCTGTGCGGTTACGCCAAGGCTGTGCTGGAACAGGTGGAGCAATCCGGCATCCGGGCTTTGGTGCTGACCAACTGCTGCGATGCCATGCTGCGCGTTTACGATGTGCTGGCTGCCAGTGGTAAGATGGAATTTTTGCAGCTGCTGCCCGTCCCCCACCAGAGCACCCCGGCCACCCGCGCCCGCTTTGCGCGGGACCTGCGCAGGCTGGCGGATGCCCTGCAGCGGTACACCGGGCAGGAATTCGACGCCCAGCGCGCCCACGCCTTTTTTGTGCACAAACCACACGCCGAGGGTCCGCATTTGACCCTGCTGGGTGCCCATGGCGGCAGCGTGCTGTATGATACCGTGCAGAAAGCCTTTGCCCTGCCCGTGGTGGATGCTACCTGCACCGGCAACCGTGAGCTTGCCGATGTTGCCCCCGCCGCACTGGAGGACTTTTTGCCCGGTTACGCCGCCGCCCTGCTGGGCCAGATACCCTGCATGCGGATGGATGCCCCTGTCAGTGAGCGCGCCGCCCTGGTGGACGGCCAGACCGTTGGCATTGTGTACCACACCGTGCAGTTCTGTGATTATTACGCCCCCGGCCTGACCGCGCCGGAGCAGTTCCATCTGCCGGTATTAAAAATTGAAACCGACTGTTCCCGCCAGACCTTTACCAGCGGCGGCGGGCAGCTGAGCACCCGCCTGGGCGCATTTGCCGAAAGCCTGAACGCCGTTCCCGATACCGAAAACAAGGAGACCCCCGCCATGAACACCAACGCACAATATGCCGCCGGCATCGACAGCGGCTCTGCCAGCACCGATGCCGTGATCCTGGATCGCAGCGGAAAGATCTGCGGCTGGGCCATTGTGCCCACCGGCGCCGGGGCTGCAACCGGCGCCCGCCAGGCACTGGAACAGGCCCTGACGATGGCAGGCATTGCCGAAAGCGACCTGGGTTCCAAGGTATACACCGGCTACGGGCGCGAGTTCCTGGGCGATGACGGCGCAGCCGTGACCGAGATCACCTGCCATGCCCGCGGGGCTCATCATCTGAACCCCGCCGTGCGCACCGTGATCGACATTGGCGGGCAGGATTCCAAGGTGATCCGCCTGAGCGAAAGCGGCGCTGTTGAAACCTTTGCGATGAACGACAAATGCGCCGCCGGTACCGGCCGTTTTTTGGAGATGATGGCCCGCACCCTGCAGATGAAGCTGCCGGAGATGAGCAGGCTTGGCCTGGACTGGCACAACGATGTGACCATTTCCAGCATGTGTACCGTGTTTGCGGAAAGTGAGGTCGTCAGCCTGATTGCCCGCAGCACCGCACCGGCGGATATCATCCACGGCCTGAACAAATCTGTTGCGGGCAAAACCGCTGCCCTGGCCCGCCGCACCGGCGGCGTGGCCCCCTTTATGATGACAGGCGGTGTAGCCCGCAACCGCGGCGTTGTGAAAGAGCTGGAAACCGCCCTGAAAGCCCCGGTGGAGGTCAGCGAGTACAGCCAACTGTGCGGCAGCCTGGGCGCAGCGCTGTTTGCGCTGGAAAAAATGGGCGTGAAGCTGTAAAACCTCCGGTGCGCAAAGTACTTGCTTTAAGTCGTACTTTCGTGTACACTAGGGTGTATCATCTTAAGATAGCATGATGGCTGCAAAAATAAGGAGGGCTTTCTTATGTCTTGGGGAACAAATGTACTGGTCGGCCAGTCCGGCGGGCCGACTGCTGTGATCAATTCCAGCCTGGCCGGTGTGTATGAAGCTGCCAAAGCTCTGGGCGCCGCCCATGTATACGGCATGGAGTATGGCATTCAAGGGCTTTTGCAGGGCAAGATTGTGGACCTGGATGACCGCCTTGACGACAAGATGGAAATTGAGCTGCTCAAGCGCACGCCGTCCAGTTACCTGGGCAGCTGCCGGTTCAAGCTGCCCAACCCCGCCACGGACGAACGCCCCTTTGTGCAGCTGTTTGAGCTGTTTGCCAAGTACTGCATTGGGGCCGTGTTCTACATTGGCGGCAATGATTCGATGGACACCATTGCCAAGCTTTCCGCTTACGGGGCTGCCAAGGGCAGCGAGATCCGCTTTATCGGCGTGCCCAAAACCATTGACAACGACCTGATGTACACCGACCACACCCCCGGTTACGGCAGTGCCGCCAAGTACATTGCCACCATCCTGAAAGAGGTCATCTGTGATTCCAGCGTGTATGACATCCGCAGCGTAACGGTGGCCGAGATCATGGGCCGCCATACAGGCTGGCTGGCCGGTGCCGCCAGCCTAGCTGCCGGGGCTGACTGCAACGGCCCGGACATCATTCTGCTGCCGGAGCGCCCCTTTGACGAGAATGTGTTCCTGGAAAAAGTAGCCCAGCTGGAAAAAGACCGCCACAATGTCATCATTGCGGCCAGCGAAGGCGTAAAAAACAAGGATGGCGTTTTCCTGTGTGATTTGGTATCCACAGCAGGCCAGCTGGATGCTTTTGGCCATAAAGCCATTTTGTCCGGCACCAGCCGCTACCTGGCGGATTTGATCCATGTGCGCCTGGGCTGCAAGACCCGCGCGATCGAGTTCTCTACCCTGCAGCGCTGTGCCTCCCATCTGGCAAGCCGCACCGACATTACCGAGGCATACCAAGTGGGCGGTGCTTCGGTGGAAGCTGCTTACCGCGGCGAAACCGGTAAGATGTGCGCCATCCGCCGCATTTCGGATATGCCGTACCGCACCGAAACCGAGATGGTAGATGTGCAGAAGGTTGCCAACCTGGAAAAGCGCGTGCCGGATGACTGGATCAGCCCGGACGGCATGCATGTGACCGAAGCATTCCATCACTATGCCCGCCCCCTCATCCAGGCCGAGCTGACCCCCATCTACATCGACGGCGTGCCCCGCCATCTGCATCTGCATTGATTTACGGGGGTTTTGTTCCTTCTTTGAAAAGAAGGAAGCAGAAACTTTAATAATATAACACAATAATATTATTTTCCATCAAGAAAGCAATGAATAATAAAAGGCGCATCGCAACCCCTTGGATAGGGTGTGCGGTGCGCTTTTGTGTTGTACTTTTATTTAGGGCAATACCGCATAATTCTAAGTGCCGATACGGCGAGCGAGGTGCGGCAGATGCCGTGCCGCAGCCGCCGGAGCGGTGCTTAAGTCGTCAGGCGGGAATTGTGCGGTGTTGCCTTAACAAAATTCACCGCATAGGCTCATCCGCGGGACGATGCAAGCATCGTCCCCTATAAATGTTTGTAGGTTTGCAGCAAATATTTACGTTTCTCGGCGGGGTCGGGTGCCCCCACCTTCCCGGGCAAGTTGCCCTTCCCCCACAAAACAAAACCCCCGTCCTTATTCCAGCTGTCACGCAGCCAAAACAAAGGCGGGGGTATTTTTTAATGCCAGAGGGTAAACAGCAGCGCCAGCAGGGCCAGCAGGCCAAGCAGGTAGACGCCACAAATCAGCAGGGTAGCTTTCAGCGCACCCAGGATCGCCCACAGGCGCTCCTTACCGGTCAGCTGGGGGTCTTCCTCCCAGGGACGGTCAGCAGCCTGTTGGGGCTGCTGCGCGGGGGTATGGCCCTGCTTGCGGCGGCGCGGCAGCCAGATACTGTCGTGCTCAATGCCACTCATATCGGCCACGGTGCGGCCGTCATCCTCAAAGGGTTCGTTATGCTTCATTTTTCGTACAGGTGGCACACAACATAGTGGCCGGGTTCCACCTCACGCTGCTGCGGCGCTTCGGTCTTGCAGCGCTCGGTCGCATAGGGGCAGCGGGTATGGAACTTGCAGCCCTTGGGCGGGTTGGCCGGGGACGGAATGGAGCCCTGCAGCACAATGCGCTCGCGGCGAATGGTCGGGTCCGGGATAGGAATGGCGCTGAACAGTGCCTTGGTGTAGGGATGTAGCGGATGGCTGAAGATATCCGGCGTTGCACCGTACTCCACCAGGTTGCCCAGGTACATAACGCCGACCGTATCCGAAATATGCTCAACAACAGAAAGATCGTGGGAGATGAACAGGTAGGTCAGGTTATATTTATCCTGCAATTCTTTCAGCAGATTGATGATCTGGGCCTGAATGGAAACGTCCAGTGCAGAGACCGGTTCATCGCACACAACAAACTCCGGGTTCAGGGCCAGGGCGCGGGCAATGCAGATGCGCTGGCGCTGGCCGCCGGAAAATTCGTGCGGATAGCGGGTTTTGTGGTAGGGCTGCAGGCCGCAGTTATCCATGACCTGGTCAATATAATCATTGAACTCTGCCTTGGGCACCAGGTTATGCTCGCGCACAGCCTCACCGATGATCTCACCAACCGGCAGACGCGGGGACAGGCTGGAGAACGGGTCCTGGAAGATGATCTGCATCTTGGTACGCAGGTTACGCAGCTCCCTGCCGGTCATATCGTACACTTCTTTGCCGTTGAACAGTACCTGACCGCCGGTTTTTTCGCCGGCAAGGCGCAGGATTGTACGGCCGGTGGTGGATTTGCCACAGCCGGATTCGCCGACCAGACCCATGGTATGGCCGCGCTTGAGGTTGAAGGTAACGCCATCGACAGCCTTGACATGACCCACGGTCTGGGACATCAGGCCGCCCTTGATGGGGAAGTATTTTTTAAGCTGGTTGACCATCAGAATATACTGATCATCATAGGTGACGGGGGTATAGTCCAGCTTTTTTGCGTTTTCTGCCTGTGCCATCGTCACTCACCCGCCTTTCGATTATTTTCATAGTAGCGGTAGCAGCTGACCTTGTGCGTGGGGGACAGGCTGATCTCGCAGGGGTATTCACCATCGCAGCAGGGCAGAGCCATCTCGCAGCGATCCTTAAAGTAACAGTAGTTGGGCATATTGACCGGGTTGGGCACCTTGCCGGGGATGGAGTACAGTCGGTCCACCTTTTTGCCCACGATCGGTTTGGAAGCCATCAGGCCGATGGTATAGGGGTGAGCCGGGTTTGCGAAAATCTCCTGAGCGGTGCCCTTTTCCACCACGCGGCCTGCGTACATGACAACAACGTAATCTGCCATCTCGGCAATCACACCCAGGTCATGGGTGATCAGCATGATGGAGGAGTTAATGCGGTCCTTCAGGTTGCGCAGCAGGTCCAGGATCTGGGCCTGAATCGTCACGTCCAGTGCGGTGGTGGGTTCGTCGGCGATGATAACCTTGGGGTTGCAGGCCAATGCCATGGCGATCATGACACGCTGGCGCATACCGCCGGACAACTCATGCGGGTACATCTCATATACACCCTGGCTGTTGGCGATGCCAACCATCTCCAGCATTTCAACGGTGCGCTTTTTGATGTCCTCTTTGCTCTTGCCTTCGCCGTCATGCAGAGCAATGACTTCATCGATCTGAGCACCGATGCGGAACACCGGGTTCAGGCTGGTCATCGGCTCCTGGAAGATCATCGAAATATAGTTGCCGCGCAGGTGCTGCATGACCGTGCCGGGAGTTTTGGCAACATCATAGGCTTTGCCATTACCCAGGTTCAGGCGGATCTCGCCCTGAACGATCTGGCCCTGGGGGCGCTGCAGCAGCTGCATCAGCGAAAGACTGGTAACGGATTTGCCGCAGCCGGATTCGCCCACAACGCCCACAGTTTTGCCCACGGGAACTTCAAACGAAACACCGTCCACGCTTTTTACCACGCCGGTATCGGTAAAGAAATAGGTGTGCAGGTTATCAAATTCAACAGCGTTTTCCGGGTTTTTCATCTGGGTCAGATACTCAGATTCCGGCACATTCTTGCGCTTGCGCTGTTTTTCGTACTGGTCCGTAATGCGGCGGTTTTCTTTGGAGATACGCCGCGACTCCTTGGCGGAAAGGTAACCGTCCTGTTGTTTAGCCATCGTGTGTGTCTCCTTTCATCAGCGTTTCATCTTGGGGTCAAAGGCATCGCGCAGGCCATCGCCCACAAAGTTGAAGCCCAGAACCGTGATCAGCAGGCAGATGCCGGCCGGGACCCAGATGAACAGATAGTTGGTCATAACATAAGCGTTGTTGACATCGTTGATGATGTTGCCCCAGGATGCAAACGGGTACTTAACGCCCAGACCCAGGAAAGACAGGGTGGCTTCCGTCAGGATGGTGGAGCCAAGGCTCATGGTGCAGGTAACAATCAGCTGCGGGATAACGTTGGGGATCAGGTGGCGGAAGATGCGGTGCCATGCGCTGATACCGCAGGCTTCGGCTGCCGTCATGAACTCCTGCTCACGCAGGGACAAAATCTGGCCGCGGACCAGGCGGGCAATGCCGGGCCAGCCCAGGAAGCCGAGGATCAGCATCAGGTACATCATACGGGTCCAGGAGTCAATGCGCATGGCGTCCATGGCAGCGCCCAGAATGATGATGATGGGCATGGAGGGCAGGCAGTAGAACACGTCCACGATACGCATGATGAGGTTATCCACCCAGCCGCCGAAGTAGCCGGAGATACCGCCCATGACAATACCGATGGAGCCTTCAATCGCAACAACGATGAAGCCGATGATCAGGGAAACACGGCCGCCGTACATCAGGCGGGTCAGCATATCCATACCGTTGGTATCGGTGCCCAGCCAGTGCTCCTTGTTGGGGCTTGCGTAACGGTCAAACACATAGGTTTCCGTCATCTGCTTCACGCTCCAAACGCCGGTGCTGGCATCGTACACGATGTCATACTCGGCTTCGTTGCCGTCGGCATCGGTGTAGGTGAACTCGGTAATATTATCGTCAATGGCTTCTTCCAGGCGGTCGCGGAAGTCACGGCTGATGACCACGCTGGCATCGGCAGCGGAAACGACAAAGCGGCCGATGTAGGCAACTCCGCTGCCGCTCTGGGTGATATTGCCGTCGTCATCCAGCGCATAGTCCTGGCCATCGGCAGTAAAGGTGGTCTCCCCTGCTGCCTGGGCAGTCAGGGCGGCCAGCTTGGCATCAAAGCTCAGCTCGGCTACGCCGTCCGCTGCGGTGACCATATCCTTAGAGGCATAAGCCAGCACAGTGCGGCCCTGGCGGAAGACGTACAGGTCCTCGTTCAGGGTTTCCACTTCGTAATCGTTATCTTTATAGGTAAAGGTCTCTTCACCTTTCTTGATGGCCTCGCTGCCCTTGCTCTGGGCAATGGAGCCGAACTCCTGGCCATCGGCAACAACAAAGCGCAGTTTATCGTTGCGGGTCACACCCACATACTCTTTGGACATCTGGGTGTAGGTGTAGAACTGCTGGTCCTGGCCGTAAGGGCTGACCACGCCGCCAATGAAGGAAAAGACAAACATGGCAAGCAGCATCGTCAGGCCCACAACGGCCAGACGGTTGCGGAAGAACCGCTTGGCAACCAGCGCGCCGGGCGAAAGCACCTTAACACGGCGGTCGTCGTTCAGGGAGTACTGCTCCTTTTTGGGGGTGTTGTTCTGGGTATTCTCACTCATGGGTGCAGTCTCCTTTCTTTAAGAAATGCGCACGCGCGGGTCAACCACTGCGTACATGATATCAGTCAGCAGGTTGCTGACCAGGGTAAGCACCGCCATAAAGGACAGGTAGAACATGGTGAACGGGATATCGCCCGCAACCATGGACTGGTAAGAGATGTAGCCGATGCCGGGGATGGAGAACAGAGTCTCCGTGATCAAGGCACCGCTGAACAGGCCGGGCAGGGAACCGCCGATGATGGTAACCAGCGGGATCAGGGTGTTGCGGAATGCGTGCTTATAGATGACCACATGCTCCGAAAGGCCCTTGGCGCGGGCGGTACGGATATAGTCGGCGTTCAGCACTTCCAGCATGTTGGTGCGGGTGTAACGCATGGTAGAGCCGATGGAAACAATGACCAGCGTGACGATGGGCAGCACCAGATGGTTGGCGCGGTCACAGAACTGGCCCCACGAGCTGAGCTGGGCATAATCACGCCCGACCAGGCCGTACAGGTCAAACCAGCCAAGCTTGACAGAGAACAGCAGCTTGAGCAGCGTGGCAAAGAAGAAGCTGGGCAGAGAGATGCCCACCAGAGCCACAGCGGTGATGACGTAATCGGTACGGGAATACTGTTTGGTAGCAGCCAGGATGCCCAGGGGCACAGCGATGATCATGGACACCACAAAGGAGATGCCGCCCATGACAACAGACAGACCAATAACTTCCTGGAATTTTTGAACAACAGGGACGTTCCACTTCCAGCTGTCACCGAACTGACCGCGCACTGCGCTGGACAGCCAGGTCATGAAGCCGGGCAGGACGCCCTTATCCAGACCATAGGCTGCGTTGAGCTGATCCAGCCATTCCTGATACGGTTTTGCGCCCGGTGCCTGGGACAGCTGCATGGCCATGTTCTCGGCAAAAGAGCTGGGCAGGCTGCGCATCATCACATAGATGATGAAGGTAACGCAAAACAGGATCACAAAAGAAAGCAGGATACGCTTGATGACGTAGTTTCGCACTTGAAAAATCGTTCCTTCCTTCGCGGGCAGGGAGGCCGCGTTTTTAATGGCTGCGCTGCATGGCTCCAAAATACACATGAGCCGGGGCCTTGTAGCTTCGCCTATGGTGTACCTAAAAAGTCGAAAATTTAGGGCAATACCGCATAATTCTAAGTGCCGATACGGCGAGCGAGGTGCGGCAGATGCTAAGCCAAAAGCGCAGA
>ENA-USUG01006685-USUG01006685.1-human-gut-metagenome-genome-assembly--contig:-NODE-6685-length-11898-cov-225.923188_pt1 | contig 11898 bp, 11 predicted proteins | sample MGYA00250059_ERZ773394 | MGnify/ENA primary metagenome ERZ773394 (study PRJEB29103, sample SAMN06111957) | human gut metagenome | biome: human gut; feature: ankylosing spondylitis patient; material... | reverse complement strand
TCTGGTCAAGCATATATCTTTGATCATCAATTAAATCAAAGTCCCCCAGATATCTGCCAAGGTGCAAATCTCCTAAATGTATAAATTTCATTACTATCAATCCCCCTATTCAAGATAACGAATAATTAACTGGTTCATAGAATCATATGTATTCCAGTCGTCCTTCTTCGCACCAACTCCAGCCTGCACAAGAAGATATTTTATAATGTTCATTATCTCGTCTGCTGATTTGCCTGATTTTTCTATAAACCATTCAGCAGTTACAGATACTATCTGATGTGCCGCCAAATTACGAACACATTGTTCTACGTGCACGATATCATCCACTTTCTGTTTTAATATTTCATCCTGACTTTTAGCATTAATAATATTAGCCAAAGCATGTGAATATACTGGTCCTTCTCTAAAGCCACCCTTTTCTTCATATGCATTATTTAAAACATCATATAAACCATTTGCCTTAAGTTTACTAACACTCCAAATCTTATTTCCATCTCTTTTTATATAACAAGACTTATTAATATCTATATTAAGCTTCAACTTCAGAATTTGTTCAAGAATATCTACAATTAATGGTGTTATGCCTCTTATAAAATCAGAATACTCCTTCTTTTCAAGCTTAATTTTAACTGTACAGGCGTACTCAAAAAGTTTTAATTTATTAGAATCTTTTATAGGATATATATCATATTGTTTATCCTTCATAAGCTTTGATATTTCACTTGTATTTAATTTTAACCTATTATTAGCTATATTAAGAAGTGTATATGCATCATCACTTATATCTGATTGTAATTCTTCAGCAAGTTCAAATGCTGCAGCATAATCATATTTCATTATGAACTTTTTAATCATGTCAATCTTAAGAAGTCTCATAAGATTCATACATTTGACTTCTTCACAGCGATTCTCACTATCTGGTTCATTATCTGAATCCAACTCCCAATTGACTTCTACATCATAATCTGTTCTATCCTCATGCTCTTCATTCATGCTTTTCTTTGGCGAATTAACCTGTATAGGTATAAATTTATATTCTGCCAATGTAGCAAGAATCAATAATGCACTTTTCATTGCCGGAGTTCCAGATGCCATATTAACAATAAGTTCATCATCTGATGACATTGTATCGCTTATATTTTTAATTTCATTCTTAAATAAGTCATAATAAATATCATATTTCTGAACATCTACAAAATCTGGCTTCTCAACAACACAAACATCAAACTTATGATCAATCGATTCCCCCAATAATTCAATAGTCCTTACATATCTATTATCTTTTTTATGTTTTTCCATTATTTCTTTAGACATATACAATACAACTTCATCAGGCCTATAATGTCTGCAAATATGTAACATAGAACCGTCATGTAAATATTTAATTGGATCTGTTCCTCCAACTGGAGAAAATAATATTCTCTTTCCCATAACTCATAATTCCTTTCCACTTATATAATTATTACATCTTCTACATTATAATTTTCTGTTGTTCCCCATGTCATTACATTACCTTTCCCTTTTATCGTATATAACCTTACACTATCTTGTTTCTCATCAATATAACGGGAAATTTCAGACTGTAATTTCATTAATTTACTCTTTGTTATCACAGCTTCAAATGCTGATTTCTGAATTCTGAATCCATACCCTAATAATAATTTAGCAAATTTATTTCTGCATTTGTTACTGGATATGTCATATATAACCAAAACAAATACTTTATCATTAATTGTATCATCATCGATACTAAAATAATAATCCTCGTCCATAGGCAATTTCCTCATTGTCTGCCATCATCTAATCAATATCGGGTGATATAGTGACGCATCTTCACTTTCCATTGCTTTAATAAGCTGATTAACCTGTAACAGCATTGCATGTCGAAAATCAACTGGATAATCTATATAATCCAGATATCTTACATCTGTCTGCAACTTTCTCTCTAATTTTTTTATAAGTATTCCAACCCCTTTCTTATTAAGATAACAGCCGGGTTCTTCTAAATTATTATTAAACTCATCTTTTGAAACCTCGTTGCCATTAATAATACTCATAACTGTTGCATCAACTATAACTGCTCTCCATTCTTCCATGAGATCACTCACTAGCGTCGGATGATTTTCAGCATCCCGGTGCATAAAGCCAAAATAAGGATTTAGTCCTTTTTCTTCTATTTTACCATATATTTCATTCATTAGCACCGAATATCCTAGTCCTATCATAGAATTGAATTCATCTAAAGGTGGTCGTCTGCTTCGACCATGAAACACAAATTCTTCCTTAATGCATTGTGAAAGTCCATCAAAATAATATTTAGCACTTTGCCCCTCATACCCCATTATCTCATATACACTTTCACATTTTTCTAACTTACTTCTGCATATAGACATCATATTATGGATATCTTTCAATACAACATTACTGTTTCTCTCATATCTTCTTAATACAACTCCCTGATTCTTAATCTTGGCTGATATAATTCTTTTAGATAATTGCAATGCAAAATCTGTATCATATAGAGCACATTGTTGTCTCTGTCTTTCCGTCTTAACATGTCCTGTGGACTGTAATCTTCCAAAATACTTACCACCTTTTGAAAAGAAAGATACATTAATTCCTTGCAGAAGGCACTGTTCCATACAATTAGTTGTTAATTGGGAACGCCCCATAATCACAATTCCTTCTAATGACTCAATAGGCAGATACTGTTTCATACCATCTTTATACTTAGCCACGCACCTGTTCCCCTCGATGCTTATTACCACACCATCATCATTAACATAAAGGTAACTCATAGATTTCCCCCTTCCGATTCGTTATTAACCACATTTAATAAATTGGCATTTATACAACAACAAAACCAACTACTTTTCCGTCCCCATCCGGGGTTATCTAATTTCTTATGAAATGCCTTTATTTCAACAAGATTGTCCATTTTAGTTTCCGTCCCCATCAGGGGTTATCTAATTTCTTATATTGTAAGCTAACTCGGTAGAAGCGTCTGTCTGAAGGTTTCCGTCCCCATCAGGGGTTATCTAATTTCTTATGCGTTCTCTAATTTTAATTAGCTACAAATATCTGGTTTCCGTCCCCATCAGGGGTTATCTAATTTCTTATAAGAAAGATAAAAAATGAGGACACAAATATAAATGGTTTCCGTCCCCATCAGGGGTTATCTAATTTCTTATCCTGTATTACCTAAAACATACGCTAAGATTTTTGAGTTTCCGTCCCCATCAGGGGTTATCTAATTTCTTATAAAATATTACAACTTGGATAATGAAACAGATATATAGTTTCCGTCCCCATCAGGGGTTATCTAATTTCTTATGTTTGAGGCAATGGAGGAAGATTACACTTCCAACGAGTTTCCGTCCCCATCAGGGGTTATCTAATTTCTTATTAAAGCTATTAATTCTGTTGATAAACTGATAAATCGTTTCCGTCCCCATCAGGGGTTATCTAATTTCTTATTTTTTGATTATTAGTTTGATGAGACGCTTCCGCACCCGTTTCCGTCCCCATCAGGGGTTATCTAATTTCTTATTAGTATTGTTTTCAGATAGAATAGGTTTTGTAGTGTTTCCGTCCCCATCAGGGGTTATCTAATTTCTTATTATCACATGTGGTTTCTGGTGTTCGATAACAGGATGGTTTCCGTCCCCATCAGTGGTTATCTAATTTCTTATAATTGCAATTAAAGCAAATAACGAGTTCGTTGAGAGAGTTTCCGTCCCCATCAGGGGTTATCTAATTTCTTATTAAGAAAGCGAAGCTAATTGAAATAAGACATATCTGTTTCCGTCCCCATCAGGGGTTATCTAATTTCTTATAAAGTGAGGTATTTTAAAATGATTAATATTAGAACTAGTTTCCGTCCCCATCAGGGGTTATCTAATTTCTTATCAGATTAGGAGGATACATATTATGACATTAGCAGGTTTCCGTCCCCATCAGGGGTTATCTAATTTCTTATAAGCAGTTGGTGGCTGTTCTAAATACTTACATCAGCGGTTTCCGTCCCCATCAGGGGTTATCTAATTTCTTATTTACTATGATTAAGGTAATAAATGAGAACGAAAGAGTGTTTCCGTCCCCATCAGGGGTTATCTAATTTCTTATGAAAGAGGTAGAATATGATAAAAGGGTTTAAAATGGTTTCCGTCCCCATCAGGGGTTATCTAATTTCTTATTATCGAAGATGACTACACAACTGTTGAATATGATTGGTTTCCGTCCCCATCAGGGGTTATCTAATTTCTTATCCCGTCTCTGTAACTCTAGTATTCATGCACCCTGATTATCTACTTTGCGGTGCAAAAGTCATCATCTTATAATACAATCATAAATTTTATATCACAATGTCTATAACGCCAGTAAATAACCAGTGCGGTGCAAAATACATTTTAAAAATATAATTGATAATCAGCTAATAGTCAATTTACACACCCCCATCTGTAATGTGTGTCCATTACATCTTGTGTACTTGATAATATGTGGTGCTATTCCTTCTGATAAATCTTTTTGGTTCTTATGATTACCATTTCTTTCTTTGGCAACAGTTCTCATTAACACTTCATGAACATTCCGCACACCTGCTTTTTCACCATACAACGGATACATTATTGTTTTGGAAACATATCCACTTCCACCTCCAAGAATAACATAATCATTCTGAAGTTTTTCAGCATTCTTAAATGAACTTATGAAGCATTTATTATAACAATCTGCAAAATCATTTACAGCATTATATATATCAGTTGGATTTAATTTACACAGTGTTTCATCAATGGTAATTGTAAATTTAATCAGAGTGCCAGGTTTGATACATTCCCTCATTGTATTTATTTTATGCTCGTCACCATTAACATGTCCCTCTAATTTACCACATAACACCATATCATCAATACATATTGGCTCACTATCGCTTACAATAATACCTGACATATAATCATTAACTGCATCCGATTTTTTCTTACTTTTATTCAGCTCATTGAATGCTGTTGTCTCAATTGTCTTTATATCACCAGATAAGTATCTCTTTCTGCTTGCAGTTTTTCCTATATTATATGACATATCCCTGCCTGCTTCTGAATATTTATCAGAATTATTAATTATATCAGATGATAACAATATAGTTCTTAGCATGCCTTTTAAAGAACTTCCGGGAATATAAGGCATACCATATGCATCTTTAATATGTTCTGATATCTGCATATCATTACTATCAATCTGAATTGCATCTCCACAATCAATAGTATACTTCACACAATCCTGAATATCTGATATCTTTATACGATTCCTTTCCAGCCAGTCCTGAAATTTAATATCATTTCTGTCATTTCTTCTATGACTGATATACATAAGATATTGCTCATATTTTTCAGCAAGACCTTTTTTCTTTAGAAAAGAATACATTTTTTCTAAATCAATCATTTCCATATGTCTTTTATCTGAAAAAACATAAGATTTTTTACTTAAGATTGCACCACTTCCAACATGTACCGGGCCAATAACTTCTAATGTGACATCATATTGTTTAATTGGACTATTCATACTACTTCACCCCCATAAAGACTGGTTTGGCATATCTATATACTGCATGACTTTCACCTTCTGCAACATTATAGACATCTCCCTGATATTGATTCTTTACACAGGCTCCTGCAGCAAGCACATACATATCCTTTTTCCGTCTATCCCTGCAAGTATCCGATGCTATAAAGCCACTCCTTTTTATAACACTATAACCAGCTCCATCCAATGCATTTTCCAATTCATTTTCTCTTGGAAGGCTTACCGATAATGTCATATATAATTCCGATTGAACAGATAACTTATCTAATAATCCATCAGCGTCATTAGACATTTCTAATTCAAATCTTCCCAATCCTGAACTTCTTTCACCTCCAATTCCACTATATCCTAATGAAATCATCAAATCCTCTATCTCATATAAAATATCATCATTTTCATATCCAATTATTACATATAATCCATTAGCATCATTATAATAATACTCTCCTATTCTATATGGAACTGTCTCCGTATTTCCGCTAATTGATGCTGAAACTTTTATATTCTTTTTCCCAAATGAATCAAATTCATGGATTATATCTTCTGGCAATTCACCATTAAGATAGTCATCAATACAATCATATGGTATATAGGACATTTTTTTATATAATTTCTTCTTTGTTGAATCCCCACTATCTTCTTCCGAATACTTGATATCACACATAGGTTTGGGAATGTAATATGTATTATCCATATATGGCATTGCATCAGACAAAACCAACTTTCCTGACTTAGCCCAGTTAACCAGCCTGTTTAACATATCAGTTCCTGATTTCACTGCTTCTATACACAATGCTGAAAATAGTGTATCTGCGCAAAATGTGTATTCAGTATCATCAAGTGTTCCATTACCAAAATGAACACCTGTGGAGAATTTCAACTTATATATAATATATTTCATAGCATTCTCCATTCTAGATTTCCTGTAAGATATTATTTACTCTTTCCATAATATCAGTATCAATCTCACCAACAACATTCTCCGCATTTAATTCATGAAATTTCACTTTGCCATATCCTCTTGAACCACTGCCTCCAAGATAATCGTACTGGAGCATCTGCAATGCTTCTGCTATAAGTTTTATATCTTCTTCTATCTCATCTTCTTTGCCATTCTCTACTTCATATATCATGTCTACACCAAATTGAAGACCTTTTATTGCTCTCTCAATCTGTCTTGGATTAGCAACTGCAGTAGCTCTGTTAATTGAGTTTTCAAACTTAACCTCAGTAAGATTCTGTAACCCCCTGTTTCTTAATTCCTCTTCATTAATAACAAACATGTCAGAAATCAATATTTTACTAGGCATTACCTTGCCATTATCATCTTTTTTTGCTGAACCAAAAACTCTTGTTATACATTCAGCGTCATCATTAGCATTTGCCTGCACTGCAGCATTATATTTTTTAGATAATAATGTTCTCATCTTACCTTTTAATGAACTTCCAGGAACCATAGGTTTGTTAGTTCTTATATCTTTTATAACTGGTGAATCTACAGCACCTATCGCTGAAAATGCTGAAGAACCTCCTATATGCATACCTGTAACCACTTCTAATACACCATTTATCTGAATCTTTGAATACATATTATAATCCCCCTTTATTAATCATCATTTTTGTTCATATATCTCTTAAATGCAACCAGCGCTTCCATATAATGATAGAAAAGAATGTAATTATTCTTATCACCATTAATTTGTTTTAATATACTTAACAAATCAGCTTCATCAATCAAATCTTTAGTCTTTTCATCTCTTCCACACTCATATATAAAACGCACTCTTAAATAATCAATTCGTGACACAAGCTCTGTTGGTAATTCATTGTCTTTGCAATCAAGTACCTGATTATATATATCAGCTGCCATTGATAAAAGGTTTCTTATCTTTGATGTAGTAACCATGGCAATAGGATTACCACGCCTGTCTACCTTTTTACTTAGTCTCGTAATTGTTTCTTCTGCCTTATCAACATAATTATTTTCATTAATCTGCATTATTCTATACCTCCATCTTCTTTATTATATCTGTCGCGTCTCATATATGAATACATGTTCATGGCAACTTTTAACTGCCTTGCATCCTTTCCCATATATTTAGTTCCGGCTTCCCTAATCCACTTATACATATTCTGAGAAAACTTCTGATATTTCTCTTTTTCTAAGGCTTGGTCTTTCTTATCAGGCTCTAATCTGGACAATATGTACACAACTCTTGCAAAGTTTATTTTTTCATCCTGGTTTCTTATCAACTCAAGAAGGTTGTATAAAAAATTCATTCCCCTTTCTCCAGCATCATCAAAGAATTCCTGAATACATTTGTATTTCTCACCAACAACTTCTTTTATGAATTCATCCCATGTAAATGTTCCATCATTTATCTCCAGATCAAATCCCTCTTGTCCTTTTTCAGCATGCTTCACTCCATCACTCAATAATGTAACAGAATCTTTTCCTGCCTTACTCTTAGACATATCTTCCATATCAGCCACTTCTCTAGCTATAACGCTTATTGGATAGTCATGTCGGTAAATACCTATTCCTGCTGACAATGTGAGAGTATTTTCTGTGTACAAAGCAAACTTGTTTCTGATATCAACCGCCAGTTCAATCACTTCATTCCATGCACCTACAATAAATAAATCATCTCCGCCGGAGTAGCATATAACAGCATTTCTTATAGTTGATTTTTCACCATTATTTTCAATTACATATTCACCATTCTTTAGTATGTCATTAATATACAACTTGAAAAACAGTGATAACTGTCGTGATAATGTAGCTGTTCTTGATAATGTAACATATCTGTCATTATTCTTTTCATTTCTAAAACCAGACACAAAAGCTCTTCCAAGATTATCAACATCAGCTCTTAATACTCCGATTCTCTTGATTCCCTCTGAACGCTCTGCCATCTCTTCAAATGTATTACATTCTGAATGATAGTTACCTACCCATAACTTATTGGCAACCCTCTTTCCCGTATACATCTTGTTTTTTCCATATGTTCTGACAAATGTATTATTATTACCAGATAATCGTTCTGTAAGATTATTTTCATTTTCTGCAATAAGATAATAATCCAGCGGGAGCTTAAGCGCCCCCTCTTCATACTCTGATACAACAGTAAAAAATGCATACCGCTCATCAAGTATCTTAGCTGATAATATCTTTAACGCCGCACATGTAGGGCATAATCCATCTTCATCAACAATGCTAACATTCTTACATATTCTACATTCTCTGGAATAATCTTTCTCCTCCGCTCGGTTAAGCTTTATCAATTGTCCGGCTGTATATCTCGATGCTTTCTTATGTGATATCATTCTGCTTATATTCTTGAATATGTCTGAATAACTTCCTTCAGGATAATTCTTCAACGAATTACTACTACACTCACTATAACCACTCGAAATATACAATGCGACCTTATAATTATTCAAAAACCATTCATTAACCCTGCTGTTAAAATCCTCGATTTTTCTCTTAACATCATCTGTATCAGGAAGTAACATATAACAATGTCCTCCACCTGAATATATCAGGTTAGCCCTTGATAAATTAAGCTCGTCCAACAGACAGTCTATAATATGCTCCATCATGATTTCCAGGAAAAATGATTTTGAACGCAGCATTTTCATGGCATTTTCTGAATGAATTGTGTATATAAACTTCTGAATTCCTGATATATCCATTGAATATAACAGAAATACATTCTTTTTATAAAATTCATTGCCATCAACAAATAATTCCTGTTTATAATTGCTTATATTGCACGCCTGAATATATTGATATATACACGATGCTACTGCTGCCGTAAGCTTAACATGATCAAATAACGATATATCTGCCACCTCATTTTTTGATGTGGAAGATGGCACATAAGACAAATTAGCCTCCATAACTTCAATAAGAGAATTAATATAATCTTTATTATAATTCAATCCCTTAAGATTGTACGTTATGTTGGATTTAACTTTATTATAATAATGCCTGTCGAACATTATCTTTTCTTTGGTCGGATAATTAATTCCATCATCAGGATTCAACATTCCAGGTTTATAATACATATGTTGTTCATTATGATTAAGAATGTTAAACACACTCTCTAATGGTGTTGATATCTCAAAACCTTTTTCCTCCTCCATCTTCTCACGCCTGTCAGTTGAAGATGCGATATTATCTGCCATATATACTATGTATGCCAGCGAGTCATCTTCTATCTTAGCACTTCGCAAATTCTGTGCATGATGATATTTAACTGCATCAAGTATTTCTTTATCTGTTATACCTGCCTCGTCCTTGAGATAATCATAGCCGCTTATACTATGTTTTCTCGAATCACTTCCTTCACGATATATTACTTTTCCAATATCATGAAGCGCTGCCGCAATAACAAGCTTAGTTTCTTTCTCGTTCATTATTGTCCTCCTTTTCTCTGTAATATTGCGTCAATTATTCCACTATTCTCATTGCCCCCATTCCTATAGATGATTTAATTCCTACCCCTGAATATTCTCCAAATCTGAATAAAAGCCTTGCATATCTGGACATTGTATCAGTACCATGAATCCTTACAGACATAGATCCCTTATATGATGGTATTGATACTCCTTCTAATGGAAATACTGTACTCTGCAATCTGTATCTTGTAATTTCACTACCCATTACAAGCTGTTCCAATGTATCATCATCATACATATCCATTTCATCAGAGGCTGCACTATATTTTCGCATAAGACTTTTGTAGATAAGATTCATATCTGGAAAAATCATATATCTGCCATTGCTCTTAAATGAGGTTGGCGTTATAAACTCTATATTATAATATTTCTCGCCTTTAACATTATAAAATTCATCTAAGAATGTTGACTTGTCTTTTTTATTTAATTTCTTTTCTATAATATGTATTGGCTCATCATTATTCTTAATCTTAAATTCTTTAAAATCATCACTCAACAATTTCTGAATAATATGTTCATACGATTCTTTATTCAGCGAATTAATAACCCATGTATTTGTGCCTTCATTATTACTTATATACTGACTATATGGATTATACTTCTGTTCATGAAGCATTCCAGCATAATCTTCATCAATATTTTCCATGATTACGCCTTGAAGATTTGATGAATTTCTATAATTAACTGCTCTATTATCAATAACTAATTCTAATCTTGCTACCATTGTCTTCAACTCCAACTACAACTTTTTCAAAAAGATTCCCACTCCACATCTTTAGTAACATCTATACAAAATATTCTTTGGTCACATATTTCTTGCTTACCACCCATAATTTCATCAAAAATAAATCCTTCAATATCAGAGGCTATCTGATCAGTAACGCATTCTCCAAATTCTTCTGGATATTTTTCCATTCTGGATTCAAGGAGTTCATTTATAACATCAGCATTATATTCCTTCCAATCCCATATATCACTCGGACAATTTTCTTTATATTCCTGCATTTTATTTTTATCAAACAAATCCTCTGTCGTTCCCAGTATATTATAAAGGTAATCGTAATTTAAATAATTGGGAACAACATATGCATAAATTGTCCTGATGCAATATAATTTCCCATCATATAATTCCACACTGGTTTCCCCTTTATCGTAATAACAATTTCCTATTTCCATATGGCCTTTCATATATGCTTGTGGAACAGCCTTTGCCATCTCTACAAATATTTCATCTGGAAGATAATCCTCACTACCATGTCCAAACCAGCCATATAAAATAACCGAACCCGTATGACAACTTAAATATTCTGATAAATTTACGCTTTCAATTCTTTCTTTTGACTTATCATTATCTTTTTCATATATATCAACATTAGGAAAATTATCGTCTACAATTTCTCTGTTTTTCAAAAAAGCTGTTATCATATCATATTTTTGTTGTAAAGTTCCATCTATTTCTATTTTTAATTCTCCGTCGCCACTCATATAAAATTCCTCCATCAATTTATTTCTTCCAGCTTGTTGTATATATACATTATATATGCATCTGATTGCGAAAATACTGATCTATACTTTTCTTTAAATTGATCAAATGTATACTGATTACTTACGGCTTTTTCATTTGATGAAGATGTTACTATTATTTTATCTAATTTCTCACAATCTGAAAATGCACTATCAACTATTATCTCTACTGAATCTGGTAATTCTATCTCTTCTAGTTCCTTACATCCTCTAAAAGCTTCTTCACCAATTGCTTTCACTCCATCTGGAATAGATATTTTTCTTAACGATGTACATTTATAAAAAGCTCTGTAATCAATCTCTTTTAATGATTTAGATAATTGTACTTCA
>ENA-USUG01006677-USUG01006677.1-human-gut-metagenome-genome-assembly--contig:-NODE-6677-length-11911-cov-4.826517_pt1 | contig 11911 bp, 9 predicted proteins | sample MGYA00250059_ERZ773394 | MGnify/ENA primary metagenome ERZ773394 (study PRJEB29103, sample SAMN06111957) | human gut metagenome | biome: human gut; feature: ankylosing spondylitis patient; material... | reverse complement strand
GCTGAAATCGTGCGGCGAAGTGCCAGCTGACCGGGCAGCCGTCCCGGGCCTCCTGGGCCGCCTCCAGCTGGCCCTCCGGGATGCCGCTGCCGTGGGCCAGCCCGTCGTCGCCCATGTGGAATACCTCCGGGCAGGTGCCGGCGCACAGGCCGCAGCCGATGCAGTTCTCATTTACTGTTGCGTTCATATTGGTCACTCCTATTATTCCAGAATATTTCCATCCCGGCCCAGTGTCACCACCTGCCAGGGAATGAACTTGCCGCTCTGCCGCAGGGCCGTCTCCGCTGCCCGCTGCATACCGCCGCAGCAGGGGACATCCATCCGCACGATGGTCAGCTCCCGGATATCGTTGCGGCGAAGGATCTCCGTCAGCTTTTCGGCATAGTCTCCCTCATCCAGCTTGGGGCAGCCGATCAGCGTGATGCGGCCCCGCATGAACCGCTGGTGGAAGTCCGCCCGGGCATAAGCCGTGCAGTCCGCCGCGATCAGCAGCCGGGCACCGTTGAACCAGGGGGCCTCCACAGGCACCAGCTTGATCTGCACCGGCCACTGGGCCAGGTGGGACACCGCGCCGTCCTGCGGCGCGGAAACGGCCTGAGCCACCGCCGGACGGAGGGCCTGGGCCATACTGCCGGGACAGCCGCCGGAGGGCGGCGTCTGCCGCGGCGCGGTGCCTTTCAGGGCCTCCGCCTTCTTTGCCAGGACAGCTGCTTCATCATAGGCTGCGGCCTCCCGCTCCACAAACGTGATGGCTCCGGTGGGGCAGGTGGGCAGGCAGTCTCCCAGACCGTCGCAGTAGTCGTCCCGCAGCAGGACCGCCTTGCCGTCCACCATGCCGATGGCACCCTCGTGACAGGCTGCGGCACAGGCGCCGCAGCCGTTGCATTTCTCCTGATCGATCTCGATGATCCTTCTTACCATAGTGTGTCTCCTTTTTGGGGTTTCAAACGTTTTGCTTGCTTTCTGAGACCTAGTATCGTACAATGGGACAAAAAAGTATGTTGTTTTTACAACGGAATGGAGGAAATGGTATGGAAGTTTCTACCGCGCTTCTTCTCCGGACGCCGTTGTTCCGCGGGATTCCGCAGGAGGCGCTGCCTGCGCTGCTGGAGGGCCTGGGCGCACGGAAGCGCCGCTGTGGCCGGGGTGAAGTGGTCCTGCGGCGGGGAGAGCGGGCGGACCGGCTGGGGCTGGTCCTCTCCGGGACGCTGCATATCGTCAAGGAGGATTTCTGGGGGAGCCGCACCATTGTGGGCCTCGCCCGGTCCGGAGAGGTGTTTGCGGAGGCCTATGCCTGTCTGGGCGGTGAGCCGCTGGAGGTGGCCGTGCTGGCGGCAGCGGATGCGGAGGTGCTGTTTCTCAACAGCGTACAGGCGCTGTCCTGTGCCCGGCCGGGCGCCGCGGAATTCACCCGGAACCTGCTGACCATTCTGGCGGGGCGGAATCTGACCCTCACCCGGAAGATTGGCCACATGGCCCGCCGCACCACCCGGGACAAGCTGCTCAGTTATCTGTCCGCCCAGGCCATGCAGGCCGGAGGGCCGGAGTTTGATATCCCGCTGGACCGCCAACAGCTGGCAGACTATCTGGCGGTGGACCGCAGCGCCATGTCTACCGCGCTTGGAAAGCTCCGGGACGAGGGTGTGCTGACGTTTCAAAAAAACCATTTCCACCTGCTTCAGCAGATGGAGCAGACTGACTGAGGAGGAGAGCGCCATGCTGACCCGAGTGCCGGATTATTATGAGGCGTTTCACTGTCTGGCGGGGGCCTGCCCCCACACCTGCTGCGAAAAGTGGGAGGTGGTGGTGGACGAGGAGACCGCCCGCCGCTATCAGGAGACCCCCGGCTCCCTGGGGGAGCGGCTGCGGGAGGCGCTCCAGACGGACGAGGAGGGGGATTTCTGCTTCCCCCTCCGGGGCGGCCGGTGCCCCTTTCTGAACCGGGAGAATCTGTGCGAGATCCACCGGATATTGGGAGCCGAGGCCACGTCCCTGACCTGCCGGACCCACCCCCGGTTCATTGAGGAGTACGGCCCCTTTCGGGAGGTCAGCCTCTGTGCCTCCTGCCCGGCAGCCTGTGACCTGCTGCTTGGCTCCACCGCCCCGCTGTCCTTCCTGGAACGGGAGACGGCGGAGCCGGAGGAACCGGGAGACCCGTGGCTCTGCGGCCTCCTGCCCCTGCGGGAGCGGATGCTTCGGGAGCTGGCGGATCGGCCTCGTCCCCTGCAGGAGCGGCTGGAGGCATTTTTGCTCCTGGCTGCGGAGGCGCAAATCCTGCTGGATGAGGACCGGACAGAGGACCTTGCGGTTCTGGCAGCGGACTGGAAGAAGCAGGAGACGGCGGTACCGCCCGGGCCTGGCCTGTTTCCACACGCCCTGCGGGTGCTGTCCAAGCTGGAGGCCCTGGACGGGGACTGGCGGGAGCTCCTGCACAGGGCGGAGGAGGCGCCGCCCGCCGCCGTGCCGGAGACGCTGCTGGAGCGGCTGGGCACATACTTTGCATTCCGGTATCTCCTGAAGGCGGTCAACGACGGCGACCTGCTGGGGCAGGCGCAGTTCTGCGTGCTGATGGTCCTGACGGCACAGCGCCTGACGGCAGTATGTGGCCTTTGGGAGGCTGTCCGCCGCCTTTGCTGTGAAGTGGAGCACAGTGAAGAGAACCTGGAGGCGCTGCGCCTGGCGTTCTTTCGGGATGCAGCTCTCTCCCCTGGGGCGTTTTTGTGCCAGCTGCGGAGTTGAGCAGTTTGGCCCGCACCTTTGTGCATTTTGCTCACGGTAATTGATTTCGATTTATGGAAAGCGTAAAAATACACAAAAGCACTTGACAGTAAAAGAAATCTGTTGTACATTATAGACACAGGAAAGGAGTGAGTCCCATGGGCTAGTTAGCTCAGAGATTCCCAATCATCCCTGCACCGTTCGGAATCGAGGAATTCCTCAAAACGCGAAACTCCGGAAGAACCCAAAGACGAAACACACCTCACGATGATGAGCCACACGAGAATCGAGTTTTGGTAGCAACCAGAGCAGACGTCTGCGTGTACCGATGTTTTATGGATTGGCAAACCCCTGAGTTCCCCTGTTTCCCCAGCATCCGGACGGTATCTCAAGAAAGCAAGAGGTAATGCATATTGGAAACTCCGATCCAGAAGTAGGCCCCCCGTTCGTCGTTGGAGCGAGCGGGGGGTTGTGCTGTATAGAGGGCATCCGGCAAAAAGCAGGGATGCGGAAGCTGAAAGCCTGTTGGGGCGCCGGAGGGCGCTTTTTTGCTGCGCAGAAGCACCGAAACAGACTGTGTGCCGTCTCCGGCGGTACGGTGACCCGGTCCGGCCCGTGGGCCGGATGCATAAAGCTGCCGGGATCTGGCGGAGCGCCCCATTCTTATGTGCGTTCACACCGCATGAATTTTTCTGCCCTGAAGGGCTGGGAAAGCGGCAGAACACCGGGCGGCCCCTCCCCTGCCGCGTGCTGCGGGCCCTTTCCTCTGCGGAATGTGAAAAAAGCTCCCGGGCCAAATGGCCCGGGAGCTTCTGCGTTGATCTTACTTGTGGTCCACAGAGGACATATAGCGAATCAGCTCCACCATCTTGTTGGAGTAGCCGCACTCATTGTCGTACCAGGAGACGACCTTCACGAAGGTGTCGGTCAGAGCGATGCCGGCATCCGCATCGAAGATAGAGGTGCGGGAATCGCCCAGGAAGTCGGAGGACACAACGGGCTCGTCGGTGTAGCCCAGCACGCCCTTCAGCTCACCCTCAGAGGCCTCCTTCATGGCCTTGCAGATCTCCTCATAGGAGGCGGGCTTCGCCAGCTTGGCGGTCAGGTCCACCACGGAGACGTCCAGAGTGGGGACGCGCATGGACATGCCGGTCAGCTTGCCGTTCAGCTCGGGGATGACCTTGCCCACGGCCTTGGCGGCGCCGGTGGAGGAGGGGATGATGTTGCCGGTGGCGGCACGGCCGCCGCGCCAGTCCTTCAGGGAGGCGCCGTCCAGCAGCTTCTGGGTGGGGGTGACGGAGTGGACGGTGGTCATCAGGCCCTCCACGATGCCGAACTTGTCATTCAGCACCTTGGCGATGGGGGCCAGGCAGTTGGTGGTGCAGGAGGCGTTGGATACGAACGTCATATCAGAGGTGTACTTGCTGTTGTTGACGCCCATGACGAACATGGGCGTATCGTCCTTGGAAGGGGCGCCCATGACCACGTGCTTGGCGCCAGCGTCAATGTGACCCTGGCACAGCTCCTTGGTCAGGTGCTTGCCGGTGCACTCACAAATATACTCCGCACCCACGGAAGCCCAGGGAATGTCCTTGACCTCCATAGCGGTAAAGACAGGATACTTCTTGCCGTTGACCACCAGGGCGCCGTCCTCGGCGGAGACCTCGCCGGGGAACTTGCCGTGCACGCTGTCATACTTCAGCATGTAGGCCATATACTCGGGGTTCATGAAGGGATCGTTCAGGCCGACGACCTCTACATCGTCATGGGTCAGGGCGGCGCGGAAGACGAGGCGGCCAATGCGGCCGAAGCCATTGATGCCAATCTTGGTTTTCATATCGGAAAGACTCCTTTCACAAAATCAGACGCACCGGCGGCGCGCCGTCAAAACGTTTGCGTAAACGTTTTCTAATAATCGCACAAGTATATTATCATACGGTCGACCTTTTTGCAACTGTCAATTCAGATAACATTTTCTGCGGCAGGTTGTGGATAATCCATAAGAAAAAGGGCATATTTCACAATTTTTACACGAAACAAGGGGAAAAGGGGCTTGACGCGGAGGGAAAGCTGTCCTATACTGAAGTGGCTAATTATTTGCGTAAACCAATAAACCATTGCGCAAGGAGGCTGTCCCATGAAGGTGACCATCAGCGATGTGGCGAAGCTGGCGGGAGTGTCCACCGCCACCGTGTCCCACACCATCAACAATACCCGGTATGTGTCCAACGAGACGAAAGAGAAGGTCTACCGGGCCATCGAGGAGCTGGGATACACACCGGACGCTTCCGCCCGCAGTTTCCGCACGGGAAAGAAAAAGATCATCGGCTTTATTGTGCCCGATATCGCCAATAAATTCTTCGCAACCATGATTGAGTCTGTGGAAAAATATCTCTCCGCCAACGGCTACCAGCTCATCATCGCCAATACCCGGGAGAATATGGACCGGGAGGAGACCAACATCCGCCTGCTGACGGCGGGACTGGTGGACGGGCTGCTGGTGGCCAGCACCATGGACGATTTCCAGCGGTTCGACGCCCTGATCCCCGCAGGATTTCCGGTGGTGCTGGTGGACCGGATCTTTGAGACGAAGAAGTACTCCTCCGTCTGCGTGTCCAACTTCCAGCCCATCTACCGCAGTGTATGCCGGCTGGCGGGAAAGGGCGACCAGCGGATCGGCATCATCGGCGGCCTCCCCCGCCTCTCCAGCACGCAGGAGCGGATCTCCGCCTATCGGCAGGCTGTGGCGGACTGTGGCCTGCCGGAGGATGAGCATTTAATCCAATATGGCGACTCCCTGGAGAACAGCGCCTGCGCCTGCCTGGACCAGCTGCTGGAGCGCAAGTGCGACGCCATCATCGTCTGTCAGGGGCTGATGGCCTCGGAGACCATCATCTATCTCCACCAGAAGGGCATCCAGCTGGCCCAGGACATCGACCTGGTGAGCTTTGTGGACTATGACTCCGATGTGTACGCCCTGTACGCCAATCAGATGGACTCCATCATCCAGCCGGTGGAGGACCTGGGGCAGGCTGCGGGCGAGCAGATCCTCAGACGGGTGGAGGTGCCCGACGCGCCGATCTTTGAAAATGTGCTCACATCCACGTACCGCCCCTACAACCAGCCTCGGGCCTGGTCTCATTCGGACCGCTGAACTGAAAAAACGCGCCGCAGAAGCGCCGCGTTTTTCATGTCCTGGAGACGTTATCCCTGGAAGCGCAGGTGGAAGCGGGCGCCGGGATCACCGGCAAAGACAATCGTTCCATCCTCCGGCAAGGTGACGGTGGTGTCGCCCCACAGGACGGAGGAGGCAGTCACCTGGCCATTTCCGTCATACACCCAGAAGCCGGAATTCTCCGGCACCTGCACGGTCATGGTCTTGCCGGCGGCATCGCCGACCTGATACCAGCGGGCATAGCCATCCGCCTGAATGGTGGTGTAGGAGGCGCCGGAGCCAGTGAACAGCGTGGGCGCTGCGGCCGCGTCCATGTAGAGGCTGCCCTTGGCGTTGATCCAGAGGACGCCGTCCCGCTCCTCCAGCTGGTAGTCCACGCCGTCCCGGCTGCCCACGCCGGGCACCTGGATCTCAGAGCGGGCGGTGGTCTCGTCCGCGATCCGGGCGGCGCCGATATAGCCGGGGATCGTTTCCGGAACCTCCGCGACCGCGGCGGCGTCCGCCAGCGCCAGGAAGGTCTGGGAGTTGTATGGCTCGTTCATGGGCAGGATACCCAAGGTGGCGATGCTGTCCCAGGCGGCGGCTACCTCAGGAGAGAGATCGTTCTCCGGCAGTTTCACGGCGGCGTAGTTGGCGATGGGCAGCGCCCCCAGGCCCGGCAGAGGGGAGACGGCCTGCTGGTACAGATAGGTCTGGCCGTTGCGCTCTTTCACAAAGGAGATGTAGGACAACCCGGTGGAATCCCGGAAGGAGCCGTCGCTGCAATAGGTGAAGGTCTGGGCGGGGATCGAGGTGGGATAGTTCAGGTAGGACATGGTCAAAGTGCCGTCGGCCTGGATATCCACCTGATACTGGGCGGAGGTGGAGCCGTAGTACCCGGCGTTTTCCAGCTGTTCCGCGGGCATGGCGGCGGACTCCGCCGCGGGCAGGGCCTTTACAGTCTGGTCCACGGTGACGCCCTCCTCCGCCAGAGCGGCGATGAGGATCTGATTGGCGGCCAGCTGGTCATAGGTGGACACGCCGCCGGAGCTGACCACAGCCGCGGCCATGTCATACTCCGGCAGGACCACCAAGCCGGCGTGGTAGTACAGGGTGTCGCCGCCTTTCACCAGGGCCTGGATGTCGCTTTGGCAGAAGGGATACCACTCCATGTTGTCCCAGCCCAGGCCGTAGGCCAGGGAGTCCGGCTCTCCGCTTTCGGGCCACAGGCCCCGGCTGTACTCCGGATAGGCCATGGCGTCCAGAGAGGACTGGCGCAGCAGCTCCGTGCCGGTCAGGGCGCCGCCGAAGGACGCCAGATCGGAAGCCGTGGCATAGATGCCTCCGGCACCGATGGCGTTCAGGGCATCCTGGGGCAGGGCGCGGGGGTCGGTGCCCCGGTAGATGGGGGCCAAATCGTTGGCGTCAAAGTCCCCGCCGGGAGCAAAGGTGCGGTCCAGGTCCAGAGGGGCCAGGATATGTTCGTCCACATAGTCCATGAAGTCCATGTCAGTGATGGCCTCCACCACCAGCTCCGCCAGGGAGAAGCCGTCGTTGCAGTAGACGCTGAAGGCGCCGGGGTCCGCCGCCAGCCGCTGGGTGGAGAGCTTCTCCAGCAGGGTGTCATGGGCGCGTGTGCTGGCCTCGCCGAACAGCATGGCGTCAGAGAGGCCGGTGCCCAGGATGCCGGAGGAGTGGTTCAGCAGCATCCGAACGGTGATGTCCTTGTAACGCTCGTCCGCCATTTTGAAGTCCGGCAGATACTGGGTCACCGGGGCGTCCAGAGAGACCTTGCCGTCCTCCGCCAGCTGCATCACCGCCACGGTGGTGTAGATCTTGCTGACGGATCCGATGCCGTACAGCTCGTCCCCGGTCATCAGGCGGTTTTCGGACCGGGAGAAGGTGCCGGTCTGGCCGGTGAGAACGATCTCCCCATCCTGCCACAGCGCGTATTGCAGGCTTTGCGCGCCGCCGTACTGGGCGGCGTAAGAGGCGGCGGTGTCCGCCAGGGTTTGCAGGTCCTCCGCGGCGGTCTCGGTTTCCGCCGCCGCGGCGGGGACCGCCAGGCTCACGGCCAGGAGGAGGGCCAGAACCAGGGCTCTCCAGCGAGTGTGAAGTACGTTCATAACAGTTCCTTTCCCGCCCCACAGGGCGTTTGTGCCGGACGCTCCGGCGAGATGACAGTGCCAGGATACACCTTCCCCCCAGGGGAAGGTCAAGTAAAAAATCCGGAAAGATCCGGTCCAACAGACGTTCCCGGGGACGGATACCCGTCCCCGGTGTCTGCCGGAAACACAAAGGCGGTGTTGAGCGCAGGACTCAACACCGCCTGATCTTCTGGATCAAAGCGCAACACAACGCCCACTCCCCGGTTCGCACTTGAAAAAAGCGCACCCCGCCGGTATAATGGGAAATACGGTGCAGTCAGATGACTGTTGTGTTGAGTGGTCATGACACTCATCACAGGGACATAGCGGGTGGCCGCCCGCTATGCCCTGCCGCAATTTATGCTTCCGCATTCAGTTTAACCGATGGAGAATGGAAAATCAAGGGCTTTCCAGAGTTTCTCGCCATATAGAAAACGGCACGGCAACCGCCGTGCCGCTCTTTTTATGTCTTGCTCCGCCCTGCCGCCAGCATGAACAGCACGCCGATGACGCCGAAGACCAGGCACATCCCCAGCATGGCGTCGGCGCCGCCCCAGTCGATGGCGTACCCCGCCAGGAAGTTGCCGAACATGGCCCCCAGGCCGTTGGAGGCGATCATCATAATGGACTGGCCCTTCACCTGGTCCACCGGGGAGACGTTTGCGTTGGCGTAGTAGACCGAGGCGGGGGTGAACAGCCCGTACCCCAGCAGCTGGACGGGCTGCACCAGCAGGAGTCCGGAGAGGCCGGGGGCCAGCAGGAACAGCAGGGGCTTCACCGCCATGAAGCAGATGGACATCCGCAGGGTCCCCGCCGCGCCGAAGCGGCGGAACAGCGGCGTGAACAGCAGCGCCGCGGGCAGCTCCGACGCCCCCATCAGAAACAGTGCCAGACCCAGGTACCCCTCGTCGCCGCCCCGGTCTGAGACGAGGTTCACCATGAAGCTGACGATGGGCATAATGGCCGCCAGGGTGAAGAACAGGCTCACCAGCGTCAGGGTGAAGGGGCGGCTGCTTTTCAGAATGTACAATATGGAGTGGGGCCGCTCTCCCCCGCCCTGGGCCTGCAAGGCATCTTTGGGAAAGGCAGGGTACAGGGCCACCACCGCGATCATCAGCACCAGCAGCGCCATGTGGGTCAGCAGCAGGCTTTCTGTTCCGAAGCGCACCGCCTGCTGGCCGCACGCAACGCAGGCCAGGGCATAGGACAGAGACCCCAGCCCACGGCTGAGGCTGTACGACATGTCCACCCCGGCGGCGATGAACTGTACCGCCATGGAGTCCAGCAGAGGATAGGCGTTCAGCTCCAGAATGCCCAGGGTCAGGAAGATCAGGGCGGTGCCCCAGAAGCCGGGGCGGGTGGTGTAGAATACCACATTCACCCCCAGGGCCAGCACCAGACAGGCGTTCAGCAGGCGTTTGATCGGCACCTCCGGGTGGCGGTCCGCCCAGCCTCCCAGCAACGGCTGAGCCAAAATGCCGGCAAAGCAGCGAATGGAGGCAAAGATCCCCGCCTCCCCGCTGGTAAAGCCCCGCCCCAGCAGCAGAGAGGTCTGGTAGCCCGCGAAGATGGCAAACATGGCCCAGTAGACCACGTGGACCAGCGTATAGGATACGTTCAGCCGCCGCAGAGAGGGGAATTCGGTCATACGGTCTCCTTTCCGGGAATCAGCAGACCCAGCAGGGGTTCAAAATCTACGCCCTCCCGCATAGGCAGGTCTTCCGCCGCGGTCCGCTCCGCGCAGGCCCGGACGAACGCCGCCGCCTCTCCGGCGGCGGAGGAGAGGGACTCCCCCCGCACCAGGGCCCCGGTGAGGACGCTGGAGAACACGTCCCCGGTGCCGTGGAACTCATGGGCCACATAGGCGGTCTGAACGGCCTCCGTCTTCCCGGTGCGGGCGTCGAAGCAGACGGCGCCGGTCCGGCCGGGGGCCAGAGAGGCGCCCGTCAGCACCACAGACCGCCGCCCTCCCAGGCTCAGCCGCTCCGTGATCTCCCGGAGGCCCGCCTCGCCGGCGGGCAGCGTCTCATAGGGCTGGCCCAGCAGCAGCGCTGCCTCCGTCAGGTTGGGGGTGATGACGTCCGCCAGCTCCGCCAGCCGGGCCATGCCGCTGCACATGGCGGCGGTGTAGGTCTGGTAGACCCGACCGTAGTCCCCCATCACCGGGTCCACCACCACCACGGTGTCCGGTCCCCGGAACCGGCAGATAAAGTTCTCCACCACGCCGATCTGCCGCTCACTGCCCAGGAAGCCGCTGTATACAGCCTGGAATGTCAGGCCCAAGCTGGCCCAGTGGTCCGCCACCTTGGACATTTCGTCGGTCATGTCCAGAAAGGTGAACCCCTCGAACCCGCCGGTATGGGTGGAGAGAAATGCCGTGGGCAGGGGGCAGCACTGGACCCCCATGGCGGAGAGAATAGGAATGGCCACAGTGAGAGAACACCGGCCGAAGCCGGACATGTCATGAATGGCAGCAACGCGTGGGGTCATCATGGTACGCTTCCTCTTTTCAATGGTTTTGAACAGACTGCATTTCATTGTATCGTAGATTTTCCTATTGTTCAAGAGGAAGAGATGTGATATACTGCAACTATCCCGGCATCATCTCTGCGGGTATGGTGGAATTGGCAGACACGATGGATTTAGGTTCCATTGGGCAACCGTGCAGGTTCAAGTCCTGTTACCCGCACCAGCTCGCCGCAAGCGTCATATCGCTTGCGGTGAGCTTTTTCATTTCATTGCAGAGCTTATCGTGCGCTCGTTCTGCTGCTTCTCGATTTCAAACTGAACCAACTTCACTGGGCTTCGGTTTGGGTCTGCTGCTTTGCGGCGATTTTATCTTACTCACGAGGCAATATCGACTCCAATCGGCCCTGCCATCAAAAGGGGCATCTTTTTGGGATGTCCCTTTTGACGGGTTTCGCTGTCCGGAGGGATGACTCCGCCCTCCGATGCTCTAAAATACGCGGGTGAATGAATTTGCATTGCGCTAGGCATCCGCTTTCCGGGAAAACACCTGCCCGCCGCCCGTGCCGACTGGAAGGGCGGTGCTGAAAATGTAGATTTTGACCGAACCGTTCCCGCCCAAAAAGAACGATATCCAGAGGCCGCCGTTTTTTGACGTTCGGCGGCCAGAGAACGGCTCCAAACGGCCGGTCCCCTTCTGTGCTTCCACGGTCCCGCAGCCACTGCCGTGCCGCTGGCCGCGCCCTGATTGAAACTAAAAAAAGGAGACGCGCTGAAAAGCGCGTCTCCTTTTACAGCAGAGTTTGACCGTGGTGCATCCGGCACGGCAGGGCGGCGGATCAGACCTCCAAATTCCGGCCGGTCTCCCGGTCGAAGACATGGGCCACGTTCCCGCCGAAGGTGAACGGCAGGGCGCTGCCGGTGGCGGGAATCGGATGCCCCGCCCCCTGGAGATCCATGGTCTGGAGGATGACGATGGTGTCCCGCCCGCAGGCGTCCACGTGGAGATGGACCGCAGAGCCCATCATCTCCGCCACGTCCACAGTGCCCCGCACCGCCTGGGACGCATCCCCGGCCAGGGAGATGTGCTCCGGCCGGACGCCCAGCGTGATGGGGCCGGGCTGGACCTGCTTCCGGGCCAGGTTCGCCTGCTTGGCTTCGGAGAGTTCCACCCGGGCGTTCTCCAGAACCACCGCATAGCGGCCGTCTTCCTTCACCAGCTCCGCATCAAAGAAGTTCATCTGGGGCGTGCCGATAAAGCCCGCCACGAACAGGTTCGTGGGATGGTCGAACACCTCCTGGGGCGTGCCGATCTGCTGGATGACGCCGTCCTTCATGATGACGATCCGGTCGCCCAGTGTCATGGCCTCTGTCTGGTCGTGGGTCACGTAGATGAACGTGGTGTCGATCCGCTGGCGCAGCTTGA
>ENA-USUG01006670-USUG01006670.1-human-gut-metagenome-genome-assembly--contig:-NODE-6670-length-11925-cov-3.789585_pt1 | contig 11925 bp, 5 predicted proteins | sample MGYA00250059_ERZ773394 | MGnify/ENA primary metagenome ERZ773394 (study PRJEB29103, sample SAMN06111957) | human gut metagenome | biome: human gut; feature: ankylosing spondylitis patient; material... | reverse complement strand
GTTGGAGGCTGGGTTATATAACCATACAGTTTTCCATTGGTTCCAATGGCCGGAGCTATTAATGTTCCACCATTTATCGTCACCTTGCCATTTAAGTTTCCACCCACAAACTTCTTTGCAGTCACCGTTCCGGAATTTAATACCAACCCCTTATAAGAAGAGCCGTCTAAGACATTCGTTTTGCTCTTCATATAATTATCAAGTCCTGCTTTTGTTGATGGGACACTGCTGCTGGTGTGGAACTGATAACCACTGACAATAATATAATCAGAAGTGATGGTTCCTCCATTAACCTCAATATCCTTACAAAGCAGCCAGGTATCTTCGTTATTAGAAGTTGCATGAAGTTTCAGTTCCGCTCCATCCTCTACAACCAGCTTATTCGCCGTTATTCTGGAATCCGCCTGGAATACAGCCCCATTTCTTAACAAGATCTGGCTTGCCCTGTTATTCATATAATCACTAACCTTATACTTGTCAGAACTCATATTCGGATCGAATGTCGTAACAACCTTCGAATCATCAATGATCAACTTACCATTTGTACCAGTAATGCCGTAATCGATCGGGTAACCTGAAGTAGCCGTACTTCCGATATTTTTCCAAGAAAATTCACTTTGATTCTGAATCGATACCTGATCGGCATCTGAGAATAACTGTGTGGTATAGCCGCTTCCATTGACGATGTCCATCACGCTGTTGTCTATTGTCACCGTATTAATACTTCTGGTAACTCCAGTACTATCTCCCCAAGAACCTCTTGTAAACTTGACGTTCTTCATGGTAAGGGAACCCGATTTCTCGGCAGCATAAAGGATATAGCCTGCATAACCACTTCTCAAATTCAGTTTCAAATTCTGAAGTGTCAGATTTCCTGTCTTTCCACTGATGTTTCCCACATCAACCAGATCCTGTGCAGGAATATTAACCTGGCCTCTATTTATATAGAAAACATCCCAATCATATCCATGAATACCGTTCAGACACAAATCCGACTGCTCTTTCATTTCAAAACGGAACAAGGCATTCTTACCATCCAAATCTATTTTCACCTTAGCGCCATTTTCCAGAACCGTACCAAAAACATTATTGGCACACTTCTGATAAACTCTCCGCACCATGACTGCAGATCCACCATTTTCTCCAATATTAGAAAACTCTTTGGCAAAGAAAATACGATTGGATGTCATCTTCGCAGAAGCAACACTCAATTCATAATCATTAGAAGCAACAATCTCATCTGCGCCGATATTGGACTGGACAATCACATAATTTCCATTGTATGTAAACGTCTTGTTCGCTGTTGTCTGCAACTGTCCATTAGTGCCACGCTGAACCCATCCCATCACAAATCCATCAGACGTAAAGCTTAAACTGTTTGTTGCCAGATCCAACGGAAGTGCATGATCATCATCTACTGTGTAGATATAGCAATTACCTTTAGGCATGGTAAATGTAATACTCTTTCCTTTCCAAGCAGCATTCTCCAGCGCATTATAATACTGGCCATTACCATCTAAATACCAAACAACAGTCCGTTTCGTATATTTATCGTCAGTAACCGTCAATGTAATCTGTGCATCTGTCGGAACGTTATACCTCTTCGCTGTTATAGTTCCTAAATCTGCCAGATCTGTGACCGCTTCAGATGTGGATGTTCCTGTCTGTCCACTTGCCAATTTCACAGAAACGCTACACAGGTTTTGACCATACATCTGATATAATGCATAATTCTGCTTGATTGCATGTAAACACAATTTCTCCTGTCCAGCCACAGAATGACTACCAGGCACAGTAAGACCTTCCGCATCAATTCCAGTAATGGTCTCACCACTTAAGGTGCCATATGCCCAGCTTCCACTCTTTTCCGATGCATCCGTAGGTGCTGTAAACGTCACTGGTTCCGCACTCCATGTACCTGGTTTTGTATCAGCATATGTTGTACTCAGACGTACATTATCTGTAAGAGAAGAAAACTGATTCTTACTTTCCGGGAAATCCACGGTATTATAAACATAATTGATATATTCGTCACTTTTTACCTGGGCATTCACATTTCCGCCTGTGATCTCCACCAAACTTCTCTGCGCAGTTGCGAGAGTACCATAACTGTCCCTGGCACCAATTACAGATGCCTGGATTGTTCCTCCACTGACAATCGTTTTCTTCCAGCGTTTTGTCTGATCTTCAAAAACAGACGTCAAATTCTGGACATTGCCAATCGTCTTTGCAGTTACAGTACCTCCCGTAATCGTCAGGTCATGCTTACTTCCAAAATCACCAGTACAAGAAATCGTTCCGCCGCTGACGGTTGTATCATTGAAGAGCGTTATGTTACCAGCTGCGTAAACGGTTGCGCCTCCAAAAACTACTTTACGCGGACGTTCACTGTCTAATGTATAACTACTATTACCCAGGATAATACACTCGCCCGTATTAGAAGAATTTTGTATGTCTCTAATCAACGTATCGGTATCCACAGAAGGATTTGACACTAATTCTCCATCTGTTGTAAGACAACTGCTAATATAACTGCTTACTGGATTCTCTGTATCACTCGCCTGGATACGCAAATCATAAAATTTTTCATCTGTCTTATAATATCCCAACAGATAAAACTGATCCCTGCTATCTCCGTTAAAATTATAATTCCGCTCAGTCGCCGGATTTGATGCATATGTTTTAAATGGATAAGTATCTTCATTCACGCTTACTCCAGTTACCATTCCAACACCTGTTGTATTCCCGCCAGAATATGTGTTGGATGGGTAATATCTTCTCGTGCCGGCATCATATTTAACATACAAATACGGGTTTGAGGTTATCATATTGGTAACCACTTTCAGATCACCGGCTGAAACATCGGTCCTTGATCCGATTACCATCAAATTACAGATAATCGTTCCTTTTGTAAATGATGTATTATGGGCATCGTATAAGGTTCCCTTTACAATCAGATAACCGTTAGTATTAATATTTCCCGGAGAATACTGATCTTGATTTGTTGACAAAATATTTCCTTCTACAACTGCAGAAGCACTTCCACTCATAGAGATAACTTCACGGGTTGATACGATATCCCCATAAACATGAGCATATGTATTTCCAGCCAGGGAAACTCCATAATAATACGCTCTCATTTCCCAGATATGTAACTCTGTATCCGTGATGGTAATCTGATCCTGGTATGTATACAAAGTTCTATCTTTCGCCTGAACGGTACAGCTGTTAAATTGAATTCTGCTACTGCTGGAAGTATATGCCAGATAATTAAAATTGATATCCTTCACATATGCGCGAACAGCCAGTTTCTGAATATTATAATTAAAATCACCAAATACGGTTCCCAATGTCAAACTGTTTTTTCCAGTTCCAATGATATCTACCGTTCCTCCATAATCACTAGCGTTATGGAAACCATCTGTAAAAATACCGGCAATCTGGTTCTCATTACCCTCCACGTGGATCGTACAGTTATAAGATCTGATCTTGGATGTATCAATTACAATATTTCCGTACTGTTTTAAAGATTTGCCGGCAAATGCCTTCACAATTGTCGTACCGTTCAGATCAGACAACTGCTCCAGCTCTACGTTATCCAGCGTACTGCCTACTGCCTCCGCCGCATACGCATCTGTCGCCACCATCTTACAATTTTTCAAATACACATTTCCCGCATTGATAATACTCAGCTGATTCTGTGTCTCCTTACCCAAACTGGTCACTCTCAGTGCATCGGAGGAATTCCAGATATAGAAATATCCATTGGTGCTGTTTTCAGATACTGGACTCATACCGTTGACATTCATTCCATCCTGGGAAAACGCTGTCATCGCTTGATTATACCAGAATCCATCTACAGTCCGTCCGCTTGGAAGTGTTACCGATTCTGCAAATGTAATCGGGCTCTGGCTGATGTCAATGTACAATTCACTCAGGGCATTGCCGCTGTATTTTGCTACCACATTGCCTGCTGGCATGGTTGCATTGTAAGTGATGTAGCTGGCGCCGGAAGAATAATCACTTTCTTTCGGCAAAAAGCCGTCGGTAAATGTCCATAAACTGAAGTTTTTCGGATTTGACACACTGGTACGCCAGGTGATCTCACTTCCCACTGGCACTTTCAGTTTCATGGTAGAACTTCCAGCAAATACGCTGACCAGCTTTGAAACCAGCGTCTGAGTCTGTACTTCTCCACCAACCAGAATTTCCCATCCATCTGCCACATCTACCGTTAAGGTATAAACTGCATCATCCCAATGACTGGTCAAAACGACCGCTGTAGAAGTAATCTTCGAATCATACTCCTCTAATGTATCACTTCCTCGATTATCCAGGATTGATCCCAGAGAATATGTCATATCAGATGCTGTGAGTGTACCGCCAGGAGTTACCCATCCTGTAAAATCCATCTTAGATTCACCTGTGCGGGTATCCACCAATTTCGGCAGCTCAGTTACCTCTGTTTCCATCTCTCTGTTTACATACTCCAGAATATTTTCCCCATAATTGATGAAATCTGTAAATGTAAGAAGTCCTGAAGATGCATCCCAGGTAATGTTCGGATATGCCTCTGCAAATGCTGCCACGCTGGCATACTCTGTAGCTCCAACCACTACCTTTACATACTCAATCTCCACTCCTGTTACATAGAATCGAAGCGGGAATCCTTTTTCCGTCCACTGTGCGACTAAATGAATGGTATAATCTGCATCTGCTGTCTCATCGCCATTTGCCTTATTGTCTGCTGCCACTGCATCTTCCAGTCTCAAGGTATACTGATTCTGATAAGAAGTCTCTCCTAAGTTTTCTCCTTTCAGCACCTTCCATCCCTGGAACGTATAACCAAACCGGGATGGAGTATCTAGGATGATTTCTTCTCCCCATACCGCATCATCTTTCATGGTAACCTTTGTGATACTCTCCCAATTATCGTTGGTATTCTCTCCCGGTTCATAACCCACATCCATCGAAACCCGGATCTTCTTGGACTGAAGAACTACATTTAAGGCTTTATCTCCTGTCCAGGTTTCAGGGATTTCCATAACTGCAGAATCTTCAAGATTCTTTTCCCCCTGAATCACCCATCCATGATAATCATATCCTTCCACTGTATATTCAGGAAGAGTCACTGGAATTGAATCATTATATACTTCTGTCTCAACATGGTATCCAGAAATCTGAGCAGCACCATACATATTGTTTGTATATGCCACACGATAGGAAATCGGTCTCTGAGACCAATTCTCAATCTCTTTCCCATCGATTTCCAGATCTGGATGCTCACTATTAGAATCATAGTATTTCAGATCATAATCACAGTAAAAATATCCAACACCATTGATTTCGCTGATCGCATCATATCCGTCAATCGTTACCCGTGCAGATCCATTTGCTGATACGCCAACAACATCAATATTCTCTAATGTATCGGCGCTTCCATCAAAAGTCAGTGTTTTTTCTCCAATAACACCATCTGCGTATCCAAGAAAAGCTGCATTAGAAACCGTACTGCTTGTAACTGTCAGATTCTCACTGGCTTCCAGGCTGCCTTTAGCAGATTCGGAATCCAGAGGATTCAATAACGCGCTGACTTTTGCTTCGCTGATAATCAGAGAACCTACTTTTATATTCTGGACAGAGATATTTTCACCTTTTAAAACCAGAGTTCCCTCATAAGAAACAGCAATACTTTCTCTCTCCAGATCATCCTCAACATTCGAAGCTTCTTCCACCGTTTCTTCTGACTCTATCTCATAAGAAGCAGCTTCTCCTTTTTCTCCGGTAATCGTTCCGTTTACCTTAAATTCATGGTTCTGGGCATTAACCGTCAATCGGCTGTTTTTACCCAGAATGATTTCGTTGATCTCCAGATCAGCGCTGAGAGTCAATTCCACCTTTGCATTCTCAGTCAGTACTAATTTGTCAATGAATGCTGTATCAGAACCGGTTTCCCCATCTACTGCAGTCTCATCACCAACTACCGTAAGGATGGTTTTATTCGTTCCGCCATTTACCTGACCAATCTGTAATAACTCCAACGTTTTCGCCGTTGTATGATACAATTGGATGTTAATATCAGAAGTTCCTTTATACTCTGCACCATCATAATTCTGATCGCCTACCAGAACCGTTTTCCCGCTTCCTGCATCCTCAGAACTTTCATTGGCTGTCAGCTTGTACTTTCCTTTTCCAACTGTCACACCACCGTCAGTCGCTACAAACTGAGTTGTCGTCAACAGATAGATCGGATCCACAGAAACGGTACTTAAATTAATGACATTTCGTCCATTTTCCTCTGTAACAGAAGAAGATGCCTGAGTAGTCGGTGTCACTACCGTATCTATTGTAGGAGGTACTGTGCTGATGTTTCCACCAGGAGTCACCGTATCGGCAGCACCTGCTGTTTCATCTGCCGCTGGCGTCTCATTCGCTCCATTGCTTTCATCAGCGGCACTGGTCTCATCGGATGCATTGCTCTCATCGGATGCGCCAGTCTCACCGGATGCATTACTCTCATCAGATGCATTGCTCTCATCAGCAGCACCGGACTCGTCTGCGGCTTTTGTCTCATCGGATACATTTGTCTCGTCTGACGCACTGTTTCCACCTGCATCTTTTGTCTCGTCTGATGTATCCGCATTACCAGAATCACTCTCATCTGCAGATTTACCGTCTTCTGCACCGTTATTCTTTTCTGCAGCTCCGTTGCCGTCTTTCTCTACGCTATCTTCCTGAACCTTATTTTCATCAGAAGCCTCTGCTTGATTTTCTTCATTTACTGCCTCTTCCTGGACGTTCTGCTCTGTATCAGCTGCTTCTGCTTCCAGGCTGTCTCCCGCATCATATTCTGCCGCGTACTCTGTCTTTTCTGCATAAACTCCAGGAGCCGGTGTCAGCTGAAGTACAAGAGCACATGCAAGGCAAAGGCTGATCACCCTTCTTATTTTGCGTTCCTTTCTCATACTCATTTCCTCCTCACCTGTCTGTTCTAAAGACTAATATCGGTTCCGCTTCCTGATGTTTCAGACACATCTGCGGCTGTATTCTTAAAAAATAATAAGGTATAGGTCGAATTTTTTTCTACCGGAATACTACTCATCTGGGTACTATCTTTCCATGTTTTCATCAGTGGATTGTTACTGTCCGGGTCAAAATCATCCTTATTCCATCGAATTGTTACCTGGCCTGAGTAGGCTTCCGTCTTAATGGTTAGAAGCACAGTTCCATCAGCTTGATCCTTTATGGTATACTTAGGCAGATTACTGTCTTTTGCTATAAATGTTGCTTTCAGTACTTTCTTAAATGGGGCGGTAGTCGTTACCGTTACCGTAACCTGATCTCCTGTCTCAGCCTGCTGTCCCGGAATAATATGTAATGTCGCACTTATCCGGTTCTGGGACTGATTCAAATGCCCATCTCCCGAATCCGTATATCCCCATCCGCCGGTTCCGCTAGATGTAATAGAAACGTCATACTGGATGTCATCTGCGGCAATTAGAGCCAGATTTTCTTTTTCATAATTATAAAGAAGAATATCAAATCCACTGCTCCAGTCCGTAATGTCATATACTGCATCGGTATTATCGATGTTCTTCCCATCTTCTTCCAGATAATCAGAAGTCATATGAAATTGTGCAGAGATCATCTCTGCCTCCTGGATCCGATCTGTCCGGTACTTTGCCAAAAGGCCGCCAGTGCCAATGGCTGTTACTGCCAAAGCCCCCACTGCGACCCATAGTCTCCGTATTCGTCTTTTTCTGCTTCTCTTTTCCCCGTTATTCCTCATTCCACTCTCAACTCTCTTCTTCTATTTCATCTAACCGATTCACCACCATCCTACAATACTTGCAGTCTGAGGTGCTTTCAAGCATCCCACTGGGTCAATCTGTTTGTTGTGCTTTCACCGTCAGCCTTACCAGGGATGTTCCGCTGGAATTGGCATATTTTACATCATTGACTGTACCCGGCCACTGGGCAGTCAACGTATACTGGTCAGATCTGGAGTTTGCTGCCTCAAAAGCGATCTCGCTACCAGACGCTGTGCCAGTCCCAGATGTTTCACCTGTGGTGTCCACCTTGCAGATCTCTTCTGTATCTTTTGCTACTGTACATATAATAGGAAGACTTCCCTCTACATCCAGCTGGATCTGATAGTTTTCAGCAACTTCGCTGACCATATTGCCATTCTGGTTGCTGATTGTAAAATGGTATGTCTGGGAATCTCCTGGTTTTGTTACATCATTCAGTGTGATCATGTGAGTCACGCCCTGCGCAGAACTCTGATCTGAAAGATCAAATACAAACGCTCCGACCCGTCCTGAATCTTGTCCAGCATCACTGCTGGTAAATCGCGCATATAATCCACACACCTTCCATGCGCTTCCTAATGTCAGACACGCAAGGACTGCCGCAACACGCAAAACCATATTATGATTTTTCTTTTTCCGGCGCATCGTGCCTCCTCCTTTCATTCCATCATTTTTTTTCGTAGTATTTCACTTTCTATCTTCTTCTGCCTTATCTTTGGTATCCTGCATCTCATCTTTCAACCGGCGAATCTCGTCTTTGATTGCGTCCAGTTCCTGGTTATCCTCTTCCTGCTGTTTCCGAAAAGATCCCTCCATCACCAGAAAGGCACCTAAAAGAACAACAATAAATCCTGTCGGTGTCTTCATCAGACTGCTGATCTCTCCCAGATATGGAATCCAGCCGACCACAACGCCTTTTACTTCTGCCCGGTCAAAGGGAGTATCGGATGCATTGTTGGCATCACCACGGGTAACTACCGTGTCTCCATCTAATTCAATGACCCGGTGTACCACCAGACTCGGACCTGACTGGTAAACTACGATATCTCCCACTTGGTAATCTTCAGACTTCTTTATAATAAGAAGCGTTCCTTTTGAAAAAGTGGGTTCCATGCTGCCAGACAGCACATTGGCCACGCCAATGCCAAATGGCATCGGTAGTTGATTGCCCAGGATCACCTTGGCGTTCGCCATATACAGCTCCACGCCAAGGATCAATCCTACAACAGCCAGAAATAATCTTCTCAGCCAGTTTTTGATGTTCCGTTTATGATCAGTCAAAGTCGAATTTCTTCTTTTCATCTACTGTCATTCCTCCTGGTGTCCGGTTCGTCTTATCCGACTTTGGAGGATTCTTCCCTTCTGGTGTGTATACATTCCGTTTGTTATCGATAATTGCCCATCTTCCGGTATCGATCTGAACCTGCTTCTCTCTCAGATCCAGATACAGCTCGATAGCACGGGTCTTCTTCTGGGTTGTCACTACTGGCAGCTGACCATCCTGCTCGAAGATCACTCCCTCATCATCGCCCCGCTTCAGTTTCCAGTTCCATTCGGTTACGGTGCCATCTGGCATCTCTAACTCAAACTTATGGCTTCCGGTTTTGAATCCACGGAACTCGAATCTGCCGTCCTCACGGACTACATCTTCTTTCTTCTTCCAGCGGATCTTGCATCCCTCTGCTCCATGTAAGAATCCGGTCAGGTAGATCCGTCTTCTCCACCACAGGATCAGCCACAGGATTCCCGCCAGCAGTGCTAACAGTCCTAGCAGCCACCATGGGAACTTCCATCCGGTTGTCTCTTCTTCTGTGGATACGGTGATCTCCGTCTCGCCAGTCTTACCATGGCTATCGTCAATGCCGTTCTGATCGGTATCTTTCTTATCTGTTCCGTCACTGATGGTTCCGCTGTTAGCATTGATGTTGCCGTCGGTGCCTGTATTACCTGTTCCATTGCCGTCTGCACTAGCATAGCCGTCATTACCTGTGGAATTGTTTCCTATGCCGGTATGACTGCCGTTTGTGGTGTTACCACCTGTTGTATTGGTATTTCCAGGGTTCTGATCAGCAGCTGTGATCTCCTGTGCTGCAGTCGTTTCTGTCGGTTTCTTTCCGCCACCGCCGGTATTTCCTCCATCATCATCTTCACCAGTATAAAATGCGGTGGTATAGATATTGATGCTCAGTCGCAAATCTTCATCAACTGCCCGGTTTCCAAGAGCGGTATCTTTCTGGTCATCGCCCTGTTCATAAGGCCACTGCCAGGAAAGAGTGTAATTGTATGCCTCTCCTGCATTCAGCACATCATGGTCATCGATCTGGTTGAGGGCCAATGGCTCCAGCCACTGATCTTCTCCGCCCAGAACCCATCTCCCATTGGGGCCCTCTACCCGGACCAGAACTGGCAGATCCAGATCTTCTGGCTCCACCGTTGCCTCCATCCATACACGGTAGCGGACCTTATCCTGTTCCTCATTCTTCAGCACAAAATGATAATCATTGAAAGTACCCGGTGCAATTACCTTATCCGAGTTTGCTCCCTCTACTGTTATGTCACCAGTTGCGCCATTATATTTCATGTGGAAAATCTCCACCTCTGTTTTGGTCCCCCACATGGTTTCGTCACTGACGATGTAATATCCCAACGTCCTCAGTTCTTCTTTGGATAGCTTTCTCGAAATCGTCGCTTTCGGATTGCTGTCCATCTCTCCAGCGACCACGATCCGGTTTTCATCCGTCTTTGTCAGATGTAATATCTTGTCCGTCACCAAGGTTCCAGTCACCAGACACAGAACTAAAAGCAATGCCGGAAACCGCATTGTTTTCTGTTTTTTCGACATTGTCTTCCCCCTCTTCTCACTCATTCTCATCCCCTGTTTCCAGGTTTTTCAGTGGCCCGGAAACGATCTGCCTCCGAAACACTGAAAAACCCGAAAGTCTCCCATTCCCCTGCCACAGGGGGAATGGGGGAATTTCGGTGATTAATTTTGATTATGAATTAGTCAACCTGAGTTACACTTAAGCTGATATTGAAGCTTGTCTTAACAGATGCAACTGTCTTGTCATTTCCCGTTGCAAGGCCTGTAGCTGCTGCAACCGTAATTGGATAATAGCCATCTGTGTCTTTTACAACAACATTACTTGCTACATCTGCATTTGCTGCAATCAGATCACCAAGAATGGTATCTGCCTCATCTTTATTCTGCTCAAATTTCCACTCCCAACTAATATTCGCAGCCTGAAGATCCGATAATACAGTTGTTAAATCGGTATTTGGAGTATATTCTTTCGCATCTTCATATTTAACTTCATACTTTGTTGTACCATCAGCATCTGCTGTACCTACATCTACCGTTGTTTCCTTCAGCATACCAGCCACCTTCGCACCAATCTGGCTTAAACTATCTGCCGTGATGCCACCACTGGTATAACCTGCTCCAGCATATACAACTGGATAATACGGCATATCTGCTACGCTCACTGTATCTTCCACCGTATACAACTCTTTTGCTACATCAGCAGCTGTTGCTTGAACATATTTACCGCCATCAAGCTTATAATATGTGCCATTAACAAAATTCTCAGCCGTAATACCGCTTGCTTTTACCATTACGCCATACTCACCGACTGCTAAATAGATATTCTGTGTAGTAATAGTTCCATATACCTTTGTACTAACCTCTGGTGTACCAGATAATGTAACATGTAATCCACCATCACTTTTAGTTCCAGGTGCTACAATCTTGTCAGCTGCTTTATTCGCACTAATAACCGTTGCGCCAGTACTATCCGTAGTTGCAGTATTCGTTGTGCTAGCGCTATACTTCTTTCCATACAGGCTACCACTAACCGCCAGGTTCACACCCCACTTAGCTACTCTTGCACTGTCATTTGCCTCATCCTGAGTTGTATACTTAGCGAATGTTCCGCTGATCATGCTTGTGGTAAGAAGTGTGGCAACCAGCAGACCTGATGCTGTACGCATCATTTTATTCTTCTTCATACACATCTCCTCCTCTCTTCTTTCCCTTGTGTTTTCGCTAAGTAAAGCTGAAAGTGGATGGTGGGAGAAATTGTGGATGAAGATCAAAGCAACAAGATCATCACAAAAC
>ENA-USUG01006669-USUG01006669.1-human-gut-metagenome-genome-assembly--contig:-NODE-6669-length-11926-cov-11.864208_pt1 | contig 11926 bp, 10 predicted proteins | sample MGYA00250059_ERZ773394 | MGnify/ENA primary metagenome ERZ773394 (study PRJEB29103, sample SAMN06111957) | human gut metagenome | biome: human gut; feature: ankylosing spondylitis patient; material... | reverse complement strand
CTTTCCTTGGACGGAACCGGAGTTCTGCCTTCCATTCGTGTAATGATCACACTCTGGGAAATATCCGGCAGAGTATATTCCAGATTCAGGGCACTTGCAGCACCGCAGAATGCACTGACACCCGGACAGTAATCATAAGCGATATTTTTCTCATCCAGAATATCCATTTGCTCACGAATCGCACCGTAAATACATGGATCTCCGGTATGAAGTCGGACAGTTGTCTTTCCCTCTGCTTCTGCCTTCTCGATCACATGGATCACTTCCTCCAGTGTCATTTTTGCACTGTTGTAGATGGTGCAGATGTCCTTTGTGTATTCCAGAAGCTTTGGATTTACCAGTGATCCTGCGTAGATCACCACATCTGCTTCCTCCAGATACTGTTTTCCTCTTACTGTGATAAGATCCGGTGCTCCCGGACCTGCTCCTACGAAATGTACCATAATCTATCATTCTCCTTATTATAAATTTATTCCAACTGTTCAATACTTTCACAGTTGTGAGTCAAAATCCATTAAAAATCGCCTTTGCGATAGGATCTTTACTGTGCCTCATCATTCTGTGCATTAATCAGCTTTATCAGCTTCTCTGCATCTGCAGTTTGCCCCAGATACCCATAAGTATTATTAAAGATCACTGCCCCCAAAAGGATCTGCTCATAGGATCTGTGATTTAAATAAAACTGGATCCTGTCCAGGATCTCTTTCATGGTCTTCTGAAGTATCTGATATTTTTCCAGAATGTCTATTGCTTCATCTGTAGTAGATGCATTCAGGATTTCCTTTGCACACTCCAACGATGCTCCTGCCCGGATCGCATTGGATGCCAGCACTTCCATCCTGGCATCTGCACTGTGGGAATGGGTATTCATGATCCCTGCTGCAACTTTTACAAACTTTCCGATATGGGCGATGAAAAGGATTCCCTTAACTCCCATATCAATTGCCATGTCGATTGTCTCACCTACATAATTGCTGCATTTGATATTTTTTTCATAAGGGAGATCCATATGCTCCCGCAGATAATCTGCCCCGTAATTTCCCGGTGTTACCAGAAGATATTCTTCTCCCTGGGAAAAATGCTGCTTCATCTCTACATTGATACTCTGTACAAGAGCAGCTTCGCTCATAGGTTCTACAATCCCGGAAGTTCCCAGAATGGAGATTCCTCCCACAATTCCCAGACGTGGATTAAAGGTTTTCTTTGCAATTTCCACACCTTCAGGAACGGAAATGATGATTTTCAGACCACCCTCATAATCATATTTCTCAGCGATTTCTGTGGCTTCACGCAAAATCATGGCCTTAGGCACAGGATTAATAGCTGCTTCCCCGATTTTCTGGGAAAGTCCGGCTTTTGTTACCCTTCCCACGCCAACGCCTCCGTCAAGGATGATTCCCGGTTCTTTTGTCTTCTGCACTGTGGCATAGACCAGAATTCCATTGGTAGTATCCGGATCATCTCCTGCATCCTTCTGAATTGCACAGGTCACCTGATTTCCTTCAATCCGGATGTCTTTCAGTTCCAGTGTAAGCAGGATTCCCTTAGGAGTCATCAAGGTGACAGCCTTCTGCATGACACCACCCAGCAGGATCTCTGCAGCACCCTTACATGCAGCTGCTGCGCAGGAGCCTGTGGTATAGCCAAACCTCATTTTTTTATTACCACGTATCACGTAGTAATTTTCCAGTCCGTTTTTCATGATATCTCCTTTGCTGCATTATTGTCACATCCTGTCTGCAGATTGCTCCACAGCATTACTATACATAAAAAGGAGGGATTTCTGTGCGCAACAAAATCCCTCCTGAAAGTTCTTTTCCCGAAATATCCTCTGGTTGCCGCAGATCATATTTCCTTTCTACAATGAAAAGCAGACAGTATCTGGCTGTTACAGTAACGGACTTGCGCAGGAATTTCACCTGACTTCCTGTAATGCTTTTCCAGAATTATTTCCGAGAATCATTATATAATTTTGAGCAGTAAAAGTCAACGCATTTCATGGCTATACCACCTTGTTATACTACCTTATGCTTCAGCCATTTCCTACTGTGGAAGCGAAGAGAAAATACGATTCCCCGCACTGTCCAGTCAGTAAACATTCCAATCCATACAGCCATTGGGCCGAAGCCTCTGAAACGGATCAGATATACACAAAGGCAAAAACGGAATGTCCACATAGTGATACAGGATGTGATCATGGAAAATTTTACATCTCCGGCTGCTCTAAGGCCATAAGCAGGGATAAATGCCAGGGTCCATACAATAGGTTTGACAACCGTTATCCAGGATATCATATGGAAACACATTCTTGCACTTTCCGGTTCCATACCACCCAGCTTTGTGACCGGAATGGTTAAGGCAAACACCAAAAGACAGCTTGCAACAACAATGATTTCTGCAAGAACACTTAATTTCTTAATATAGTAAACTGCCTCATCCTTTCTGCCCGCTCCCAGACACTGTCCTACTACAGTCATCAGACCGATTCCTACACCGATAGCTGCAATACCGTTAAGGTTCTCAAGGATATTCGTCATTGCCTGAGCTGCAATGGCTACCGTCCCCAGTGTAGATACGGAAGACTGTATTGCCAGCTTTCCAAGCTGAAACATGCTGTTCTCTATACCGGACGGGATTCCCAGAGCCAGAACTCTTCTGATCATTTTTCCATCCGGACGGATCTGTCTGTAATTTCTGACTACAATAGGCTGTCTGTCCATACGAAGCTGCCAGAGTACCACTACAGCACAGAAGACTCTGGATGCAAGAGTTGCGATGGCAGCTCCTGCCACTCCCATATTGAATCCCCAGATCAGCGCCGCATTTCCGCCGATATTAATCACATTTGAAATAACCGATACTGTCATTGGCCCTCTGGTATTTCCCTGGGACCGGAATATGGATGCTCCCGCATCATAAAGTGCTATAAACGGAAAAGACAACGCCGTATAGAAGAAATACACCTGAGAGGCAGTCATAACATCTGATTCTACTTTTCCGAATATCAGTTTTAACAGCGGCACACGAAACAGCAGGCACAGAGCAGTCACTGCTACGGATATGGCAGTAATGATAAATAATACCTGTCTTGCTGATTTATTTGCCATTTCATGATTTTTCTGACCTATGTACTGTGAACAGAGGATTGCACCGCCTGCTGCCAGCGCTGAGAACGCCTGGATCACCAATACATTGATGGAATCCACCAGAGATACTGCGGATATTGCAGCAGAGCCTACATTGCTGACCATCATGGTATCCACAGTTCCCATCAGGGAATTCAGTACCTGTTCAAAAATAACCGGTATCAACAGAGTTCGGAGCATTTTGTTTGTAAAAATATGTTGCTGTTCTTTCATTTTTTCCACCTGAATCTATTTTCTTTTTTTGATTATACGCTTAATTTTCTGTGATGCAATAGAATAAAATGTAATTTTTTAAACATTTTCAGGAAATCTGATGGTTGTTCTTGTTATGTTCTTCAAAATCTGATACAGTGAATCTGTTAAAAATAAGGCAGGGCATATCAGCCCGCAATTCTTAAATCTTATACAAATCAAGAAAGCAGACAGATCATATGCAAAGAATCCTTAAATATATTATCTCCGAAAATACAACTCCGGTCACGATTCTGGACTTTCTAAAAAAAGAGGGATTTTCCCGCCACATATTAAGTTCAATGAAGAACATCCCCAACGCCATCATCCTCAATGGTGAACGTGGTTTCGGACGATCAGTGCTTAAACCGCAGGATCATCTGATCGTCACTGTTCCTGAAACCGAATCAGGAGAAAACATTATCCGTACAAAGATGGATTTGAATATCATTTATGAAGATGAGGATATCCTTGTGATAAACAAGCCTGCAGATATGCCTGTGCACCCTTCTGCGGGAAATTATGAAAATACTCTTGCAAACGGAATCGCCTGGTATTTTGCAGAAAAAGGAGAGGATTTTGTTTACCGCTGTATCAACCGGCTGGACCGGGATACCACCGGTGCTCTGATCCTTGCCAAAAATCCCCTCAGCGCAGCGATTCTGTCAGTTCAGATGAAAAAACGTCAGATTCTCAGGACTTATCTCGCACTTGTAGATGGGCTTCTTCCTGACTCCGGAACGATCAACGCTCCTATCGCACGAATGGAAGGCTCCGTGATCACCAGGGAAGTAAATTTCGGAACCGGGGAGTCTGCAATAACTCATTATGAACGGCTGGCGGCAGGAAAAGAATATTCTCTGGCTGAACTTCATCTGGAAACAGGGCGCACACACCAGATACGTGTGCATATGAAATATATCGGGCATCCTCTGCCCGGAGATTATTTATATAATCCTGATTACCGTCGGATAAACCGTCAGCCCCTTCATTCTTATCAGTTGGAGTTTACTCATCCTATAACCGGAAAGGTCATGCTTTTTACTGCTCCGCTTCCTATTGATTTTATTTCTGCCTTTTATAGCAATTCTCTAAAATAATGCATTTATAGCAACCCCATAAATTACTGCAAACAAAACAGTTCATCAGTTTTATGTCTGATGAACTGTTTTGATATGAATGCATATACATTCTTATTTATTTTTCTCATAAATGATCAAAAGACCTCTCAGAAGAAGTTCCTCATCCAGAATGATTTCTCTCTTACAATGAGGAACGATTTTCTTTGCCAGACCACCGGTTGCCACTACAGTTGCCTTCTCCCCCAGTTCCTCTTCGATCCTGTCAATGATTCCATCCAGAGCTGCTGCATTACTGTAAAGAACCCCACTCTTCATACATTCGATCGTGTTTTTCCCAATCACATGTCTTGGCGCATCAATACTGATTCCGCTGAGCTGGGAAGCCCTCGCAGTAAGTGCATCCAGGGAAACCCCTACACCCGGAAGAATCATTCCTCCTACATACTGCTTCTTACTGTTGACAACAGACGCTGTGGTTGCAGTTCCCATATCAATAAGGATTAACGGCACTGGATAACCGGAAATTCCTGCCACTGCATCAGCAACCTGATCTGCACCAAGCTGTCCCGGATTATCCATCATAATATTCAGTCCTGTCTTTACACCGGGTCCGAGAACAATTGCATTTTTCTTAAGAATTTTCTCTGCGGCAAGTTTCACAATATTTGTAATCTGCGGTACTACAGAAGAAATAATACAGCCCTCAATCTCTGTTTTTTTTATATGATAGATATCAAGAACATTCTTTAAATCCACCGCATATTCCAGTTCCGTCTTTGTACGGTTAGTAGAAAGGCGTTCTATAAAATATGTTTTCAGGTCATCAATACATCCAACTACAATGTTGGTGTTTCCAACGTCAATTGCTAAAATCATAATTATTTATCTCCAATTTCTTAATCGTCCTGTTCCCTTAACAGACAGAATCCTGCATCAGCGAAAGGATTTTATCCAAGATCCTAAAAGCTGCGTCTTCTTTACTCATAAGCGGAAGAGAGATTTCCTCATCCTGTGTGATCAATGTCAGTACATTGGTATCTCCCTGAAATCCCGCGCCCTCCACTTTCACATTGTTGGCAGCCACCATATCCAGATTTTTCTTTGCCAGCTTGGCTCTGGAATTGTCGATCACATTCTGTGTCTCCATGGAAAATCCGCAGAGAAACTGTCCGGCCCGTTTGTGTTCTCCCAGAAACTTCAGGATATCATCTGTTCTTTCCAGTTCTATGGACATCTGTCCGTCACTTTTCTTAACTTTTTCTTCACTGATTCTGGAAGGGCGGTAATCTGCCACAGCAGCAGCTTTAACAATAATGTCCTGTTCGTTGCTGACAGAAGTTACAGCTTCATACATATCCCTTGCAGTCACAACAGGCACCAGATTTACAAACATGGGAGGTTCAATTGAAGTACGTCCGCTGACCAGCGTGACATCTGCACCGCGGAGCATGGCAGCTTTCGCAATAGCATAGCCCATTTTTCCTGAAGAATGATTGGTAAGATAACGAACAGGATCAACAGATTCCTGTGTAGGACCTGCAGTTACAAGGATTTTCTTTCCTTTCAGATCTTTCTCACAGGCAGCTTCGCGCTCAATATAGGCAAGTAATGTCTCAGGTTCCGGCATTTTTCCCGCTCCTGTGTCACCACATGCCAGATATCCGCACGCCGGAGCGATCACTTCATATCCGTAATGCTCCAGAATCTTTAAATTATCCTGTACTACAGGATTCTCAAACATATTGGTATTCATGGCCGGGGAAATGAATTTTTTACATTTGCATGCCATGATCGTGGTAGTAAGCATGTCATCTGCGATCCCATGTGCCAGTTTTCCGATCACATTAGCACTTGCCGGTGCGATCATCACTACATCTGCTTTCTTTGCAATCGATACATGCTCTACCTGAAACTGAAAATTCCGGTCAAAGGTATCCACCAGACATTTATTTCCTGTGAGAGTTTCAAAAGTGATCGGATTGATAAAATTCGTGGCATTCTCTGTCATCAGCACATGAACATCTGCATGGCGTTTCTTCAGCGCGCTTGCCAGATATGCAATCTTATACGCCGCAATGCTGCCTGTCACTCCCAGTAATACTGTTTTTCCTTCCAGTGTCATTTTCCTTTACCTCTTTCTCCGAACCATATTATTTCTGGCTGTTTCTACGTCTTTATACTTACATGTCAAAATCTATCATAATTCATCTTTGATAACAGGATTCTGACTTTTACAATTCTATTTATTATAGACTAATTATTATCAAAAATGCAATAAGTGATTTGTTTTATTTGCGAAACAATCTGGAATGAATTTTGGCTTGTATGTCTCGGGATTTCGGCATAGTCATGCCAAAACACCTCGCGGGATAGTGGTGTGTGAACAGTAACGGTGAACCTCAGCAAGATTACACTTAACCGTTGTTTATAAAGATTTCCTGCATTATAATAATAATCAGTCAGATATCCATAATTTGCGCTGGACTCTACCTGACTTAACTGACAGACCGGATTACTATAATATACTGATATCAACATATAAATCCGGTGTATGACTTTGTGGAGGAATATAGGAATATATGAAGAATTATCAGATCACGCAATGGTGCGCAGCTTTTATCAGACAGCAGGTACAGGAAGGAGACTTCTGTATTGATGCTACAATGGGAAACGGAAATGATACGCTTCTGCTTTCGCAGCTATGCGGAAAATCAGGAAAGGTCCTTGCCTTTGATATTCAGGAGCAGGCACTGGCTGCAACCCAAGAGAAACTGACTGCCGGACATGCTCCGGAAAATTATACTCTGCTTCTGGAATCTCATGCAAATATGGCAGAATATGCTACACCAGACAGTGTAAGCTGCATTGTCTTTAATTTCGGCTATCTGCCCGGCGGAGATCATTCACTTGCAACCAGAGGAGAAACCAGCATTCAGGCGCTGACTCAGGCTTTAACACTTCTGAAAAAAGGCGGGATGATTTCTCTTTGCATCTACAGTGGTGGCGATTCCGGATTTGAAGAGAGGGATCAGATCCTTGACTGGCTGAAAAATCTTGATTCCCATCAATACCTGGTAATCAAAAGCGATTACTACAACCGCCCCAACAATCCGCCAATCCCGGTACTGGTAATCAAAAATTAATCCGTAATTGTTCCCTTCTTAAACCAAACAGCAGGAAAGATTTTTTCATATCTTCCCTGCTGTTTTTTGCTGTGCCTTTTTTTCAATTTTTGTTCTGTTTTTCGGACACTTGCTTTATTTTCTGCTTTACTTAATCCGTAATTGTGATCTTCTCAATAACCGGCTGCTGATCTGACGGGATTGTTCCATTGTCGTCTGTCGGTTTTGCATCCTCGCAGATCTTATCAACAATATCCATACCTTCTGTTACATGGCCAAATCCTGCATAATCTCCGTCCAGGAATGTACTGTCTGCCTGAACAATAAAGAACTGCGAGCTTGCGCTGTCCGGATCACTGGCTCTTGCCATGGAAATAGTCCCTCTTGTGTGGGAAATATCGTTGTCTACTCCATTGTTGCTGAACTCACCCTTAATATTCTCTTTTGATCCACCTGTTCCGTCTCCGTTGGGATCACCACCCTGGATCATGAATCCATCCATGATACGGTGGAATGTCAGTCCGTCATAAAAACCTTCCTGTGCGAGTTTCACGAAATTTGTCACTGTGATCGGTGCTGTATCTGCATCCAGTTCCACATCAATCGTACCGTAATCCTTTACTTCAATCTCTGCGTGATGAATTCCTGTCAGTTCTTTGGAAGTATCCAGAAGCACACTGGTTGTACTGCTGTCTGAAGAATCTTTATTTTCAGAATCTGTATCAGCAGAATCACTCTTTTCATCAGAACCATCAGAAAATCCTGCTTTTTCTGCCTCTTCTTCACTTGCTACATTATCACTGTCAGAAGAAGCAGCTTTTGTCTCCGTCTCTTCCTGAGAAGAAGTCTCCTCTTTCACTGTTTCCTCTGTTTTTGTACTCTCTTCTGTTTTATCACTGCTGCCACATCCTGCCAGTAAACCTGCTGACATAGCTGTAACACAAAGTGCTGCCAGTAATTTTCTTTTCATTTTCCTTTACCTCCGAAATCATTTACAACAATCTGATTATAACCTATCTCAGAAAAAAAACAACTCTTTTCACAAAATGTTCAGATTGTGAATGTTTCCTGTGTTTACTTCTTTCTGATTGCCTGTTAAAATGTATATGGCTGTTCAGTTCTGTACCTTCCCTTTTTGCAGTGAAACCGGAACAACAGACTGATGAACAGTCAGAATATATCTGCAAAAGAAAGCGAGGAATCCAAAATGGAAAAAATAACAAGTTTTACCATTGACCATATCAAATTACAGCCTGGAATTTATGTTTCACGTAAGGATCCGGTTGGCGGCAGTATGATCACTACCTTCGATATCCGTATGACTTCTCCTAACGAAGAACCTGTGATGAATACCGCTGAGCTTCACACGATCGAGCATCTGGCAGCAACATTCCTGAGAAATCATAAAGAGTTCGGCTCTAAAATGATCTACTGGGGACCGATGGGATGCCGTACAGGCAATTATCTTCTTTTAAATGGAGATTATGAGTCCAAGGATATCGTTCCGCTTATGATCGAGACTTTTGAATTTATACGTGATTTTGAAGGTGAAGTTCCGGGAGCATCTGCAAAAGACTGCGGAAATTATCTGGATATGAATCTGCCTATGGCAAAATATCTGGCAGGAAAATTTCTGGATGAAGTTCTTTATGATATCAAGCCGGACAGACTTGTTTATCCACAGTAACATTCTACAGTATTACAGCACTCCTCATAAACAACACACTGAAAAAGATTTCTATTGTATTTTTCAGACAAAAAAGCAGAAGCTGACAGGTCGTTATCCCCTGCAGCTTCTGCTTTTACTTATACATTTCTGTCAACATTTTTCCAAAAAAGCCTTTATTGTACCTCTCATAGAAATATATTCAAAGAGGACTGATACAAATTTTTATATCATCAGATTATTCTGCACTTTCATCATAAGACGTATCTGCTGATGTATCTGCTGCAGTCTCACCTGCGTCTGCTGCCGGAGCTGTTGTTGTCACAAAATCTCCGCTTGCATAACAGGTCTGTCCATTATAATCCACACGAATCCATCCATTCTCGCATACACCTGTACTGTTCAGCTGAGTTCCTGCTGCCACACTTGAAATCAGATCTGCATCTGCACTTGCATCAGAACGAAGATTTAATTCTGATGACGCATAATAGGTATCGGATTTCACTTCTACTTTTACACCACTGGCTGTCTGCTCTGCTGACGGCGTTGGTGTTGCTTCCGGTGTTGGTGTTGCCTCTGAAGCCTCAGGAGTAGGTGTGACTTCCGGTGTTGGTGTTACTTTAACGATCATAACGCTGGAATCAATGGTAGGATCAAATCCGCATCCCTGAGCAGCAAATGCAAGTCCCAGTACAAGAACCAGCCAAAGTGATTTCTTCATAAGTAGTTTCCTCCTTTATCAAACACGCTCTGTCCCCTCGTGTTTTCTGTGTTCGCTTTATGTATTAATATACACGATTCTTACAGATAATTCAAGTATGCGTTTTGTCCTGCTTTGTCTGCTTTCTTCTATTTGCGCGGAATTGCTGCAGGGTTACTGTTCACTCCATTCTCAGTAACGCTGTAGGTTCTGTGTTTATCTACAACAATTCATAAAGGACTTCCACCTCGCCGCCACAGATCATTCCCAGATTCGCACCGCCCTGGTTAGACAGATTATATTTTCTGATTTCACCATGCTGCGCTTCTGGTGCATATTTCAAAGCCTGAAATTCTACATTTCCGCCTCCGATGCTTCCATATGAATTCCCGTCTTTATCAATAAACATTTTACTTCCTGTCCCTCTTGGAGAAGAACCACTCTTGGATATGATCGTGATCATAATTCCATTTTCTTTTTTCCTGACAGCATCCTCCACAGCTCCATCAATATAAGAAACATCATACCTGTTCTTTTCCTGAACGATCTCCGCAGCAATACTTACCGCAATCTCTGCCGGCATATGTCCTCCAATCGGCAATCCAATCGGTGCATGGATACTGTTGAGCTGTTCTTCGCTGAAACCTTCTCCGAGCAATTTTTCTCTGGTCAGTTTTACCTTATTTTTACTGCCGATCATTCCCAGATAAGTATAAGGACGTCTCAGGATCTGTCTGGCACAGGCACTGTCTCCGAGATGACCTCTTGTCACGATCACATAATAAGCATTTTCATAGGCCGGTATTTTGTCTGAAAGCTCATCATAACTGCCTTTAATCAGCCGATCGGCATCCGGAAATCTCTCTGAAGTCACAAAGTCTTCTCTGTCATCCATAACAGTCACATGAAATCCCAGCATTTTTCCGATTTTTGCAACAGGCTGCGAAACATGTCCGCCTCCAAAAATGATAAGCTGCGGATTTTTCACATAAATTTCCACAAAGAAATCTACATCTCCCATATGAACAACTTTTGTCTCCTGGCACTCCGCCAGATCAGCTTCATATTTTTTCCAGAAATCTGCTGTATTTTCATCGAATGATAAACAATGATTTTCTTTTATCAGACATTTTTCGCCCTTATGATTCCCGTTTAAAACCATTGCTGTTTTTACTTTTCCTGTTTCTTCCAAAATCTGATAAATTTTTCTGTACATAACTCTCTCCTGTTTCGATATAAAATACCTTTTGACCATGACATCATTATATATTATAATTGACAGAAAAAGGGGGATTATTATGAAAAAAAACTTTTTTCTACACAGTCTGCCCTTCAGACTGCTTGTCGGCGTGGCTTTTGGAATCTGTATCGGACTTCTTCTTAATATAATAGATGAATCTGCCATTACGACTGCAGTACTGAATGTGGTTGTAACATCGAAGTATATTCTTGGTCAGCTGATCAGCTTTTCTGTTCCGCTGATCATCATTGGATTTATCGCACCATCTATTACCAAACTCGGAAACAATGCTTCCAGAATGTTAGGTGTTGCAGTCAGTATTGCTTATGCTTCCTCACTGGGAGCTGCTTTATTCTCTGCATTATCCGGATACCTGCTGATCCCACATTTGTCCTTCAGCTCCACTGCCAGTCATCTCAAAGCTTTGCCGGATGTAGTTTTTGAGCTTTCCATTCCACAGATAATGCCTGTCATGAGTGCACTTGTACTGGCCATTATGCTGGGACTTGCATCTGCATGGACAAAAGCCAGCCTGATTTCTTCTTTTCTTGAAGAATTCCAGAAGATCATACTGGCTATTGTATCAAGAGTCATTATTCCGATTCTTCCATACTTTATCGGACTGACTTTCTGTTCACTGGCATACGAAGGAACAATCACCAGACAGCTTCCTGTATTCCTTCAGGTAATCGTCATTGTTCTGATCGGACATTTTATCTGGATAGCTCTTCTGTATATA
>ENA-USUG01006668-USUG01006668.1-human-gut-metagenome-genome-assembly--contig:-NODE-6668-length-11927-cov-14.265401_pt1 | contig 11927 bp, 8 predicted proteins | sample MGYA00250059_ERZ773394 | MGnify/ENA primary metagenome ERZ773394 (study PRJEB29103, sample SAMN06111957) | human gut metagenome | biome: human gut; feature: ankylosing spondylitis patient; material... | reverse complement strand
TTGCAAACACTATTTTAAAATGTGCGGCATTTCCATTCCTTACACCTGCCAGGAAACCACCGACAACTTTTTATTTACTTGCTTAACGCAGCCATTCTTTCACTGCTTCTATGTCTACTTTCAGAGCAAGGGCAATTTGCTCAATCGGCATATGAAGTTCTGTAAGAGTAATAGCGGCATCTTTTTTTGCAGTATTGATACCATCGTTAAAACCATTATTAAATCCATCAGCTACACCGGCCTCATATTCTGCTTTTCTGAGTTTGCGTTCTTCCTCTTCTTTATCGTATTCGAATATACTCATAGAGATCACCTCCGATTTATTTGCACGAAGAAATTCAGAAAGAATGTTATTACGGATACATTCATCGACTGCCAGTTTAACTGCTTCGTTCAATTCTAATTCCCTCGCATATTTACGGACACAATTTACGTACTTTGCATATTCTTTTAAAGTCTGGCAGTGTTCCATCAGTTCTTCATTATGACCTTCATTGATGTTTATTGTCAACACTTCCAGTTCCAGTTTCGGATTGCCTGGCAGATTTTCGAAAGCATCCGATAAATGGTTCACCCAGCTGTCTTTTCTCTTTTCTGTGCCATTGTAGAATACGATAAACTGTGGTGCAGGTATTTTCTGTAATATGGAAGAATAAAGAGATTTCTTATCTACCAGTTTCTGGTATTCACTGGAAATATAGAATAAATCACGCAAAGGCATATTTGGATTGTAAGTTGATTGGTGTTCATACAGAAATAAATCTGTGTCAATGATAAAAGCCAGATCATTTTTCATTCCATATAAATGGCATTTTCTAATGTAACAATTTCCAGCATTTCCGGGTTATCGTAATGAGCACCACTGATTGCGTTATAAAGAGATAATAAATTCTTCCGGTCAGAAAACAGCATACGAAATACCGTATCCTTGTAATTACGATTTGCAGTTGGTTGTTTTTTTTGAGCCATAGGTACTACCTCCCTGTGCAGGAGTGTACAAAAGTGCGACAGTCATACTGCATATGCTTTTTCACAGTTTGAAACTCCTGCTTTTTAATTTGATTTGTTTGATTGAAAAGCATGAATTTCTGAAATGTGAATTAGAAAATATAGATGGCAGGATGCCAAGAACGTTAAGAAATATGCTTTGAAAATATGCTAGCATATAACTCTCATTATTTCAATATGTTTTTAAAGAATAATTAAAATTCACATAAATAATAAGAAACACATAGGAATTTCCAAAAAAATGAAAATCTGATACTATATAATGATGCCAGTGGCACATGTTTAGCACCGACCGAAGCGGAGCGTAGAAAAGATTGTGGGAGTGCAACGCACGGAACAATCATACGGAGTTGTATTTTGGAAAAGTAAAAAGATAAAGACAGGAAAAACGTATCTTTGTATTTTGGCAAAAAAAACTTCCGTTTAAGCACCCCTGGCAGGCCAGGAGCTTTTGGCAATGTGCAAAATGAACAATTCCAGGGAAGGCACTTTTACGTGCCCTTCGGGGAATTTGTTCATTTGCACATTTACACAAACCTCCGCCTTATCCCTCGATCACTTTCTTAATTGCATCATAAAGTTCATCATAGGTCTCAAATGCCGGCAGCTGTGGATATTCTGCTTTGATTGCATCGGTACTTCTGAATAAGAAGCCTGCCTTACTTGCCTGGATCATGCCAAGGTCGTTATGGCTGTCGCCGCTTGCGATGGTGTCATAACCGATGGACTGCAGAGCTTTGACGGTTGTGTATTTGGATTTCTCACAACGCATTTTGAAATCAACGATTTCTCCGTTGTCAGCAACGACAAGAGAGTTGCAGAAAATAGTCGGATAACCCAGCTTTTTCATCAGCGGACCTGCGAACTGTGAGAAAGTATCGCTGATAATGATAACCTGTGTCAGTTCTCTTAATTTATCCAGAAATTCTTTTGCTCCCGGGAGCGGATCGATTTTGGCGATGGTTTCCTGGATTTCTTTCAGTCCCAGATTATGTTCTTTTAAAATATTAAGACGATATTTCATCAGTTTATCGTAATCCGGTTCGTCCCTGGTGGTTTTCTTTAATTCCGGGATGCCTGTTTCTTCTGCAAAAGCAATCCAGATTTCCGGTACCAGTACACCTTCCAGGTCTAAGCATACGATTTCCATTTTGTCCTCCATTCTGATACAGTGATAACGCTGTATCGCTTCAAATATATTTTCCTGTCTATTATAGTCGAAAACAAAAAAAACTACCACTGTAAATTTTAAAAACAGACAATAATTTGTAAAAATTACCAATATAAGCGTTGATTTTTATATATGAGTCAGATTATAATAAATATAAAAAACAAAGGAGGGCAACACGATGAAGAAAACAGCATTCTTACTGGTACTGGCACTTCTGCTGCAGATCCTGCTCCCGCCTTCTATGGCAGGAAATGTCTATGCGGCATCTACAGAAGAGGTTGCACAGACACAGGCGGCAGACGGCGATCAGCTGAAAAGTCTGTATGACACGTATTATTTGGGAGCTTGCAAAAAAACAGGTGATTACGATCATCTGTGGGATGGATATGAGGTAAAACTGTATCTGAAAACATCCGATGATTCTCTGCAGGGCCAGGAGGCGGATGCATTTAAAGCAACGATTGGCGGGAAAGAATATGCGGTCGGCGAGGTAGCACAGGATTATACTTTATATGGCAAAGATGATTATGACTATTATGAAATTTCCGTTCCGATTTTGGATGATGTGAGCGGCACAAAAGAGGTTTCACTGACCTATCCGGGAAAATCCGGCAGCAAAACCGTTGGCGGTCTGAGTATCACACTGAAAAAGGAAGATTATTTTACAACAAAGGGTTCAAAAGAAGTCAAAGTTGAAAATACAAAAAATCCGATCTACACTTCCAGCATCACAGGAAATGCACAGGTGACTGCTTACTGGGTTTCTGCATTCTGCGGAAAAGAAGATCAGACGATCAAGAAATCTTATCTTGTTAATGCAGACGGAAAAGACAGCAAACAGTATGGTCTGAATACAAAAATTATGCAGATTTATCAGGATACAGATTCCGGAAGAGTGCAGGATGACCGTTATCCGGCAAAGAAAATGCCATTTGATGAAAAAGGAGGCAGTGATGTTTACAACACGCAGTATACTTACGGAATCATGGCAGGTTTCCAGAACGGAGCGATCATTGAAGAGGCAATCCCGAACGGAACTTATAATATGGTTCTTGAGACAGAAAGCGGTTGTAAAACAGTGATCAAGAATGCAGTGATTTCCACCGACAAGCCGATCATTCTTGGCATGATGGATTCGGAAGCTTCACAGGGAAATGCTTCCAATGAATCCAATTTATATGGTAATGACAAAGAAATCCATACAGACAAACATGGAAATTATGTGGCAGCTTATGTATATGGCTTAAATCTGAATGATGAAGTTGCAAAATATGTAAAACCGTACTTTGCAGAGAGAAGTTATGATTTTACCGATGGAAATGTAAGTTATAATGATACGATCGTTGGAACTTACAGCAAAGAAAATGGTTATGAAGTAGCCAATGACGGTATTTTTTATGTGATCAATACAAAATCTGGCGAAAAGAGATTTCTCTGTTCCCTTGATCTGTCTGAGTACGAAGCAAAATATGGTACGGGATCTGTTGTCATCGCAAATGAAAACCTGGCAAAAGGTCTCAATATCAGCTTCCAGAGACCGGTTTTATATGCACGCCAGCTGGATGCTTTCTCTCAGACAAACTGTGTCTATATTACAGATGATATTGCAAATGCCGGCGATACGGTAAGCGTGACTGTCAAAGCGGATGATAATGGGAATCGTAAGGAACTGAACTGCAAGGTGCAGGAGGATGCTTCCGGCGTGAAAAAGCAGAAGTATTTTAAAATCACAAGAGCAGATATTGAAAGTCTTGGAAGTGAAAATGGATATTTTTCCATTACAGAAATTTCGGTCAATGGCAAAACTTATGAGGCTCCTGGAACAAAGAATCTAAATGGTCTGTTTCCGGTTTATGTGGACATGGAGTATCAACCGGGAAATCAGACAGGCAGCACTTCCAACGGTGTGTTTTATGTCGGAAACTACACGAAAGATCAGGATGTCGTTCTGGAGTTCCATCATAAAAATGAGATCCAGACGGTATTAGAGATCTCAATCCCGAAAGGAACCCAGAAGTATCTGCTGACGGAAGAAGATATGAAGTCTCTCACAGAAGGAGAAGAATACAGCTATTGTATCCGTCAGGCGGGGGATCGCCATGCAGTCCTGCTTCGAAGTAAGCAGAGAGTCGAAGAAGGTTTTGAAGCGGCAGGTATTTCTATGACGGGATATCCGGCGACACCATCAACGACTGTAACGCTGGAATATGGTGACAGCACTGCGAAATTGTTCTATTGTGTGATGACAGAGCAGAATTTCCAGAGTAAATATGATTATCAGACAGAACTGGTACCGGATAATCAGTGGATCGCCTATGCAGGTGCCTTTACGCCGTTCGCAGGAATGACAAAATCCGGTACGATGATGATTCTGACAAAAGTAGTCAATGCAGCCGGAACAAAAGCAAAATATGCATATTATGATGTGGAAGTTCGGGCAGGTGCAGGAAATGATCAGGATGATGATCATAAAGACGATAACGGAGATAAGGGAAACAGCAACGGCACAAATAGCGGAAACCAGGGCAACAACGGAAACCAGAATACAAACAATGGAAACCAGAACACGGACGGAACGCTTGCAGTCGGTACGGTAAAAGAAGTAAAGGGACAGAAATATAAAGTACTGTCCGCATCTACGGTGGCATTTGTCGGAGTGATCAACGGCAAAACGAAAAAAGTCAATATTCCAAAGACGGTTCAGATCAATAAGAAAACTTACAAAGTTGTACAGATCGCAAAAAATGCCCTCAAAGGAAGCGATGTACAGACGGTTGTGATCGGAGCGAACGTTACCGCAATCCAGGATCAGGCATTTGCCGGATGCAAGAAACTGAAAAAGGTAACCGTCGGAGCGAATGTGAAAAGCATCGGAAAAGCAGCGTTTAAGGACTGCAAAAACCTGAAAAACATTACCGTAAAAAGCACGAAACTGAAGACCGTCAAAGCAAATGCACTCAAGGGTATTAACAAAAAAGCGACGATCAAGGTTCCGGCAAAGAAACTCAAAAATTACCAGAAACTGTTCCGCAAAAAAGGACAGAGCAGTTCGGTAAAAATTAAAAAATAATAACAGGATCGTAACGGTTTTGCACAGGGCGAAGCCGTTACGGAGGATTTTATATGGCACAGCAAAATTCAAAGAAAAAGACAAAAAATCAAATACAATGGAAGAGCAGTCCATATAAAAGAACGAAAGAAGAGGCAGCTGTTTTTACAGTGCTTCTTCTTTCTGCATTTTTGTATGGAGGATTTTATGAATTTTCAGGAGCGATGCTTGCGGCAGTGCTTGGTATACTGCTTATCGTCTGCCGCGTAAAATATTCGTTTCAGATCAAAGGGAAAAAACAGCTGGCAGTGTTGCTGTCTGTGTTTTTATGGTTCGGTATTACCTGTTTTTATGCAATCGATCGGGCAATGGCTTTTGTGGGCGTGATCAAAATGCTGCCACTGCCTCTTGGCTATCTGTTTTTCATGCAGTTTTCGGATGAAACCAGACAAAAAGCAACAGGCTATATCGCACACATCGGCTGCTTTATGGTACTGGCCGGGATTCTGGCACTGCCATTTTCGGCTCTAAAAGAGCAGCTCTGGCAGGCCGGGCGTCTTGGCGGATTTTTCCAGTATTCTAATACCTGTGCACTCTATCTGCTAGCAGGATTGGTTGTGATCTGCAATCGATGGATCGAAAACAAAAGCAGAGAACAGGAATCGGGCATCAAAAGAGACAAAATGCAGATTCTGGAAGGAATTGTACTTTTGGCAGGATTGCTTCTGACTGGGAGCCGCGGCGTGATGCTTCTGTTTTTCGGATATCTGATCTGGTTTATCCGGCATCTGTCGTCACAAAAAGCAAAGAAATACGGGATTTTTTGCATTGTCGCTGTGTTTGCACTACTTGCAGTTGTTATGGTTGTGACAAACGGGGCAGGTGAGCAGAATATCGGCAGGATTTTCACAGTGTTCCGCTATTCCAGTGCCTGGAAAGGACGTATTCTTTATGATCTGGATGCATTAAAAATGATCGCAAAGTATCCGTTTGGAATGGGTTACCATGGCTATGCTTATGTTCAAGGACGGATGCAGACCGGAGTTTATAAGACGCTCTTTGTGCATAACGACTGGTTACAGGCTGCGTTGGATCTGGGTATTCTTCCGGCTGTTCTGTTTGCGGCTGTGATGCTGCGTCAGCTCTTAAAAGGCAGTCAGAGCAGTATGCAGAAACAGATTTTGCTTCTTATCATGCTGCATATGCTGATTGATTTTGATCTGCAGTTTACTGCGATTGGGCTTTTGGGACTTCTGTGTCTGGATTACGGTAAAGCAGAGGGTAGTTTAAAGAAAAAGACAAAAATCGAAGACTGTATTTTTCTGACAGTTATAAGTGTGGGCTGTATTTATTTCTGCATACCGTTCCTGCTCGATTATGTCGGAGAACATCAGAAGGCACTGAGTTTTTATGGTGCTTATACGCCGGCACAGCTTGCGGTGATGGAAGGAAGTCGGAGTGCAGAGGAAGCAACTTCGGCGGCAGAGCAGATCCTCACGCACAATACACATCTGGCAGAAGTTTATCAATATCTGGCATATGGTGCTCTGGAAAAAGAAAATTATGAAGAAAGCTTTATCAATATGGAAAAAGCCATTTCCTGTGATATTTATGCGAAAGAATTATATGACGAGTACGAAGAAATTTTAAGTCAGGCAGAAAAAGTGCAGGGCAGTGATCAGAGTGAACGGCGTGCCTGGATCCGGAATAAAAAGCAGGAAGTGTTAAAGAAGAGCAGCAGTCTCGCATATGAATTAAATGACAGACCACAGTTATAAATTCAAGTTGCCCTGGCTGTCAAAGAGGACTATAATATCTGATAAGAAAAGATACCATAGTCGGAAGAATTCCGGCTTCTGGTATCTGAGAAAGGATCAGGAGGCAGAAATCATGCGTGCATATGAAAGATTGTTGGAATATGTCAAAGTAAAAACACCGAGCAGCGAAGAAAATATGGAAACACCGAGCAGTTCCTGTCAGTTTGAACTGGCAGAGCGTCTGGTGGGAGAAATGAAGGAACTGGGCATCGAGGATGCAGCCGTTGACGGAAAATGTTATGTCTATGGAACAATTCCGGCAACGGAAGGTTATGAGAACAGTCCATCTCTTGGATTTATCGCACATATGGACACCGTTTCAGAATTTACGGAAAATCCGATCCATCCGCTTCTTCATAAAAATTATGACGGACAGAATCTTGTTTTTGATGAAGGCGGCAGAGTTTTAGATACCGTACTTTTTCCGCATCTGAAAAATCTGAAGGGACGTACGCTGATTACGTCAGACGGAACGACGATCCTCGGAGCAGATGACAAAGCAGGTATTGCAGAAATTATGACGATGGCAGAATACGTTCTGCGAAGTGATGTGCCGCATGGGAAGATCTGTCTTGCATTTACGCCAGACGAAGAGATTGGCAGAGGGGCAGATCATTTTGATGTAGAGGGATTTGCAGCAGATTTTGCCTATACCGTGGACGGCGGTGCGGAAGGCGAGATCGAATACGAAAATTTCAATGCCTGCGAAGCTGTTTTTACGATCCGGGGTGTCAATGTGCATCCAGGCAGTGCAAAGGGCATCATGATCAATGCCGGAGCCGTCGGATGTGAGATCCAGATGATGCTGCCTCAGGAAGAGACACCGGAGCAGACAGAAGGCTATGAAGGATTTTATCATCTGATCAAAATAAACGGCAGCTGTGAAAGAGCAGAACTTGTATATATTGTGCGTGACCACGATGCGGACAAGTTTGCACAGAAACAGCAGAAACTGAAAGAAATCGCAGATGCCATGAATCAGAAATACGGTGAGGGAACGGTTGATCTTCAGATCAAAGAACAATATCGAAACATGGCAGAGAAGATCCGTCCTTGTTATCATCTGATCGAGAATGCGAAAAAAGCCTGTGAGAACGTGGGTATTGTGCCGAAAGTTCAGCCGATCCGCGGTGGTACGGATGGGGCAAGACTGAGTTTTATGGGACTGCCGTGCCCGAATCTCGGAACCGGCGGCTATGCATTCCATGGACCGTATGAACATATAACAGTTGAGGGAATGGATAAGAGCGTGGAAATCCTGATGGAACTTGTAAAAATATATGGAATTATTAAAAAAGAATAAATTTTTCTTGCAGAGGCTCTTCAGGTATGCTAAAATAAAAACACGTTGTGTCGAAAAAAGTCACAGCGTACTCTGGAGAGTCTCATAGAACGGGCGCCGAAGGTGTACGGCAGCAGATCTGCTGCTTATCTCTCAGGCAAAAGGACAGAGAAAAGTCTAAATATGTTCTACTCTTTGGAGGGCTGATTGTATGATCAGCTCTTTTGTTGTTTTCGGACAGCCCAAAGAATCGATCCGTGTCAGTATCAGACAACATGGAAAATAGTCACGGGGCAGATTTTGTGAGGGTGTTCTGGCAGCAGCCAATAAATTATCAAGATTGGAGAGAGAGTAATGTTAGCAGCAGTAAACAATTTTTTGAAGTACGTTGATGATCTGGTATGGGGTGTCCCACTGATCGTAGCAATTCTTTTGACTGGTATTTATCTTACCATTCGTCTGAAAGGTATCCAAATCACAAAACTTCCAAAAGCACTCAAGTACATGTTTGAAAATGAAGAGAGCGGTCACGGAGAAGTTACAAGTTTCGGAGCGTTATGTACGGCACTTTCCGCAACCATCGGTACTGGAAACATTGTCGGTGTGGCAACCGCGATCGTAGCTGGAGGACCGGGAGCGTTATTCTGGATGGAAATTGCAGCCCTGTTTGGTATGGCAACGAAATATTCCGAAGGTCTCCTTGCAATCAAGTATCGTACAACGGACAAACATGGCCATATCCTTGGCGGTCCGTTCTACTATATCGAAAACGGTATGGGCAAAAAATGGACCTGGCTGGCAAAGATTTTTGCATTCTTCGGAATGGGAGTAGGTCTGTTTGGTATCGGAACCTTTACGCAGGTAAATGGTATCACAAGTGCCGTAGGTAACTTCTTTGATCCGAACGCACAGAATGTGATCCATCTGCTGGGAAGAGATTATACGCTTGCCGTTGTGATTTCAGGACTGATCCTGACTGTCTGTGTCGGTCTGGTTGTTATCGGAGGATTGAAACGTATTGCAAAAGTATCTGAGATCGTTGTGCCGTTCATGGCAGTTATCTATATTACGATTTCCCTGCTGCTTCTGATCTTAAATGCCGGTAAGATTCCGGCAGCGGTTGCAGAAATCGTATCCAGTGCCTTTGGTATGCGTGCAGCAGCCGGCGGAGCACTTGGAGCGATCATTGTGGCAATGCAGAAAGGTATCGCAAGAGGTATCTTCTCAAACGAGGCAGGACTGGGAAGTGCCCCGATCGCAGCGGCAGCCGCTCAGACAAAAGAGCCGGCACGTCAGGGACTGGTTACCATGACCGGTACCTTTATCGATACGATCGTTGTATGTACCATGACCGGACTTTCTATTGTGATCACCGGTTCCTGGAATATCGGACTGGAAGGTGTGGCAGTTACCACAAATGCATTCCAGCATGGACTTCCGTTTGCACCACAGGTCAGTGCATTTCTGCTGATGATGTGTCTGGTGTTCTTCGCATTTACCACCATCCTCGGATGGGACTACTACAGTGAAAGATGTCTGGCATATCTTTCCGGCAGCAACAAAACAGCCCTGAAGATCTTCCGCTGGCTGTACATAGCAGCAGTCTTTATCGGACCGTACTTCACAGTATCTGCAGTATGGGTGATCGCCGATATCTTTAACGCACTGATGGCGATCCCGAACCTGATCGCACTGCTCTCACTGAGCGGAGTGGTTGTGGCAGAGACGCAGAGCTATCTGAAACGAATGAATCTGACAAGAGTGAAATAACAAAAACAGTATCTTAAAAATGCAGCAAATAAACCGCTGTGGTCATCAGAAAGAAGTTTCTGGTGGCTGCGGCGGTTTTACTTTGAACTGCCAATTAGAAAGAGAAGCAGCCAAAGAAATTTCATAATTTTTTTGTATTGAAAAATAGATGTTTTCACCATAAAATAAGAATAAAAAAGAACGATGAAGTTACAGTAAATTTTAGATGAAAAAACAGTTATACAATAAAGGGAATTGTTCATTTTGCACATTGCGAAAAGCTCCTGGCCTGCCAGAGGTCGCTTAAGCGGAACGATCCTTCATGCCGCAAATATTTGCCGAAAAAACCTTCCGAACAGAAAAGGCAGAACAATCGGAGTTGACCGAGCTGAAGGCGAGGGATGCTTTTTGTCCGAAGGGAAAGAAGATAGGCATGAAATGAATGGAGCAAATTTTCGTCTGTCGAATCTAAATAAAGTCTGTAAGTAATATTCAGAGTGAAGCATTTTGGGAGGAAATTATGAACATTACAGTATATCTTGGAGCAAATGAAGGCAATGATCCGGCTTTACATAAGGCAGTTACAGAACTTGGAGCCTGGATCGGGCAAAGCGGAAACACACTGGTTTACGGTGGTTCAAAAAGCGGATTGATGGGGGCATTAGCGGACAGTGTTCTGAATGCAGGCGGCAGAGCGATCGGCGTTGAACCGCAGTTTTTTGTTGAAAAAGAGCTGCAGCACGACGGACTGACACAGCTGATCGTGACGAAAAATATGTCAGAACGCAAAAATAAAATGATCGAACTTGGCGATGCATTTATTGCATTTCCCGGTGGAACAGGTACTCTTGAGGAAATCACAGAAGTGATGTCAAAAGTATCGCTGAAGCAGCTGGATGCTCCCTGTATTCTCTATAACCTGAACGGCTACTATAACAGTTTAAAAGAATTATTAAATCATATGATTGAGAAGGGACTGTCCGATCAAGAACGACAGAAAGGTATTTTCTTTGCGGATGATCTTATGCAGATTCAGGAGTTGCTTTTTTGAGGTAGAAATATGGTATATACTTGTAAATATAAATCATCGATTGGCGACATTCTTTTAGCAACGGATGAAATCGGGCTTATCGGTTTATGGTTTGAAGGACAGAAATATTTTGCAAATACGCTTCCGGATGAGCATATTCCACAGGAAACGGAAATTCTTAGAGAGACAATAAAATGGCTGGATATGTATTTTTCCGGTGAAGAACCGAACTTTACTCCGCCGCTTCATCCTTCCGGCTCGTCATTCAGACAGTCAGTGTGGCAGATTTTATTACAGATTCCCTATGGACAGACGATCACGTATGGAGAAATCGCACGTAAACTAGCTGAAACGAAAAACACTTCCCGCATGTCTGCTCAGGCAGTTGGCGGTGCCGTAGGACATAATGAAATTTCCATTATCATTCCATGTCATCGTGTGGTTGGCACAAATGGCAGCCTGACAGGATATGCCGGAGGAATCGACAAAAAAATTTCACTGCTTGAGCTGGAGCATACAGATATGAGCCGTTTCTTTGTCCCGAAGAAGGGAACAGCACTTTAGAATGTGCAAATGAACGAATTCCCCGAAGGGCACGTAAAAGTGCCTTCTTGGGAATTGTTTATTTTGCACATTGCCAAAAGATCCTGGCCTGCCGGGGGTCGCTTAAGCGGAACAATCCTTCATGCTACAAATATTTGCCGAAAAACTTTCGAACAGGAAAGGCAGAACAATCGGAATTTGAGGAGGAATTTATAAGTAACTAAATATATTGCTTAATATGGTTAAATGTGTTTAAATATACCTATGGAGGTATTATT
>ENA-USUG01006657-USUG01006657.1-human-gut-metagenome-genome-assembly--contig:-NODE-6657-length-11944-cov-291.152692_pt1 | contig 11944 bp, 9 predicted proteins | sample MGYA00250059_ERZ773394 | MGnify/ENA primary metagenome ERZ773394 (study PRJEB29103, sample SAMN06111957) | human gut metagenome | biome: human gut; feature: ankylosing spondylitis patient; material... | reverse complement strand
TTCGATAAAGCTGGTGGATTTGATGAAGCATTTGAAGTAACACATAATGATGTTGATATATGCCTGACTTTGTATGAACAGGGATATTACAATGTCTTAAGAAATGACGTGGTCCTTTTTCACCATGAATCATTCTCAAGAGGTGATGATGAGGTTGATGAAGAAAAGAACAGACGTAATATGCATGCAAGGGATATGACATATGAAAAACATCCAAAGCTTGAGAAATATGACCCTTTCTATAGTCCGCTTCTTACGCAGACGGAGAATAACTACAGATTCGGAGATGAGATATATTCTGTAATATACAGAAAACCTCAGAAAGCTGACAGATTAAGGCCGGCTGCAGGATATATGGAAGTATCACCTACAGTTAAGGTGACAGAAACAGGGTATCATGATGATATGCAGCTTAGGGGATTTGCATATAACGGAAATAAAGTGTATTATAATCCCGTAATTTTTCTGTGGAATGAACAGAATTGTTATAGGATTAAGGTACAGTCAGTATGTGACAGAGTATTTCATTTAAGAAAAGGTGTGGATAAGAACATTAACTATGCACCGTTTTTTTGTGGAATAGATACAACGGATATGGAAAGCGGCACATATAGATGTGCTATCAGAGCTGATGGTAAATATTATGATGCACAGACAGATGTCGTAATTGATGGTTAAAACAATATGGCAGAACAAGGAGGAATTTATGAAGACTACAGCACTTATTATGGCAGGTGGTAAGGGAGAGCGATTCTGGCCAAAGAGCCGTGTTAATATGCCAAAACAGTTCCTTTCTCTTACAGATGACGGAAAGACTATGATACAGCTCACGGTAGAGCGAATCAGCCCATTGGTTGATATTAAGGATGTTTATGTTGCTACTAACAAGAACTACAGAGAACTTGTAAAGCAGCAGCTTCCGGGTATTCCAGAGGAGAATATCTTATGTGAGCCTGTTGGAAGAAATACAGCACCATGTGTAGGTCTTGGAGCAGTTCATGTTGCAAGCAAATATGATGATGCAGTTATGATTGTACTTCCATCAGATCACCTTATTAAGAATAATGAAGTGTTTGCAGATACATTTAAAGAAGCTGTTCAGATTGCAGAAGAGGGGGCTAACCTTGTAACGGTAGGTATTACTCCGAATTATCCAGAGACAGGCTATGGTTATATTAAGTATAATCAGGATGACAAGAAGAATAATGCTTATTCAGTTGAAAAGTTCGTTGAGAAGCCAGACCTTGAGACAGCTAAATCATATCTTGCTGACGGAACATATCTGTGGAACAGTGGAATGTTCGTATGGAAGGTATCTACAATATTAGACTGCTTTAAGAAGTTCATGCCGGATACATATGAAGGCTTATTAAAGATTAAGGCAGCAGTTGGAACAGCAGATGAAAATGCAGTGCTTGAGGCAGAATTCCCTAATCTTGAGTCACAGTCAGTTGACTACGGTATTATGGAGAAGGCAGATTCTATCTACACACTTCCAGGCAACTTCGGTTGGGATGATGTAGGTTCATGGCTTGCAGTAGGAAGAATCAAGAAGAATGATGATAACAGCAATGTAATTAACGGCAATGTAGTTGCAGTTAATACTAGGGGCTGTGTAATAGAAGGTGGCGAAAAACTTATTGCCACAGTTGGTTTAAGAGATATCGTAGTTGTTGATACTAAAGATGCAACTCTTATTACAACTAAAGAGAATGCAGGCGAAATCAAGCAGGTGCTTGCAAAGCTTCGTGAAGAAGGAAAGAATGAGTATCTGTAGAAGATAGTATGAAAATACATATGCTTAAAACAAGGCGTTTGGAGGAACTATAATGACAAAGGAACATGTCAATACTAATCATACATTTGCGATATGCGCTTATAAGGAGAGTCCATATCTTGAAGAGTGTATTACATCACTTATGGAACAGACTGTAAAGTCAGAGATATTTATTGCTACATCTACACCTAATAAGTATATTGACGACATAGCAGCAAAATATAATTTAAAGGTGTATGTCAATGAGGGAGAAAGCGGAATTACACAGGATTGGAATTTTGCTTATTCTAAAGTACAGACAGATTATGTCACTATAGCTCATCAGGATGATAAATATGCGCCTGAATATGTAGAGAATCTGTTAGCGTATACAGCTAAAGCTAAAAAGCCGCTGCTTTTCTTTACCGATTATGCAGAGATAAGAAATGGCGAGATTGTAACAACCAATAAGATTCTTAAAGTAAAGAGAATAATGCTTTTCATAATGCGTCCAAAGGCAATGTGGGGAAGCAGATTTATAAGAAGAAGAGTGTTATCGCTTGGCTCACCAATATGTTGTCCATCAGCAACATATTACAGACCTAATCTTATGAAGCAGGTATTCCTTAATGGATTCAGAGCTGATGAAGACTGGGAAGCATGGGAGAGATTATCAAAGCTTAAGGGAGACTTTATATTCTGTAATAAGATACTCACATATCACAGAATACATGAGGACTCAGAGACAACTAAGATTCTTAATGATAATAAGAGATCTGAAGAAGATTACATTATGTATCAGAAGTTCTGGCCCAAATGTATTGCTAAAATGCTTACTAAGGCATACAGCAAGAGTGAAGAATCTAATAATATGAAGCAGGGATAGGAGTTAACGATGAAAGAATACGATGAGGCAACCCTTAAAAAGGTACAGCAGACAGAGATGGAAATTCTTAGAGATTTCATCAAAGTGTGTGACGAGAATAATCTTACATGGTTTGGTGATGCCGGATCAGGAATCGGGGCAATAAGACATAAGGGATTCATTCCATGGGATGATGATATTGATGTAATGCTTCCTAGAAAAGATTTCGACAAGATGATGGAAGTTATTAAAAGAGATTACAGCGATAAGTATTCAATTGCCAATGTTGAAACAATGAAGAATTATCCATTGATGACAACAAGAATTATGATGAAAGGAACAACATTTATAGAGGAACCTCTTAAGAATATCAAATGTGATCTTGGAATATTCCTTGATGTGTATCCGCTTGATAATATATCAGATGATGAGGAAGAACTTAAAAAGCAGGCTAAAGCTGCCTGGTTCTGGAGCAAGCTTCTTATTCTCAGACATGTTGCGTTCCCGGTACTTCCTTATAAGGGAGTTAAGGCTAAGATAACACATATTGCAACAGCAATTATTCATGCCGGACTTGTTGTGTTCAGAATTTCACATAACTGGATTGCTGGCAAATGCTTAAAGATTGCATCAAGATATAATGATGTGGATACTAAGAGAATGGCATTCTTATTTGATACAGATCCATATTATCATATAATGTTAAAGGATGAGATATATCCATTACAGATGTATGATTTTGAAGATATTAAGATGCCTCTTCCAGCCAACGAAGATGAGAAGTTAAGAAATATGTATGGAGATTATATGCAGCTTCCTCCAGTTGAAAAGAGAAAGAATCATTACCCATATAAATTGGAATTTAAAGACTAAGAGGTATATATGAATATTATTTCAAGAATAATGGGTGTGGATAAGACACCAGAAGATAAGTACAAATATATCTGGTTTACAATGGGAACAGCATGTTTCGCACTTGCCACGCTTGTTATGACAATTGTTATAAGCCGTTTCTTAGGTGAGGCTAAAGCGGGAATGTTCTCGATTGGTCTTTCAATTGCACAGTGGCTTGTTACAATAGCCTATTTCGAAATAAGAACATATCAGGTTACTGATGTTAAGAATGAGTATCCTTTTGGATATTATTTCACTTTAAGACTTATGATGTGTCTTATAACATTTCTGGCAAGCATAGTATACGTTGTATTTAACGGCTACAGTCCGGAGAAAGTTACTGTTATATTGCTTGTATGTATCTATAAGATACTTGATTCGGTAGCTGATACATTTGAAGGTGAATTCCAGAAAGAGGAAAGAATAGATATGTCCGGTAAATCAGAGTTTTACAGGATATTCTTCAGTATACTGGTTCTTGTTGTAACAGTAATTATAACAAGAAATCTGATATTCTCTCTGATATGTATGAATGTAGTTGCATTGCTTATAATTCTGTGTCTTGATGCATCTGTTGCAGCAGGCAGGGTTAAGATATGTATTGTCAGGGATTACAGAAGAGTTTTCGTACTTTTTAAAGTGTGTCTGCCTCTTGCTATAAGCACATTTTTAAGTAACTATATTATCAATTCATCGAAATTATCTGTTGACAGAATGTTAGGTGATGCAGCACAGCTGTATTATACGGCGGTATTCATGCCTAATATGGTAATTAATCTGTTTAGTGGTATAATATTTAAGCCGATGCAGACATCAATGGCTGTTAATTATTATGAGAAGAAGTATAAGAATTTCTGGCACATAATATTCAGGATGTTTGCTATAATAGCAGGATTTACACTTATATGTGAGGTCGGGGCATATATACTGGGAATACCGGTTCTGTCATGGCTTTATGGTGTTAATCTTAAGGATTACAAGATGACACTGCTTCTGCTTCTGTTATGTGGAGGCGTTAATGCGGTCAATATAATATTCTATTATGTACTTGCCATAATGCGTAAGCAGAAATACATGACTATTCTGTATCTTATTGTATGCGGAGTTGCGCTGATTATTATGGATCCGATTACAGGCAGACTTGGTCTTAACGGAGCTGCACTCGGCTATCTGATACTTGTTGTGTTATTAGGCGTATTATTGATGGGATATATCTTATACCAGATTAGAAAGGATAGAAAAAGACAATGAGCCAGAATGAACAGTATGATCCAAAGGTTTTGAGAAAGTTACAGCTTGCAGAATTAGAGGTGTTTAAAGATTTTATTAAAATATGTGATGAGAACGGACTTTCATATTTCCTGTTTGCAGGATGTGCAATCGGAGTTGAGAGACATAAAGGATTTATTCCATGGGATGATGATATAGATATCGGAATGCTCAGAGATGATTATGAGAAGGTTCTGAAGATATATAGAGAGAAATACACAGATAAGTATGTAGTACTTGATATAGATTCACAGGAAACATTTCCTTTCTATAATGCAGAGATAGCAAGAATTGGAACTAAGAATATACCATATGTATTCAAGGATGCTAAGGTTCCTATGGGAATTGATATTGCGCTTTATCCTTATGATAATGTTCCTGATGATGCCAAGAAGAGAAGAAGACAGAGATCATCAGTATTCTTCTGGAGCAAGTTAAGAATATTAAGAGAATTCAAGAAACCTGTGCTTTTCATGCATGGATGGAAGAGAAAAGTTGTAAGTGCAATGTGTATAGTAATGAACAGATTACTTACATGGACACATTTCTCAAGAAAATTCATCAACAGACGTTATATGAAGAGCGCACTTAAGTATAACAATGAGAAGACAAGATGGGTTGCATGTTTCTTTGGTGAGATGGATCCTTTAAAGCAGGCTATAAAGTTAGATGACCTGTTCCCATTGGTTGAAAAGCCATTTGAAGATATAATGGTTAAAGTCCCTAAGAATAATGATGTATTTCTTAAGAGAATGTTTGGCGATTATATGAAGATGCCACCAGTAGAGAGCAGAAAGAATCATGTACCTGAGGTTCTGGAGTTCGGACCATTTGATGAGGAGCTGAAAGATATTGATATTTAAAGCATGGACAATTATGGAGAAAATATGAAAAAACTTATAATAATTCCAGCATATAACGAGAGCGAAAGTATAGAGAAGACAGTCAGAGATATTATAGAGAATGCACCATCATTTGATTATGTAGTTATCAACGACTGCTCAACTGATAATACACGACAGATATGTGAAGATAATGGATTTAATATTGTTAATCTGCCAGTTAATCTGGGAATAGGCGGAGCTGTTCAGACAGGATATCTGTATGCAGAAAGATATGGATATGATATTGCTGTACAGGTAGATGGTGATGGACAGCATGATGCGAAATTCCTTGGAGAGATGGCTGATTATCTTGAAAAGAATGACCTTGATATGGTTATAGGTTCAAGATTTATTGAGAAACAGGGTTTCCAGTCTTCTAAGGCAAGAAGAATTGGAATTAATTATTTTACAGGATTGATAAGGTTATGTACAGGTCAGAAAATAACAGATCCTACATCAGGATTAAGACTTATAGGAAGACGTACAATAGAACAGTTTGCCAAGAAGTATCCTAAGGATTATCCGGAGCCGGAAACAGTTGTGGCAATATTAAAGAAAGGTTTCAAGGTGGCTGAGATTCCCGTTGTCATGAGAGAAAGACAGGGTGGAAGTTCGTCAATAACTCTTAAGAAATCTGTTTATTATATGGTTAAGGTTACACTGGCAATATTGTTTGAGAATTTCAGAGGAGATAAGCATAGATGAGTATAAGAATTAAATGTGTTATAATTGCTGTTCTTATATTAGGGCTGTTAAAGATATTAGGTCTTATCAAGAAGAACAAACTGGAATTAAAATATGCACTTTCATGGCTTTTTCTGGAGGTTGGAATATTAATAATTACATTAATACCTAATCTTCTTAATGTTATATCAAAGGCACTGGGAATATATAATGAGATTAATATGTTGTTCTTTTTAGGGTTTGTCTTTATTATACTTGTTATATTCTCGCTTACAATGTCGCTTTCAAGAAACTCGGAAAGAGTAAGAAAGATGGTACAGGAGATTGCATTGAATAGTTATGCTAATGATAAGAAGGAATCGGGTGAAATAACAAAGGAAGTTTAATGGTATTATTTGGAGGATATAATGTCAGAAGTTAAAATGATTAACAAAAGAAAAAAACTTATAGTAACTTTTATAATAATGCTGATACTGGTATTTTTATTTAACAGAGCTATGTACTGGTCAGAATTCAGTACATGGAAAAATAAATTGTTTGTTGGTGTAATAAGCATATTTGGTGTTATATGTATACCATTATTGCTGACTTATATAAAAGCTGCATCTGATTATATAGATACTTTCATAGCTAATAAGATAAATCAGATAAAGTATCTTGCTGCTCATTGGAAGAAGACACTTTTATTTACTTGCATATTCGCTATTATAATAGCAGCCGCCGTTTTATTGGAGAAAATTATCTTCAGTAGAATTTATGATGGATATTCTAACTTGAGGATGTATTTTTTCGTTGGAACGGGAATACTTATTTTTGCAATTGTATTATGTGGCAAGATAGCATATAAACGTGTAGAAGTATTATTTGCAGCAGCAGCATTAATAATGGGACTCACATATATAATGGTTTCACCAAGACATTTACTTGTGACATGGGATGATGAGACACATTATTTAAGAAGTGTTTCTCTCGCGGATGTTTTTGATAATACTAAGTTTAATGCGGAAGGTTTATTCTATGATTCTCAGCCCGCTGCATATATGTATACACAAGGAGATTTAACACAGGAAGAGTTTAAGGCAATTCTTGATAATGTTGAATATCAGTATGAACAGAAACGTACAGATAACAGATTTGGAAGTGAAGTGGGAAAGGAGTTTGTTGCTTATACCCCTGCTGCAATTGGAATAATTATGGGAAAAGCGCTCAGATTATCGTTCTTCCATACATTTTTGCTATCCAAAATGGTGATACTTTGTACATATGTTTTATTAATGTATTTCGCAATAAAAAAACTAAAAAATGGTAAAGTACTTTTGGCTGTTATTGGATTATCCACAACAACAATGTTTATGGCATCTTCAATGTCATATGACTTTTGGGTTATTGGATTTACAACATTAGGATATTCATTCTTTATTTCGGAACTTCAGAATAGAGATAAAAAATTAGAATATAGAAATATTATAATGATGAATATATGCTTTTTACTTGGAATAGCTCCCAAAGCAATATATTTTGTTATAATGTTTGTTCTTTTATTTATGCCTGTTGATAAATTTAAGGATAAAAAGCAAAGAAGGATATATTATTCTATTATTGTAGGTGTGGCAATATTCCTTATGATGACATTCCTTCTGCCGATGTTAATTAATTCTCCAGGAACAGGAGACTCAAGAGGTGGATCAGATGTTAATTCAACTGAACAGATAAAGTATATACTTTCAAATCCTATAGAGTATTCAGGTACATTATTAAATTTTCTGAAAGATTATCTTAACCTTGATTATGCTTCAGAATTTATTAGTTCTATGGCATATATGGGATATGGAATTGGTACTGCAATTACATTAATGCTTATTGCAGCGTTAATGTACATAGACAGAGGTGAAGAGAAAGTAAGAATGCCATATGTAAGAGCTTCATATTTCTTTAGTGCGGCCGTATGTGTAGTACTGGTAGCGACAGCATTATATATATCATTCACAGCAGTTGGTGCAGACTATATTGCGGGATGCCAGCCACGCTATCTGCTTCCGTTGTTATTCCCAATGGCATATTTTATAGGTGTCGATGGTGTGACAACAAAAATTAATAAAAATGCTATGGCAGTAGCAGCAGTGAGTATAATGTCATACTTCTTTATGAATAATATGTGGGCTACATGTTTTTAATAATGTAAGAAAAATTTCATTGAAAGCGGCAGCTAACTAACAGGGAGATTACTATGAAGAAGATAAAAGATAAATTAATAACGATTTATCCTCAATTGATATTTCTTATTGTAACATTCTGTATATTTATGCCGGCATCATTATTTCTTGGTAATCTTGATGAATTTGCAGTAGGTTTCACGGCACTTATACCGCTTCTTATAGCAGCATCGTTAATTACGGCAGCAGTTGTTATACTGATAGGTCTGATTGTGCCAAAGAAGATATGTAACATATACGCAGCGGTCATATTTGGCGGTGCATTAGCTGCTTATGTGCAGGGGAATTTTCTTAATCCGGATTTTGGTGTCCTTAATGGAAGGCAGATTCAGTGGAGCCAGTTTAGGGTAAATGCAATAATAAGTACAGTTGTATGGATAGTACTTATAGTTGTTCCTGCAGTTGTTGTATGCTTTAAGAAAGATATAATGACAAAGATAATGAAGTGGGGCAGCCTGTTTCTTTCAAGTATACAGATTGTTACACTTGTAGTGCTTATAGTGGCTTCTAAGAGAACTGTTGATTATTCATATGTAGTTACAAAGAATGATGAGTTTGCGTTATCTTCGCAGGGCAATGTGGTGGTATTCATTGTTGATACACTTGATAATGATGATGCACAGAATTATGTTATTGACAGATACAGTGAAGAGCTAAAGGATTTTACTTATTTTGATAATATGATAGGCGGCGGTGCACCTACAGCACTTGGGGTTCCACTTATGCTTACAGGTTATCAGTATGATACCACACAGTCACTGGCTGATTACAGAAAGAAAGCATATGAAGAAGGTTCGCTTATTCAGGACATGTCAGATAACGGATATGATGTTAAGTTGTATACTTCAAGTGAGTATCTTAATGGAGTTAATCAGGAGGCAGTAGCCAATACTGCAGGTGGACAGAAATACAGAATATCAGACAAAGTTCAATTCTTTAAGAATATATATAAAATGTCGGCATTCTATGCATTTCCACAGATTATAAAACAGTATTTCTGGTTTTATGGTGATGATTTTGCAGCATGTCAGGCTCCAAAGAATAACAATATTATTCAATATGAACTGGATGATTCACAGTTGTATGCTGATTTTAATAATAATGGCGGTATAACAGTTGATGCTGGAAATAAAACATTTACACTGTATCATATGGTAGGGGCACATGCACCTTATGAGATGAATGAACAGTGTGTAGATGTGGGAGAAACAGAGACTTCTCTTGATAAGCAGATACAGGGTGTGTTCAGATATATTAATGAATATATGCAGCAGATGAAGGATAAAGGTGTGTATGATAACAGCACAGTTATAATTACAGCCGACCACGGCGGATATAGATTGTATGAACGTCCTGCTGTATTTGTGAAAATGGCTGATACTCATAATGATGTAATGCAGGTTAATTCAGATTCTGTAACATTTAAGAATCTGTATGCTACTTATGGCAAGGCAGCACTTGGACAGAAGAGTAATTATGGGAATACGCTTTTTGATATGGATGGTGTTTCTCAGTCAAGATATCATGTTGCACCATGGGATGTGTCAAAAGGTATGTACCCGGCAGATGAATATCTTAAAAACAGAGATTATTCGGTGTTCAGAATAGATGGGTACGCTGTTAATCCACAGATATCTGTAATTAAAGATGAGCAGCAGATGAAGAATATTAATAATTGATGATGAAGCAGCAGCTATAGCCATGGAAGGTTTATAGCTGTTGCTTTTATACTGGTAATTTAGTTTATTATCTGATATAATCCATTTTGTTCACGCAGATGGACAAAAATATGACCGAATGAATAAACTGTGAGAGGGGATATTTATGAACGAGAATAATCAGCTGGTTCGTGCTTTAGGGCTTAAAGAATCAATTAGTATGACAATTGGAACAGTTGTAGGTGTAGGACTTTTTACCTGTGGTTCAGCACAGATAGGAAGTGTAGGATCATGGATAATAGGATTCACATTTGTTGCACTTCTTATATCTATATGGCCATGTCTTATATATGGAGAGATGTCTGCAGCACTTCCTTGTGCGGGTGGAACATATAATTATGCCAAGAGAGGACTTAACAGAGTATGGGCTAATATGGCAGGATGGCATTATATAGTATCTGTTGTAGCTATTGGTGCAGGTGAGACGCTTGCATTTGCCAATTATTTTAAGATTCTTATGGAACAGCTTGGAATAAGCATTGTTAAGCTTGATTCAAGAATTATAGCTATTATCCTTGTTGCAGTTTTCCTTATTCTTAATTTCAGAGGTATTGAGCAGTCAGGTAAGGCACAGACAGCATTTATGTTTTTCTTCTGGGGCTGTTCAGTGTGCTGGTTCCTTTATATGATACCTAAGGTTCATGTTGAATATTTTGGTGGAATAGCAATGAACTCATTGCCTCCATTTAATGAGATGATGTATATATTTGGTCTTGTATGGTGGTGCTATACAGGATTTGAGACATGTGTATCTATGGGTGCAGAGACTAAGTACCCACAGTATACACTTCCAAGAGCATTAAAGATTTCGGTATTTATGGTATTTGCACTTAACGCATTATTCCAGTGGTTTCTTGTAGGTCTTGTACCTAAGGAGTTTTATGGAATTCTCGCAGCGGCAGATGCTCCATATGCAGAAGGACTTAAGGCGGTCGGACTTGTTGGATTTCCTATTATACTTTTATGTATCGGTATTGCATTTGGTGGTGATTTATCTACTATTAATCCAGGAATTGCTGCACCTGCAAGATACATTTATACAATGGCAGAAGATGGCGCATTACCAAAATTCCTTGGAAAGATTCATCCAAAGTTCAAGACACCATATGTTGCTGTTATTGTGGTTGGTGTTATCAATTTTATACTTATTGCAACAGGTTCAATTAATTACATAGCGTCAGTATCGCTTATATCACTTGCTATATGTTATATGATAGGCTGTCTTTCATATATGGGGCTTAAGAAGAAGTATCCTGATATGAAGAGACCTTATAAAGCACCTCTTGGAGTTGTTGGATGTATATTTACAATTGTTGTGTATTGCTTCATGTTAATATTTGCGGATAAGGCAGCACTTATTACATCAGGAATCATAACAGTATTATGTGTAATATTTTATTTTGCATATTCTCACAGAAAAGAGTGTGTTATGCCGACAATTGAGGAAGAAATTGGCGTTATAGAAGAGCCGGATGAGCAGACTAAGGCTAAGATGGACAGACAGTACACCATATGGAAGGTATGCACAATTATTGTTACATGCATTGCACTTGGAATCTATATAATTCCAATGGTGCTGTAAGGAGGAAATATGAATCGTTATCAGTTTGAAGTACTTACATATATTGAAAAGAATGGTAAGAAAGATTATCCGATGAGAA
>ENA-USUG01006641-USUG01006641.1-human-gut-metagenome-genome-assembly--contig:-NODE-6641-length-11986-cov-4.599127_pt1 | contig 11986 bp, 8 predicted proteins | sample MGYA00250059_ERZ773394 | MGnify/ENA primary metagenome ERZ773394 (study PRJEB29103, sample SAMN06111957) | human gut metagenome | biome: human gut; feature: ankylosing spondylitis patient; material... | reverse complement strand
AGGCGACAAGATTCGAACTTGCGACCTCTGCGTCCCGAACGCAGCGCTCTACCAAACTGAGCCACGCCTCGTCTCGACTACGTTGAATAGTATAGTATAAATTGTTTTAATTGTCAATACTTTTTTGAATTTTATTTAAAATACCCCTGCGGACCGTTTTTCCATGATCCGCAGGACATTTTCTTAATCATATCTATTTTTCTACTCTTCCACTCCCGCAAGTTTCTCCGCGCGTTCTAACGCTGCGCTGATATTCGGGCAGAAGTTTTCTTCGCCAGCCAGTTCTACGAATTTCGCTTTCTTCATCACCTTCATCGGCTGCTCATTGACATGGGAGAATACAACGGTCACGCCCTTGCTCTCACATGCTTTGGTTAAGTTTACCAGAGCGTTCATGGCGGTGCTGTCTAAGGCATTTACGGCTCTCATCCGCAGTACGAGGCATTTCGCAAAATCCTCAACTACAATGTGCTCAATAATATCTGCCGCACCGAAGAATAACGGACCGGAAATCTCATATACCAGGATCTCTTTTGGCAGTTTCCGCAGGGTCTCATCTACGGTCTCACTGTCATCATCGGCATAAACCCAGCTTTCTGCCCTGGTTTCCTCACTCATTCTCTTGATGAATAAGAGACATGCCAAAACCATACCGATCTCAATGGCCACTACCAGATCAAAGATCACAGTCAGGGCAAATGTCACAACCAGCACCAGGATATCGCTCTTTGGTGCGGTCTCTACCAGCTGCTTGAAGGTACGCCACTGGCACATATTATAAGCAACCACAAATAAGATCGCGGCAATGGTTGGCATCGGGATCATACCTGCGTATGGCATCAGAACTACTAAAACGATCACCAGGGTAATGGAATGAACCATACCAGCCACCGGAGTACGTCCTCCGTTTTTGATGTTCGCTGCTGTCCGGGCAATGGCTCCGGTTGCCGGAATTCCACCGAATAACGCGGACGCAATATTACCGGCACCCTGTGCCACTAACTCCATATCGGAGCGGTGTTTTCCATTGATCATGCCGTCTGCTACCACACAGGAGAGCAGGGACTCGATCGCCGCCAGCACTGCAATGGTAAACGCATTTGGCACTGCTGCCTTTACTGTCTCAAAAGTAACGGATGGAAGGTGGAAGGATGGAAGTGCATTGCTGATGGTGTACAGATTTCCAATGGTGGATACTTTTAATGGAAGGAACTGCACCATCAATATCCCTGCGATGACTGCGATCAGGGATCCCGGGATTTTCTTAAAGACCATCGGGGACACGATCAGAATTGCCAGACTGACAGCACCTACCAGCACTGCCGCCCAGTTGATGGTTCCGACATTCTCCGCAAATGCAGCTAATTTCTCCATCGTCTCAATAGGGCGGACTCCCTCCGGATAAGTTACACCAAAGAAATCCTTTAACTGACCGATGACAATGGTCACTGCAATACCGGAGGTAAAACCGGTGGTGATCGTATAAGGAATGAACTTGATCAGGCTTCCAAAATGGAACACCCCCATAAGGATCAGGAACACACCTGCCAAAACAGTGGCGATCACCAGACCATCCATACCGTCTCTTGCCACAATACCAGCCACGATGGTAGCAAATGCCGCCGTCGGACCGGCGATCTGTACGCTGCTTCCGCCCAGAGCGGAGATCACGAAGCCTGCCACAATGGCAGTGAAAATACCAGCCTCCGGACCGACTCCTGATGCTAAGGCCAGGGCGATGGACAGAGGAAGGGCGATAATGGCTACAATGATTCCCGCCGTGACATCCTTCACAAACTGGGAACGGTCATAGGTTTTTAACGCCGTGAATAACATTGGTTTTAAAGAACTCATGATTTACCTTTGTTTCCTTTCTTGAATGCTGTAACGATCCAGACCTGCTGAAACATTACTTGATCTGCTTCTTTGTAAAGCATCCCCCCTCACCCGCCCTTAGTGCTCCGCGCACTTGAAGCGGGGGAATGCTTATCTGCGTTCAAACACACGGTTACGAGTATAGCACCCGAAAATCCATAAGTCAAAGGCTATATACCAGCAAACCCGCGAATTATGGAAAAAAATACAAAAATCATAAATCCAACACCCAACATTATTTCACGCAAAATCAAACAGTGACAGCTGATTGGACTGCGGCAGATCCCCTAACAGACCCAGATCTCCCATGAGATCACAGATGGTCTTGCTGACCTTGGTACGGTTGCAGAAATCCTCTCTGGACAGGAAAACACCGTCCTTCACCGCATCCACAACACCCTCAGCCGCCTTATCACCCATGCCGTCAATACTGCTTAAGGATGGCATCAGCTTTCCGTCGATGATCTGAAAATCCTTCGCCTTTGCCTTGTAGATATCGATCGGGGTAAATGTAAAGCCTCTTGCATACATTTCCTGGACGATACGCATATCACGAAGAGTATCCTGCTCCTTCTTAGACAAGGTATCTGCCCGCTTCTTATAATCTGCCAGGAAATATTCCAGTTTATCCCGTCCCTGGCACATGATCTCATAGCTGAAGGCACTGGCACGGATACTAAAAAACGCCGCATAGTAAGCCAGCGGGTAAAATACCTTACAGTAAGCAATACGCCATGCCATCATAACATATGCCGCTGCATGGGCCTTCGGGAACATGTATTTGATCTTCAGACAGGAATCGATATACCACTGTGGCACATCGTGGGCCAGCATAGCCTCGATCCATTCCGGCTTTAAGCCCTTTCCTTTACGGACCGACTCCATGATGGTGAAAGAAAGTCCCTCTTCCATGCCTTTCTGGATCAGATAAACCATGATATCATCTCGACAGCAGATGGCCGTCTGAATGGTAGCCTGCCCGCTTAAGATCAGGTCTTTGGCATTGCCCAGCCATACATCCGTACCGTGGGCCAGTCCGGCGATACGCACCAGATCAGAAAAATACTTCGGCTTTGCGTCCAGAAGCATCTGCATCGCAAAATCCGTACCGAACTCCGGCACTCCAAGGGCACCCAGCGGACATCCACCGATATCATCCGGCGTGATGCCCAGTGCTTCTGTGCTCTGGAATAAGGACATGACCTCCTTACAATCCAGCGGAATATCCTTAACAGGGTCCAGCCCCGTCAAGTCCTGAAGCATACGGATCATGGTCGGATCATCGTGTCCCAGAATATCCAGCTTCAACAGGTTGTGGTCGATGGAATGGTAATCAAAATGGGTGGTGACCGTGGTAGTGGTCATATCGTTAGCAGGGCGCTGAACAGGCGTAAAAGAGTAGATCTCCTCTCCCACCGGCAGAACGACGATACCGCCCGGATGTTGTCCCGTGGTACGCCGCACGCCCACACAGCCCTGGACAATCCGGTTGATCTCACAGTTCCGTTTCCGGTCCCCGCGCTCTTCATAATAGTTTTTCACATAACCATAAGCTGTCTTATCTGCCAGCGTACCGATGGTTCCCGCCCGGAAGGTCTGTCCCTTTCCGAAAATAACCTCCGTATAATCGTGGGCATGGCTCTGGTACTCACCAGAGAAGTTCAAGTCGATATCAGGCTCCTTATCTCCCTTAAATCCAAGGAACGTCTCAAATGGAATGTCGTGTCCGTCCTTTTTCAGCATGGTCCCACACACCGGGCATTCCTTATCCGGCATATCACATCCGGACATACCAGAGTATTTCTTTACCTCTTCCGAATCAAAATCGGAATAATGACATTTGGGGCAGTAATAATGAGGACTTAGCGGATTTACCTCCGTAATTCCCGACATAGTGGCTACCATGGACGAACCGACAGAGCCTCGGGAACCAACCAGATATCCGTCCTCATTAGACTTCCACACAAGCTTCTGGGCGATGATGTACATCACGGCGAATCCATTGGAAATGATGGAGTTCAACTCCCGCTCCAGACGTTCCACAACGATCTCCGGCAGTTCTTCGCCATATAACTCATGCGCCCGGTTATAACAGATATTTCTCAAGGTTTCATCAGAATTTTCAATGACCGGAGGACATTTATCCGGGCGCACCGGGGAGATCAGCTCGCACTGGTCGGCAATAAACCGGGTGTTGGTCACTACGACCTCCTGGGCCTTATCCGGACCCAGGTAAGCAAACTCCTCCAGCATTTCTTCTGTAGTTCTTAAATATAACGGTGCCTGCTCATCACAGTCCTTAAAGCCTTTGCCCGCCATGATGATCCGGCGGTACACCTCGTCCTCCGGATCCAGGAAATGCACATCGCAGGTAGCGCAGACCGGTTTCTGGAACTGCTCTCCTAAACGGACGATCCGGCGGTTCAAATCCCGCAGATCTTCTTCATTCTGGACAGAGCTGTCCTCGTTCCGGATCATAAACGCGTTGTTGCCAATGGGCTGGATCTCCAGGTAATCATAGAAATTCACAATTCTTCCAAGTTCTGAATCCGGTACACCGCGTACCACCGCCTGAAACAGTTCTCCCGCCTCGCAGGCAGAGCCGATGATCAGGCCCTCCCGGTATTTGGCCAGGACGCTCTTAGGGATTCTCGGTACCCGGTGAAAATAGTTGATATGGGCCCAGGAAACAAGACGGTACAGATTCACTCTTCCCACATCATTTTTCGCCAAAATGATAATATGATAGGTCGGCAGCTTCTTGATGCCCTCCTCGTCCAGCTCACTTAATTTATTTAATTCGTCCAGTGTAGAAATGTCCCGCTCTTTCAGCATTTTCAAAAATGCCACAAAGATCTCCGCGGTTGCTCCCGCATCATCCACCGCCCTGTGGTGATTCTCCAGGGACACATTCAGGGCCTTTGCCACGGTATCCAGCTTATAACGGTTCAGCTGCGGCAGTAAAATACGGGCCAGGGTTACCGTATCCAGCACCGTCGGATCAAAGGGCAGTCCCAGTTCTTCTGCATTGTGGGCAATAAAGCTTACATCAAAGGATGCGTTGTGGGCCACCAGGGCACAGCCTTCACAGAATTTCAGAAAATCCGGCAGGACCTTATCAATCTTTGGAGCAGGAAGCACCATGCTGTCGTTGATACTGGTCAGCTGCTCGATCCGGAACGGGATCGGAATATCCGGATTGACAAAGGTGCTGAACTTGTCCGTGATCGTTCCATTTACCACCTTTACCGCACCGATCTCGATGATCCGATCGGAAAGAGGACTAAATCCGGTGGTCTCGATATCAAACACCACGTAAGGATCGTCAAAGCTCTGATTTCTGGAATTCTCCACCAGCTGCTTGGTATCATCTACCAGATAACCCTCCACGCCATAGATCACCTTGAACGGATCATTCTTGTCCAGGCTGTGGCTGGCCTCGGTAAATGCCTGGACACAGCCGTGATCCGTCACTGCAAGCGCCGGCATTCCCCATTTCTTGGCGCGTTTAATGATATCCGCTACATTAGAAACACCATCCATATCGCTCATCTTCGTATGGCAGTGGAGCTCGATCCGCTTTACCAGGCTGTTATCATTGCGCTTGCCCGTAAAATCCTCACATTTCTTGATGCCTACTACCGATCCGATGGTCAGCTCACCGTCAAACTTATCGATGGTGGTCATCCCCCGCAGTTTAATGAAGTTCTTCTTCACTACTGCCTTGTTGATGTCCTCTAACATTTCCTCTCTGGCAAATAATTTCACCGTGATCGTATCGGTAAAGTCCGTCACATCGAAGATCACAATGGTTTTCCCGCTCTTTAACAAACGGCTGTCGGTGTTGATGATCTGACCACGGATAGTGACTTCACCCATCTCTCCCGCAATGTCACGGATGCTGATAAACTCATCATCAAAATCACGGCCATACAGCACATCCGGGTTGTCGCTTTTTTTCTGATAGCTGCCGCCGAATTTCCGGTCTCTGGAAAATGGCTTCTTCCACTCGCCGCCTCCATTGGCGCCAGACGCCGCCGATGCTCCGGCTCCTGCACCTCCTGATGCGGTCTTGACCGCTGGTGCTGCGTTCCCGCCATTTCCAGCCCCTGCAGTCCTGGCACTATGAGCCGTTTCTTCCTTCTTCACCGGCGCCGCTGCATCTGCACCGTCTCCCAGCTTATCTGCCAATGCCACCAGGCGGTCATTGATCTCCCGCTGGATCTGCGCTTCACGCTGCTGGCTTTCCTGATTTTCCTTCACCGGAATGTACTCATAGATCACATCAACGGGAAGACCGCACCGTTCGTGGAATACCTTCTCCAGTATCCGCTTTAGCTCTGAGGTTTTCTCCCGGAATACCGCATTGTCCTCCACGGTCATGCGAAGAATATTCTCCTGTGGGAAGGTACACTCTGCCCGCCGGAGTATATTGTATTCAATGATACTGTAATGCTTTAATTCCATAAGAAGACTGTCCTTATATACCCGAAACAGCTTCTGTGGAGTATACTGACCGGACAGACGGTATTTCTCCACGATCTTAATGGTCAGTTTCTTTCCCGGAAATAACTGTTCCCGGATTCCTTTTTCCAGGTCATAGATATTTTTCTTATGGATCAGACGCTGACTTACGATATAAATACGAATAGAGCTTCTATCCCTGGTGGATGAGACACGCTCCACATCCACCAGCTTTAAAAGCTCCTCCATCTCTGTGGTCATATGTAAGTCAGGAAATACTTCCAAAAAACCTTTTGCCATACTCTCACCTTTACTGTATTGTAACGATTGTCCATTCCCCTTACACAGGGCTGTGCGGCAATCACATGGGACTCTTAAACTGTCTCGTTCTTCTCTTGATCCAGCTTGATGATCTCTTCTCTCAGGGCGCTTAACAACTCATTCTCCGGCACCTTCCGCAGCACTTCGCCGTGCTTGATCAAAAGTCCTTCACCGATTCCTCCAGCCACGCCAAGATCCGCTTCCCTTGCCTCGCCCGGGCCATTTACCACGCAGCCCATGACTGCCACCTTGATGTTCATATGGTCAAATTCTGTCACCATATTCTCCACCCGGTTTGCCAGACCGATCAGATCGATCTTCGTCCTGCCGCAGGTCGGACAGGAGACCACCTCGATCCCGCCTTTTCGCAGTCCCAGGGTTCTTAAAATCAGTTTTGCGGACTTGATCTCCTCGATCGGCGCTCCGGTCAGGGAAACACGAATGGTATCGCCAATGCCCTGGTTTAAGATAATGCCAAGGCCAATGGCAGATTTGATATTGCCGGAAGTCAGTGTTCCGGCTTCGGTAATCCCCACATGAAGCGGATAATTGGTCTGTTTCGTGATCAGCTCATGGGCTTTCACACACATTAACACATCGGAAGACTTGATGCTGATGACCAGATTGTCATAACCCATCTCCTCGATCATGTGCACCTTATCCAAAGCGCTCTCCACGATACCTTCCGCAGTCACACCGCCGTATTTCTCGATCAGATGCTTCTCCAGAGAACCACTGTTGACACCCACACGGATCGGGATTCCGTATTCTTTTGCCTTATCCACCACTGCCTGGACCCGGTCTCTGCTTCCGATGTTTCCTGGATTGATCCGGATCTTATCGGCTCCATTTTCAATGGCTGCAATGGCAAGACGGTAGTCAAAATGAATATCCGCTACCAATGGTATGTGGATCTGCTTCTTGATCTCGCGGATAGCCTCTGCCGCTTCTTTGGTTGGCACTGCCACACGGATGATATCACAGCCCGCCTGCTCCAGCTCCAGGATCTGTTTCACTGTTTCTTCTACCTGTTCCGTCTTGGTGTTGCACATAGACTGGATCAGGATCGGATTGCCGCCGCCGATCACCCGGTCTCCAATGTGGATCACCTTTGTATCATTTCTGCTCATATGAATTTCTTACACTCCTTTAAACAAGATCGATATATCATTAAACAGCACTAACACCATCAGGACCATCAGCGCTGCCATGCCTGCCATGTGGACCATGCCTTCTTTTTCTTTATCGATCGGTCTGCCGCGAAGCACCTCCAGAATCAGAAATACCAGCCGTCCTCCGTCTAAGGCCGGAATTGGAAGAAGATTCATGACACCCAGGTTCGCACTTAAAAGCATGCACAGGTTCATTAATGTCAAAATCACGGCAGACATACCGTAAGGAATGGTCTCTTCCACCGTCTCATCGATCATGCTGACCATGCGGACCGGGCCTGCCACATCATCTCTGCCCACCTGACCATGGATCATCATGCCAAGGCTCTTGATGGTGGTCTTCACACTGTAGACCATCTCATAAATACCGTATTTTAAAGTCTCACCAATCCCATTGGCTTTCGTATAACGGCCACTGACCACGATTCCAAGCATATATCTGCCATTTTCATCGGAATACCTGGGCGTCAGTGTCACCGTATGTTTTTCCCAGGTAACGCCGTCTGCCGCCAGACGTTTAAACTCCACATCCACCGGATCAGACGGATGCAGCATCATATAGATGGTAATGTCACGGTATACCACCACCGGCTCATGGTTCAGCTTCGTGATCACATCACCCGCCTGCATCCCCTGTTCTTCTGCGGAAAATCCCGGCTGCACATCTGTCAGAGTCGGGGAATCGAAACCAACCATATGGACAATGATGATGCCAAGCACCACGGCCAGCAGGAAATTAAAGAGCGGTCCCGCAAATACCACCGCAATTCTCGCCCACACGGACTTATTGTTAAATGCCTTCGGATCGGATTCATTTTCATCCTCCCCCAACATCATGCAGGAACCACCGAAGGGCAAAAGCTTCAATGAATATCTGGTCTCACCTTTTTCAAAACTCCATACTCTGGGCCCCATCCCTATGGAAAATTCGATCACACCGATGCCGCACTTCTTCGCGACGATAAAATGACCGAACTCATGGATCAGTACAATCAGTCCAAACACCAGGACTGCCACAATGATACTCATCTGTCTGCTTATTCCTCCTATCTCAACAACTCATCTACTTCTCTCTCGGTCTCCAAAATCTGTTCCACCGTCGGATCATCAATCACTTTATGATGCTCCATGGCCTTCTGGATCATATCCGTGATCTCCAGATAGGAGATCTCACGATTTAAGAACTTGGCAACCGCATATTCATTGGCTGCATTAAATACCGTTGGAAGGGATCCGCCCCTTCTTCCTGCCTCATAAGCCAGCGCCAGTCCGTGGAAACTCTCCAGATCCGGCTTTTCAAAGGTGATCTGGCTTAATTTCCAAAAGTCCAGACGGTCTCCCGGCAGATAACGCCGCTCCGGATAATAGAGGGCATACTGGATCGGCAGGCGCATATCCGGTGTTCCAAGCTGGGCAATCACCGCACCGTCCTCATACTCGACCATGGAATGGATGATGCTCTGTGGCTGGACAACCACCTGCACCTGATCCATCTCCACATCAAATAGCCAGTGAGCCTCCATTACCTCCAGTCCCTTGTTGACCATGGTGGAAGAATCGATGGTGATCTTTCTTCCCATGGACCAGTTTGGATGTTTTAAGGCATCCTCTACCTGAACAGAAGCCATCTGTTCTCTGGTACGACCACGAAATGGGCCGCCAGAAGCGGTTAACAAGATCTTGTGGATCTTATTGCCATGTTCACCATTTAAACTCTGGAAAATGGCACTATGCTCACTATCCACCGGAAGGATCTTCACACCTAGCTTTTCTGCTAACGGCATGATGATATGTCCGGCTGTTACTAAAGTCTCTTTATTGGCTAAAGCAATATCTTTGCCAGTCTCCATCGCTGCGATGGTCGGGCGGATACCGATCATGCCCACAACGGCAGTCACCACGATCTGGGCCTCTTTCTCTGTTGCTGCCTCTAACAGACCGTCCATACCGGACACCACTTTTAACGGAAGGTCTGCCACTTTCGCCTTCAATTCCAGTGCCTTTTTCTCATCCCATACTGCTGCTATGGATGGATGAAACTCCCGGATCTGTTTTTCTAACAGAGCGATATTACTCCCTGCAGCCATGGCTGTTACCTGGATATCGCCCTGGTTTCTCACTACATCTAAGGTCTGGGTACCGATGGAACCGGTAGAACCCAGAAGTGCGATCTTTTTCATGATTTTCTCCTATATGTCAATGCACTACCGCAAAAATAAAATAGCAAAATAAATAGCCGGAGCCGTAAACATCATGCTGTCAAACCGGTCCAGGATTCCTCCATGGCCCGGGATCAGGGTTCCGTAATCTTTTACCTGATGGTTTCTCTTGATGGCGGAGGCTGCCAGATCACCGATCTGGGAGATCACTGCCGCAATGGCGCAGGCTGCGCAGCAGGCAATCACCGGATTCCCCACTTCTTCCATATGAGTTCCAAATACAGCGCCGTAAAGGGCACCGAGAAGCGCCGCTCCAACCATGCCGCCGATCGCTCCCTCGATGGATTTTTTAGGGCTTAAGACCGGAGCAAGCTTATGACGTCCGAACAGCATGCCCGCGCAGTACGCACAGGTATCGCAGCCCCAGGAGCTTAAAAATACCAGCCAGACCAGGTATACGCCGTCCGCCGCTCTCCGCACCAGAAACAGGTAAGAGAGCATCACCGCCACATAAAAGACCCCGAAAAAGGTAATGGTGATCTCTTCGGTCTTGTATTTTGGAAAAGTAAACACGTAGATCGCCATCAGCACCATCACAAAAGCCGCTGCCATCAACATCATCAGGTCTTCCTTCTCAAACCACACAAATCCATAATAAAGAGCTGCCGCCAGATATCCCACTGCTGCTAACGGTGTCTTCTCCAGCTTCATGACCCGGTACAGTTCAAACATACCGATCAGGGATATGGCCGCCACTGCCGCAAATAATACTCCGCCGCCTGTGGTCACCAGAACCAGAGCCAGGATCACAAGAATGATCCCACTGACCAAACGTGTTGTAAACATCCCGACTCCTCCTATTTTCTGCCTCCGAAGCGTCTCTCTCTGCTATTATACGCCACGATTGCTTTTTCTAATTCCTTCTGGTCAAAATCAGGCCACAGACAATCTGTTACATAAAACTCCGCATAGGCAAGCTGCCACAACAGATAGTTTGACAGCCTTAATTCGCCGCTGGTGCGGATCATCAGATCCGGATCTGGAATGCCTGCAGTATCCAGGTATCCGGCAAACAGGCTCTCATCAATGGATGCCACGTCCTTGTCATTTGCCCGGTAATCCTCTACCAGTTTTCTGGCTGCACGGACAATCTCATCCCTGCCACCGTAATTGATAGCGATGACAAATGTCATGCCCGTGTTGTTCCTCGTTCCTTCTGTCAGATTGTCGATTCCTTCTATGATATCCGGTGCGAACCGGTATTTGTCTCCGATCATTTTTACGCAGACGTTGTTCTCATTGGCGATCTTTAACAGACGCACCATGTAGTAACGGAACAGCTTCATCAGCGCTCCGACCTCTTCCGCGGAACGTTTCCAGTTTTCTGTGGAAAACCCGTAAACAGTAAAATAAGAAATACCCATATCAGCGGCTATGCGGACCATCTTCTCCAGGGTCTCACAGCCGGCTTTGTGTCCCATAGCTCTTGGAACTCCGTGTTTCTTCGCCCATCTGCCGTTTCCATCCAGGATCACAGCCACGTGCTTCGGTACTGTCATATTCTCCAGCATAGTTGCTTATCCTCCAAACCATTTTGCATTACGATTCCCGTGTCTTGCAGTCCCTCACGGGATTTTCGTCCATAACACACATAAGGGGGCAGGTGATCGCCCGCCCCCATAGATACCGGGCAGATCCTAAGATCAAAATTCCCCCCTGCAGGCAGACCTGCACCGGACTTCTGACCTTTTGACCCTGGTATCATTAAACTGTCATAATCTCTTTTGTTTTCGCTTCGACTGCCTTATCTACTTTCTCGATCATCTTGTCAGTCAGCTTCTGGATCTTCTCCTCTGCTGATTTCTGATCATCCTCAGAGATCTCGCCGCCTTTTTCCATCTTCTTGAAGGTATCGTTGGCATCACGGCGGATGTTACGGATCGCAACCTTCGCACCCTCGCCTTTTTTCTTTACGTCTTTGGCAAGTTCTTTTCT
>ENA-USUG01006633-USUG01006633.1-human-gut-metagenome-genome-assembly--contig:-NODE-6633-length-12001-cov-3.955636_pt1 | contig 12001 bp, 7 predicted proteins | sample MGYA00250059_ERZ773394 | MGnify/ENA primary metagenome ERZ773394 (study PRJEB29103, sample SAMN06111957) | human gut metagenome | biome: human gut; feature: ankylosing spondylitis patient; material... | reverse complement strand
CTGCAACTCAGGGATTGTCTAATTATCTGAATAAATGTTTTGCCGGAAAGAAAGATATTTCTGTTGTCGTAGGACATTCCCCTGTTTTCTTGCGTGACGCATAAAGCTCGAACACCCGGTCTAACTTTGCTGTATTGCCGGTAAAGAGCATCTGCGCCACCAGCCGTTCCTCCAGATCGTACGTCTCCACCCGGAGCCGCAGTCCCTGCATCAGGACGCGGTACATCTGATCCACCGTACCGTTGAAATGTTCGCAGAGATAATCGAGAATCACACTGTCCGGCTTCTCGTGTTCAAAGACATACCAGGTCAGATAAAGCAGGTGGTCATCCCGGTCAAAGAGATTTTGAAGCAGCATTCTCCCGCAAAGCCGCAGCAGCAGATTGACCGGCAGACCTTCCAGACCATACCGGCACACCATCTCATACGCCTCGCTGAAATGCCCGCACCGGATCAGCGTCCCGCAGACGCCGTTTCTCTCATCCCGCGTCAGCTGGTCCTTGTCAAGGCTCAGAAGGTAGGAAACACTTCCATCCTTTTTCGCATCCTCAATCCCATCCGCCATCCTCTTATAATACCGCACGATCGCTGACAGCACCTTTGCCCTAAACAGCGGGTGCAGCTCCATCTTCTGATCCGCGTGCTCCAAAAGGATCGCATCGTCCCCGGTCAGCACCTCCTTGCGGCAGGCTTTTGCACACGCATTCATAAAGAGGAACGGATGCATCGGATTCATTTCAAAACAGGTCTGTAAAAGTTCCTCCATATCCGTAAATACCGGCTGGATGGCGCAATTTACCCGCGCATACCGCGTCTCATTTTCATCCTGGAATAGAACCAGATCGCGCTCCGAAAACAGCGGCACATACGCCGTGCCCTCGTTCAGCACATACGCGTCCTCCGTCATCTGCTCCTCATGGCGCACCACCACGTATTTCATCGCCGGTTCCCGGCATTCTACCCGGCAGGATTTCAAAATCCCCGGCAGGACACGCGCCATCTGCGTATCGATCAGTTCCGGATAGATCAATTTCCGGTACAGGACCGCCAGGGCACCGTCTATCCGTTCCTTGAAAAGCTGATCCACCGCAAACTCTTCCATCGCCCGCTCGTACATCCGGTAAATATCCGAATCCGGCGTTCCATATGTAAGAAGGTTCGCATAAAGCTTCGCCAGTGACCCCGCATCCAAATTTGCCGAATACGAAAAGTATAAAAATACCTCACGCGACATCAGGCGGTCATAATTCTCCGGCATCGCATATAAATAATATTCATACAGGCGCGTCAGACTCAAATCTGCCTCCAGCGCCCGGCTATACCATTCAAAACAGGCTGTCTCCCGGCAGTCTCCCCGGATCAGCATTGCACAGAGCGCCTCCAGAATCTCCGTCTCCGGATACAGCCCGTAAAGTTCCGTCAAAAGGCGTCTGTAAAACTCCCGGTACGAACGGGACGCACGCATCACCCGGACCGCCGCCAGTGCCAGCTCGCGGCTGATAATTTTCCGGCGTGCCCCATAGTACAGGGCATGAAGCTCAAAATTGCCCGCATTGTCTAAAAGGATCGGATCACTCTCCAGAAGTTTCAGTCCCGCCGCATAGAGGAATGGGCTGTGACAGCCATCCTTAAACTCCTGCTCCATGCTGATCAGCACCGTAACCGGATTTTTCTGCAATTCCTCATCCAGACGCAGAAGCATCAGATAATAAAACAGGCTGCTGCCCGTCTCCTCCGACGCATACTGCTGCAACAGGCGGATCAAAGTGTCCTTCTGCTCGGCATTGCCGGTCAGCGTCACGTACAGATAGCGGTACAGGCAGTTAAGCTTCCGGTCGCCCGATATTTTAAGCGCCGCTGAATCCTGCAGCTCCTTTAAAATCGTCTGCGCTTTCTCGCGCCGATCAGTCAAAAGGTATAATTCCGCCTGCAAAAGCCGCAGTCCCGCGTCATAGTGCGTCATTTTCATCAGATCCAGCTCCCGCTGCATCTGGTGAACCGCCTCCGTGCCGCCGATCCCATTTTCATACGCCAGACGGGCAGTCAGATAATTTCCAAGCTCTTTCTGGAATGACATATGTGCCCGGTCGCATCCGCCCGCATCGGCAGCCGATGCCTCGATCGGGATCCGCACGGTTTCTCTGGCAGTGTGAATCAGGACGGCACCGAAATTCTTTCCGGCATGCAGCCGTTCCGCCAGAATCCGTACCAGAAGACGGAGCAGACCATCTTCAAAATCCGCCTGCGTCGCACTCTTCTTTGGCAAATGGAGGAACTCGCCGTCTGCCGTCACCTCCAGGTACACACTGCCCCAGTTATCCATCCGGATCTCGATGGTGTCCTCAACGCTTTCAGCCAGATCGGTATATATGCGCGCCTTGCCCGGGATCGTCAGACTGACCGGCTTTTTCACGCCCAGTCCAACTAGAAATTCTTCCATAAAATTCGCCCGGCTGCCGTGTCCTTTCAGGCCGTCATAGAGTGCCCGCACATGCAGATCCTGCATAAACGGCACTTCCACAAAATCCGGGTACTCCAAAAGCCGGAGCGCCGTCTCCATATCATTTTCCGCGACGTGCAGAAAATCTTCCGCCGTTTTCAGATCACCCAAAGTCTTCCCGGCGTCTGCCACCTCGACGTGAAACTCATACGGAATCTCCTCTTCCCCGCAGTTTGTCACCAGATAAAAAGAACCCGTGATCGTGTCGCCTGCCGTCAGGAACGAAGTGTCCACTTCATATACGATCCGGCACCGGAGTCCGCCAAACGAATTGTTATCCCCCGGAATCCGCACCCGCAGGTTCGAGGAATACACAAATCCCTTCACACTTAATCCATTTTCGCTCCCGATCCATAAATTTCTCTGCATCAGGGTATTCATCCGCAGCGTCTCGTCTATCTTTTCAGGCGACCAGGTCATCTTCGGCTGTTCCGAATCGATGATTCCCTTCGCCAGCCGGTTAATTCTCTCTTTCATTCCTATCACCTGCCGTTTCATTATCCTGTCCCGGTAACTGCTTCGTCTTCCCACAGTTCCGTCGGTTCGAAATCTCGTACCTTATATCATACCATATTTTGTCAGCATTTACATCAGGGAATTGGAGAATTTCGCTGATTGCCCATCCGGCATTTTTATAAAAACAAGCGCTATCCTGCCTGCCGGACAAAAATTTGATGGTTCCGCCCGATATGTAGAATAGCGCCTGTTTCCAGTTTTCAATCGTTTTCTATTTTTTATTCTTCCCAGTCGCCTACATACAGGCGTGTAGCGGTCTGCCCGGCTGCTGGTTCGTAGATCGTCCAAATTGGATATGGATATGCTTTTCCTTGCAGAGAATCATCTATTGCGATCGTCTGATCAACGCCATTGGTGCCTGTTTTGGACGACAGGTCAGCGGCACCTGTCCTGGTAATACTGAAATAGCTGTCCTTTACAGAGTTGCTGTCTACATAAGGTACGCCGATGATTGCTTCGCTTAACTTCGGCAGATACCAGCATTCTTCCGGGACCGAAAGACTGCCAGCTTCCAGCTGCGCGCCCTGCCACCAGGTATCGTTCAACTGACCAATATAATGTCCAAGGAAGATTGAGGTTCCAGCCGCTTTCACACTTCCTGTTGTGTAGCAGTTCGATAGAACCAGTTTTGCAGAATCATATTTTCCAAATAAACCACCTGCGATGGCATTAGATGTATTCGTTGCACACACGTCCGCTGCACTGAAACTCTGTATTACCGAAATCGGACCATTCATCCATCCCACGAGGCCTCCGGCACACCAGCTGCCTGACACATTCTTTCTATCTGACAGCACTTCCGCACCACTTTCTGTATAACCGTAAGAGCAGTTCCGTCCGCCGACATAACTGTTTTTAATGCTGAATTCTTTCCCGGCAGTTCCGCCATTCTGGTTGTTTTTCAGATATCCATACAAACCTCCGGCGGTTCCAGTTGTATCCACATACCCAGAGAAGAAACTGTTTTCCAACTTCATCTGACCAGAGCTCTCGGCAAAGCCGACCAGACCTCCGCTAGCATCGGTTCCCTGTATCCGTGCATTTTTTCCTGAAACATATACGTGATTCATCACTAAATCACTTACTTTTGCTTCCCCGATCAAGCCTCCGGTTTTTCCTCCACTTATTTGCAGCGTCGGTGCATCTACAACTACATGGTCGAGTGTCAGACTGCCACTATTCGTGCTTCCAACCACCGCGCCTGTTGCCAGCGTTCCAGAAATCCGGGATTCTTCTCCATATATATGGATATTTTTAATCGTTAGATAGCTGTCCGCCGAAGTGCCTGCCTGTGCCACCAGCCCTGCTGTATTCTGCCCCTGACAGGAAATGTCTGGATCCTTCAGATTCAAGTTTGATATCGTCAAATGATCCGTCTTCTGAAATAAAGCCGCACCATTCCAGGCAACAGGAGTTATCTTTAAGCCTGCAATCGTATAACATTCACCCAGTTTTTCTTTTTCTTTCTCATCCACCTCCGCATCATAAGAGATAATATCCGGGTTGTTAATCGGCCAGAAACTTCCACCTTCATACTTGGAATTTCCCGGACTGTAGATCGTCATCTTTCCGTATGCATCTTTCACCTCTTTACAATACGCTTCCGTCTGTGAGGTAATCGAATCATCCTCCTGCCAGAGAATATTATCGGTCTGAATGACCCGTGTGATCTTTAAACCACCATAGCCTTCTCCGCAGAAATTCAGATTCTGCAGATGACGTCCATTGGCGACCTTAACCGTATAGGTATCCGTTCCATCACCATTTCGTTCAATTACATCGGCAAAGCAGCTGTTGAACTTGTATGAGAGCTTTGTATTTTCTGTCGGCGGATAGCCATCCTCGCTCAATTTTACGATAACATTTTCTCCATTTATGTAACCGCCCGGCTGATAACCTCCCCAGGTACCCAGACTACAGAAATTTCCACCCTCACGTGATAAATCATCCAGATAGAAACGCAATTTCAACTTTTTCTCTTCCGTTATGCCTATTTCAAAACGATTTACCCTGTTTTCTGCAGCAAAGCTCGTCCAACTGCCATTTGCCTCATTTTCTGCACAGCTGGCAGCTTTCTCTTTCGTATCTACAAAGCAAAATTTCGATCCCGTTCTCAGAGTATTTTCCTGCAAATCACCAGTATTGACTTGGAGAACATACCACATCGTTTTACCGCTCAATTCGCCGGTAATCGAAAATATCAGATGTATTCTCTGATTTTCTTCAAGCGGAGACGGAGAGACATAATTGATATACAGCCTGTTTCCAGTATGCAGCGCCTCTTCGTTCTCGCCCTTGTCCCAGTCCCCGACATGGTTATTCAGAAACCACGAAAATCCCTTTGAAGCGTCCTGCGCAGCAAGTTTTTCCGCTACTTTCTGGATCGTCGGCATCGGATAAATCGGTATTTCTACCTTCTTTAATTCCGGATCATACGGATATGTATTCCGCTTTTCCTCCGTATCTTTATTTTCTTCCTCACTGCTATCTGCATTCGGATCCTTTACACCAAACAGACTTGCAAGAGCCTCGTCATATGCAAGCACATACTTCTCATTCACCTTACTGCACACATAGCACCCCGGATAAACTGATTTTTTGTTCGTCCCCGTACCACTCGTCTCCGATGGAAGTATTCCATTCATTCTACTTGCATAATCATAAAACGCAACAAATGCGGATGCCTTCAGTGCCGACGCCTCTTTCTCGTCGTCCGATTCAGTTTCATTGCCGTTTCCGTCCGCCGCTGTACCAGTTCCACCTTCCGTTTCATCCGATTTTTCCTCAGCCGTCGGCGAATACACCGACGCCGACACATATGTATTCGCTATCTGACTGTCTGCCGGAAGCTGTGCGGCGAGACCCCCTGCAAATCCGCCGGTATATGCCGCTACGTTATAACGTCCGGTAAGATTCTCAAAGGCTGTATTGGCGTTTGCCCCATTCCCTGGTTTTTGGGAGGTATCAAACTTCTTGTTTGCTGTATGACCGCCGACATAACAACTCTGAATCTGCACCGTGGAACCGCTTGCGGCGGCTGCAGCTGCTGCTTTCTCAGCAGTTCCGACCAGACCGCCGGCATACATACCTTCCACATAGAGTGCCGCTGCGCTGTCGGTCAGGGAAATTTTTCCCTTTGCCGTGCCGATCAGGCCGCCCGCCGTTCCCTTTAAAGCGCGGATCCGGTATTTGCTTTCTTCCTCCAGCTTCAGATCGGCTGCTTTTTCTGTGCTGCTTCCCAGCTTATCACGGAAATGATTCTCCGCCAGCGCATCCTGGACGGTCAGACTGCCGCCCTCAAATGTGCCGATCAACGCACCGGCAGAAGCGCCGGTCTGCTCTGCCTGCACCTGTGGATATTCCACCTGCACCTTTTTAATTTCCACCGTTGGCAGCTTTATAGTTCCCCGGAAATCCGTTCCCGGCATCACCGCGCCGATCAAAGCGCCTGCACTCGCCTTCGTCCGGACCACCGGCTGGCAGATCAGCAGGTTTTTAACACTCATATCCTGTGTTACCGTTCCAAGCAGTCCACCCGTTCCATCTACTGCTGTGATTGAACTTCCCGCCGTTTTTCCTACCTGCAGACCATCGATCCGGTATGTATTTCCCTGATAGTCCAGTGGATACGGCAGACTAAGCGGAAGATAGCTTCCCGCCTCCGTGGTATATGCCTGTGCCGTCGGGTTCGTCCGATCTGCATTCGTTTGATCCGTCACCCGGTAGGCAATCGAGATGGTTTCCGCATTCTGATTCAAAAAATTCGAGCCAAATGCCGTATGCAGCTTCGCCACATGTCCGCAGTAACCGCTCTCGTCCGCAATGTTTTCTCCCGCTTTCCAGGTCAGATCACTATTCTGCATCGCCGTAACCGTTTTGGATGTAGTCACCGCCCCAGTGTACAGCTGATCCGGATCCCAGCCTGAAACCCGCTCATCCAGATTTTCCAGATGGCGGAAGCTGCCAATCTCCGCGCTTCGGTCCGTACTGATCGATGCAAAGAGGCTGCTGCCGGATTCTATATTGCTCGTCTTAACCTGCGAAAGCGCTTCATTGTTGAAAACCTGCGCGTACACAAAGATATTTTCGCCCGGAATAAAGGAGGCAAAACCTCTTTCATCCTGCTGAAATGTCATATCCGTCTGTGCCGGCTGGTTGAAATCCATAAATTTGAATCCTGTACTTGTGCCCGTGCCGGCCGGCGCCGCTATGTCATCCAGAATGACCTGATACGTTCCATCCGAATTGCCCGAAGTTCCGGACACCTTCGCCACACGCGCCGAACGGCCGGTTCCCGGGGGATTGATCTCGATGTATCCGGTTGTACCGCTCTTTTCTCCCTTTACAAACAGGCTCAGCGAATGTTCATTTTTATTCGGATCCCCGATTTCCGCATATAAAATATCATCATTCACCAATTTCACTGTCGGTGCCTCGAATTTCTCCACCGGCAGTTCCGGAACTTCCAGATTTCCTGATGCGTAATATCCGATCGGCAGCTTCTGATCCTTATAATTGGAGTTAGCACCCGTAAACCGCTCCCGTTTTCCGGCATCAGACGCCGCCGCCAGAAGTGCCTCGCTTCCGATATCTGTCTGCACAAACTGATAATGATCCGAATACCACACCTCGCGGACCAGTCCTGCCTCCGGATCATAGAAAATAAGATAGCTCCCGTCTGCACGGACAGTCTCATCCATCGATCCAAATGGAAGAAGGCGCTGCCGGATCTCCTCGGTCACATTCGCAGACACCAGCGCTGCCTCACCGCCAGGCTCTTCTTGTTCCGATTCAGGCTGCCCTGCCTGTTTTTCCGGCACATAGAGAACCGCGTAGATAGTTCCCTCTTTCTCCTCCGCCAGCACTGTATTTTCTACCGAAATTCCCAGCTTTGCCTGCTTTTGATCGTCCGAAAATTCCCCCTGTGCCTCCATATGGAGCAGACGCGGAATCGTCCCATTGGAGACTTCCAGTGTCAGATGATTCTGCGCCGCCAGAAAGATCTCCTTCGCCGTCTGATCCATCTCCAGACGGCGGAGCTTTCTTTGGTAATGAATCACCGCAACAAAAGAAAGACTGGCAAGAATACCGACAATCGCAATCACCGTCAAAAATTCCGCCAGTGTAAACGCCGCCCTTCTCTTCTGTTTGTTCTGTCTCTTCTGCTCCATCTGTCCTCGTTCCTCTTTTTATTGTAACTGTTCAGTACCTTCACAGTCACGCGCAGACCTGCTGAACAGTTAGTTTTTATTTTATTTCTGATCCAGGTTGACTGCACGCACGGTCAGGTTAATCGGCTTTACCACCGCTTTCCGGGAAGTTCCCATCGTATCTTTTTTCCGGTAGATCGCCAGATTTTGAACCGTAAAGCACGCCGTCTCCTCCGAATAGGTGTAGCCGTCAAATGCCGTATAATATTCATCCGAGATCGCCGCCTGCGTCAGCAGAGGTATCTTTTTATACGCATCATCGTAAGTATAATCCCCATACCATTTTTCAATGCCCGTGCCAGACCAGTCTGTCGCACTAAAGTGCAGCCACAGGTGGCTGTTTCCACTCCGCAAAAGAGGTGTTACCATTTCTCCTGTTTCGGAAGTCCCAGCAGAATTTTTCACTTCCAGCGCATTGGCAAATTCATCGGTCATCAGCTGCGCCGTGAGCGACAGCGCCTGCTCTGCATCTGCCTGATCCTGCGTCCTCTGGTAAACATTTTTTACCATCATCACGCCGCCTCCAAGCACCGTGCCGATCGTGCCGAGAATCACAATCGCCGCCAGCAGCTCCGTCAGCGTCATACCGTTCTTTGACCGAAGTTTTTTCTGACATACTGAAAAGAGCTTCCGGTGACCCTTGGATGCCGTCTGTTTCTGCTGCTTGCAATGCCTATTTCTGCATCTGCGGCATTCACTTCTCTCCTGTCCCATCTCTGTCTCCTCTATCGGTATCTGTAAAGCAGATCTTGTAAGTTTACCTCTTCCTCTTCTGCATCCGAATCAGCCCGGCTCATATACAGCACGATCGGATACTGTCCCGTCCGGTAATTCGTCTGTGTGCCTGTCTGGTAGGCATTTGACGCCAGGCTTTTCTTCATGCCGCCGGTTCCAGATGCTTCCAGCTCCAGAACATATCTGCCCGACGCCTGTTCCGCTGTCCGGTTGTTCTCCAGCTGATTGCGGCTGTCATAATAGCCCGCCATCTGCTCTTCGCCCTGCTGCAGCATCCTGCCGGACGCCAGAAATGCACTCAGAAACATCGTCATTCCCAGTGCAATCACAAGAACCGATATCAGTACCTCTGTCAGCGTCTCTCCCGCATTGGCACGCAGCTTTCTTCCAGCTGCCCATTCCATTCTACTTATCATCCTGCAGCAGCTCCTTCTCTATTGTTCCGTTCTGCCAGCGGATCGTCGTGATGATGGTCGTCGTCGTGATCGTGTAGGAATCATCGTCATCCGAATCTCCGTCATCGCCCTTTACTTTGACCTCTACTGTGACCATCTCACTCTCGGAGCTATGTGCTGCTTCCAGCTCCAGCCGTTTCTCGCACCGCTCTTCCTTCTTGTCATCCGCCGTTACCGTATCTGAGATAACCGCCTTGATTTTATAATCATCCGTCATCCACAGGCGTACACTGGTCTTTAACGGGTCAATCGTGTTCCCGCTCGTTCCGTCTTTCTTCACTGACAGAGTAAAATCTTTGTACGCTATTTCTTCCTCCGATGCATTCTCCCCGTCTGCCAGCTTCCGATACTCATTATTTCTATAAATATCCACGATCAGTGAATCGAGAACCGCGCTATTCGCACTCTCTGCGCTTGACAAACCCGAATCCGTTCCATAAAACTTTTGCCACGTCGCCTCATTATCCGTGTTTTTCCGGCTGCCGACGTAGTAGCAGTAAAAATCATCCTCATCGTCTTCCTCGTCATTCCGGCTGTCATGCACGATCACTTCCTTGATCTTGACTATATTCTCCGTCTTCTGCAGCTCATCCCGCAGAAATACCGCCGCCGAGTCCACCGCATACCGCTTCTGATCTTCTCCCGGAAGATTCCGGATCTTACCAGCCGATGCAGAGGCGGACGCCAGAATGATCGACGCGCCTACCCCGCAAAACACAAAAAACAGGAGCGCCGCCATCAAGCTGGCGCCATCCTGATTTTTCATACGCATGAAAACCTGCCTCCAGATTTCCGGGTGTTTTTCACTGTTCTCTGCTTTTTTCATGCTTTATTCTCCCAGCGCCGCCTCTGCCGCTGTCTCAAGGTCCGAACGCTGCAGGTTCGACACATCCGCATTCGCCAGTCCCGACGGTGCCTGCGTCTCCTCCGGTTCCAGATCCAGACCTTCTTCTGATTCCGCATCGTAGCGGGTCTCAAAATAGGTCAGCTGGAACGCCACCGCCACTGGGTGGATGCGGATATCCTCTAACTCTTCATTTTCCAGATCTTTATCATCCTGAATGCTCAGATCCTCGATCAGACAGCGGTACGGTCCTTCGACCACCTCATGAAGCATCGAAACAGCGTGATCAAACGAATCCGCCGTAAAAGAAATATTCATCGCGCGGCGGATCTCCATTCCGTCCACCTGCGGCTCTGAATACTGGAAAGTAAAATCATACGCATTCGCAAAAATACGGTTCAGCTCCTCCGTCTCCGTCTTGAAATGATTGTAGGCCGGAACCATCGGCGCATTCGATGCCTTGTTTTCCTCGATCTCTTCCTCCATCTGCCGGATCTGCATCGCTTTCATCTGCTCCAGCTGAATCTGGGCATCCAGCTCCGCCGTGTCCGCCGCCTCAATCCGCCGCTGCACCGGCAGGTAAAATCCGGCATAGTAGCCGCCCGCGATCAGGGCAAAGACTACAACCAGCAGCACTATTTTCTGTGTTTTTGTTAATACATATTTCCCTAACGAATTCATTTTTCTTTGCCCTCTTCTGGTTCGTTAAAAAATACAGCCATTGACACTCCCACCTGCTTCAAGGATGCCAGAGCTCTCTCTTCGCCATCTTTCTTCACTGTTTCCTCCAGCGAAGCGGTCACATAGCGCGCATTCGGATCCGCCTCCGCATCACGGACCAACTGCGAAAAGAGTGTACCATTGGGAATGGTTCCTTCCAATGACATCTGATCCGAGGTGATCGAAACACTCGAAACTGCCGTCAGCGGGAAAATCTGTGATTTCAGGGAATCCAGCATCATCCGGCGGTCCGGAAGCTTACTCTCTTCCTCATTCAGATACCCATTTCCATAATGCGCGTACTCTGCCAGGACCTCACCGTACACCTCGTTGGATTTCTCCAATGTACGAAGCTCCTTCTCTGTCGCCGCATAAACCGCCTCTGCCCGGTCTGCCTCCTGCAGGGGAAGCATTACGCCAAATCTCGAAAATCCGTAAACAAAAACCATAAAAACGGCAAACGCGCCCAGCTCCGCCGCTATTTTCCCTTTTTTAGTCTGCTTCTGATACAGATTGATGCGCCGTTTTTTCGGATATTTCGGACCGCCAATCTGCATATTCGCGATTGATTTTAAATCAGCCACCGCTCTTCCTCCTTATGCAAGTAATACACCGTATGCCTGTGGGCTGTCGATCCACTCGTCTTCCTCATCCAAAGAGACCTCCGGCAGAAGCTCCGCCACACTCCGCACCGGCAGATCCAGCGTTTCTTTCAGCGCATCAATCAATTCCCCGTATCGTGCGCCTCCGCCGCAATAATAGAGGCTGTCGATCGTATTATTCACATTGTTGAAGCTATAAAAGTTCAAAACTCGCATGACCTGGACGGCGCGGGTCCGGTACTGCTCCTCCAGCACAGCCGCCATCTTTTCTTTGTTGGTCTCCTCGCGGTTTTCTTCCTCCACCTCAATTCCCAGTTCCTGCATCTTGTTCTTATCTCCCAAACGGATCAGATCGGAAGAGCGTCGTGTAGGGAAAGAGTGTAGATCTCGGTGGTCGCCGTATCATTAAAAAAAAAAAA
>ENA-USUG01006627-USUG01006627.1-human-gut-metagenome-genome-assembly--contig:-NODE-6627-length-12011-cov-97.118317_pt1 | contig 12011 bp, 23 predicted proteins | sample MGYA00250059_ERZ773394 | MGnify/ENA primary metagenome ERZ773394 (study PRJEB29103, sample SAMN06111957) | human gut metagenome | biome: human gut; feature: ankylosing spondylitis patient; material... | reverse complement strand
CATATCAAAACAATTTTAACTGTTCAACTTTATTTTCAATCTTAACTATCTCTTCAATGATTCGTTTCATTATTTTTTGTCTTATATAATTTTATAAGGTTTATAAAATAAAAAAGCTATCTCAAATTTTATTTTGAGATAGCATCAAAAAAAAGGGAAATCTGCCAGTAGGCAGCTCTATACCTAAAAAAGAGGGTGATTATACCTTTTTATATTTCCCTTTAAGGTCGGTTTCATAAACATCTACGACCTTATCGGCAAGTACACTAAGATCTCTTGACATGCTACGATTCCTCGGTGGATAGCCTTTATGGAATTTTACTACATTAATTTTTGTCATATTGTCTTTAACAAACCTTATTGCTTCTGAATAATCGTAGTCTCCACTGACAAGAATAATTTTATCACATTTTTTACCAACACTAAGGGAAATCATTTTCACAGCTAGTGAAATATCAACTCCTTTTTCACCAACATAAGTATGTTTATATGGATCAATTTTTAAAACTCCTGTTTTAACCATTTCTATATTATCATGTTCAAGACATAATTGATCGTAGGCATATTCTATATTGGCAAATTTCTCCTTTTGCTTTTTAATCCATTCCAAAATTGAAGAGCATTCACTATTCACACTATCTTGTACTGTCTTAGGTATAGCGGAAAATTTACCATTTTTATAATTTTCAAGATGGGTCCTATATTTCTTGTATACAATTGAATTACGAATATTGGTTTCCGTATAATACGTATCAAGTATTTTGGCTGGCCTGAACCAATAGGCTCGTATAAGTTCTTCTCCGGCATCAATCATTGAATTGAATAATACCGTCCAATCAACTTCTTTTTCTATAATACTCATCTCTTGCAGACTATAATACAGGTTCTGCCCATCTACTAAAACTACTACTGTCTTTGCCATAAATGCAATAATAAAAATAAAGAAAGCCACCCACAATAGATGGCTTAGTATAAATCTGGCATAATGCCCATTGTAATCACGCTTAATGCGCATGTTTAAGGTTCAAGGTAAAACCCTTAAATTTTCATATCAAACGATATGACGTTGCAAATATAAGTATTCCAGTTAATAAAATAATCATTTTTAATGCCTTTATTTGTTAAAATATATATATTAGATTTATTCGTCTTACATAATTATTTCAATATCAACTCTCTTGGTTCTTTATCTTCCCATTTTACTTCTGGGAATAAACTGTCACTTAATACAACAACAATAGTATTTTTGCCTTTAAATCCCCATGTACACTCACGTTTAAATGGTTTAGTTGAGTACATAAACAATTTTCCACTTTCGTCCCTTGCTATCCACATAACTTGCTATTTCTTAATAATTTCATCATTTATAATAAACTGACCTCTAATTTCTGTCGGCAAAATATTCGTGATATTCGCTCTATGTTCTTCACCGTGCATAGATTTGAGCAACGGGTGTATTTCTTTTGGCATAGGAGCGGGACAATCTTCGCAATGTACTACCATTTCAAAATGTTGTTTTTGTCCATTCTTGTCCTTACTACCACAGCATTCACAATGAATAGGATAATAGAAATAAGTCCTTTCTAATGGTGCTTCTTTGCCACAGATTTCACATTTACCAAATTCAATTTCTCCCATGATTATTCCAAAGTTTAACTAATTGTTTTTCTGTATATGGTTCTTTTATACCCATATTTGCATTCACATACCATATTCCTATGGAATCAACAAGTATGAACTCATTTATCTTTATCTGGTATATCTCACTATCGGGGTGTGCTTCTTTTACAGCAATTAAGGTATCTCCATTTGTATAGCAGCTTGTTAGTATAAGCGATACCAATAAAAGCAATAAAAATTTCTTCATTGTTACTCCTCCCACTCGATTTTAACGGTATCAACATAGTCAAATCCTACTACGGAAGATTTTTTTGCTTCCTCTTTGGTCGGGTAAATACTTGCCATGCAAGGGATTTTCTTTCCTACATTATATGATTTATATACATTCACCCACCCCTCTTTCTTCTGGGGGAACATCATGAGGTCGTATTTATCAATCTGGTCGACAAAAAATCTACCATTTTCAAGATATTGCAAAACAGTTTCTTTATTACAATCGTATATTAAAGCAACAATTGGTTTATTACATTTTGCGTCGAAGCAAATAATCCTTGCCTTTCTTCCGTCCCTTGTGCAGACTGGCTTGCCAGCTTTGGCTGCTTCAAGGTCAAAGGGTTTAAAATTCAATTTCTTTTCTTCCATATCTTCTTTGTTTTGTTTGATTTCAATTCTTAATATACAGTTTGCATAATAACACATTCGTGTTTTATAGTCACGAATAGAATTAGGCTGTTTCTCGCCAGATAATGTTTGCATTAAATGGCCATTGCTCATATACGGCTCTCCGACATTTTCAAGTTTCTTGAAGATTACAGATTTACCATCTTTTCTATTACTTGATAAACATTCTCCTCTTATCTTAAATACATCACTACAATGAATATTATTCTTGACAGCTAAATCACAATTCTCACATCCAAAAGATTTTGTATTAAATACACTGATACCATTCTCCGTTGTACTCAAATATTTCTCCTACTTTTCTTTCCATAATCATACGCTTAATTATTCAAATTCCATTATCTCCTTATCCCATAGTTTGGCCACGAAATGTTCTAACTGGCAGCCTTTGGATTTTTCCCAACTGGGGCAAAGGCATACCTCATCGCATTCCATAAGAGCCTTTATATCGTTTCCCAGAAGTTCATGATAGGGTTTGTCCAAATCGGGGTTTACATCGAAGTCTATCGGTGTGACGACACGGTATCCTTTCATTTCGAGGACTCCCGAAACGTATAGTATTTCACTTTCCACTTCATCGAAGTCCCTGCCGGTAATGGGTAGGGAGATGTAGATTTTCTTTTTATTCATTTTCAATGATTGCTTTATAATATTATCTGTTATCTCCATTTCCGCCAATCACACCCCTTTGTTTCCGGGAAGCTAATTTGGCATAGTTCATTTCTCCGATTTTTTCAAGCGTATATCCTAAGTCATGTGAGAGGGTAGCGATATACCAAAGCACATCGCCGAGTTCCTTTGCCAATTCGCATTTTATGCTTTCTGAGAAATCTCCGTTGTGGTCTCGTAGTACCTTTTTTACTTTATCCGATACTTCGCCGGCTTCTCCAGTCAGTCCGAGTGTCGGGTAAATTATGTTATATTCTCTCCGGTATTGAGCTGTTTCAAGTGCCTTTTTCTGATATTCATTCAGTGTCATTTTTATTCTCCTTTTTACTCATAATACAACAATGTTAACTAAACTATTAAAAGAGTTAATTTGATATTTGATAACTAAATATCGAAGTCGATTTGCATCGAACTTGATTCGGAACATTAACACCTCCGATCCGGCGAACTGTCATTCGCCATCATCTTGTCCATTCTCGTGTGAGAAAGACATTAAGCCCAATGTCCTGTAACTTTGGGCTTTTTTTAGTTGCACTTGACAGGGTGCAACTTATAGCTTGTCGATACAGGTCGGCAGGCAAAACGGAAAGGAGGTGTTAATGTGAAAGATCAAGTTCAAAATGAAAGTGGGAAAATCCGCATATTCTGCCGTTATATCATCAAGAACGGTAAAAAGATTTACCCTAAAAGGTCTAAATACTTTTCGTTCTTGGTGAGCGATAAGAAAAGTGCGTGATTTCGCTTTCTATGGGAATGTACAGGCATTCCCTTTCATCTCTACTCCTACTTCTTTTCCTTCCATGATTATATTTCATTTTAAATCGAATATCTTGCTTGAATCCCTAATAGAATCAATAGACATCTTGGCACTCATTTGCTCCATAAATTCAGCAAAATCCATCGCCCGATTCCAACTAGACCATCTATGAGTAATCTCTACTAGTTCAAAGGCATTTAGTAATACCAATTTTTCGTTTTTCTCTCTCAGGTCATTTACAGCGTCCCGTATTCGATTATAAAGATCTCCATGTTCTCTACTGGTCCATACGGTTGTATTTCTTGGCTTGTATAGCTCATCAACCTTTCGTTCGATATTCCTATAATTAACTGTATATGAAGGAATTTTGTCTTCCTGAATCGCATTATACACATCAATTTCCACCGGGCCATATGGCACAGCATAGAAATTATCGAATATGTCTAAAAGGTCATCGCCTCCATCTTTCTTAGGAGCAGCAGCCAAAAACAGCAGTTTCATGGCTGTAAGTTTAGGAAACGGCTTGCCCTTAATCGTTTCATGATTATCCCGCCACTCCTCAAAAAGATGGAGCATATAATCAAATGCCTCTATTTTATCTATTTCCATTTCTTTACCAGTTCGAAATCATACACAAATACATAAGGGTTTCTCTCCCATGTGCCTTTACCGCTTACTTTATCAATTAGAATTTCGTAGGCATCTTGCGGTGTACAATAAGGTTGTATATCATTTGGAACATAGTATGCGTCCATAAAATGAGTATCTGCACTACCACATTGCCCCTTTATTATTCCCTCTTTCAAACAATCTTCATCTGAAATATCTTGTAACCGTTCAACACGTACATTGGTTATGCGGATTTGGTGTGGCATTAGCTCTGGCTTCACATACATTTTATTTGTCCAGCCTGCACCGTTTGGGAATAAATTATGATTGCACTCATCATTGTAAAAGGAATTGTAGCTTTGAGCGACGGCTACGATTTCACCTACTTTATACGGGAGTCGGAATATGCTACCACCTTCCAGCTTTGCTCCATAACCACAGAACTCACAATAAACACTACCATCTTCGTTGACAACCAAACTCATGGGTTTGTCCTTCCAATATGCTGATTTATACCAACGATGTACCGTAGAACAGTCCTCCGGTTGTGGATTCATTATCCGCCTTGTCTGAGTTTTTATACCTTCAAGTACGGCTTGGGTCAAACCATACTTATCTGAGAACATAATTTTTTTAGCCATATTCTTTTCTTTTTAAGTCTTTCAACCTCTATTCCTCCTTTAATCATCTAACTATCTTTTTTTATATACATAAATTTAATATCAGACTTTTCTCTCATTTTTTTTATTTCTTCGATAATAACTTTTCTAATAAACCAGTATCCACCTGTAAGAAAATAATCTAAACCGCTTACTATTTCTGACTCATACCTAGTTCCTTTATAGATAACTCTATAATATCCACTCCATCCACAATCATGATATTCAAAATTTTGTAAAATATCATTCCTTAATCTTTTCAATAATTTAATCTTCATATCTTATTCCTCCTTTATAATTTCTTTCATGAAACAAATCCAGTGTGTATTAGAACGTTTGCCGGATATATGCCCGAATATTGGTTTTTCAGGTGTGAGTTTGAGAACTTCCGACACTTTGATGTCGGTCTCGTTCCATTTGAAAATCAAAAATCCTCCGGGTTTCAGGACTCTAAAACATTCTTTAAATCCCTTTTCCAGCATATCACGCCAATCTGAATACAGAGCTCCGTATTTAATTTGTTGGTAGCCTGTTGGCGATGCTTTTTCGTTCAAACTTCCGTACATATCTGCCATCTTTGACTTTCCAGCATTCCTTAATAAGTGAGGCGGATCGAAAACTACCATCGAAAAAGATTTATCCTCATAGGGCATATTTGTAAAGTCGGCTTGTATGTCGGGATTTACTTCAAATGATCTACCATCGCATAAATGAGTAGATACCTTTCGAATGTCTTGAAAAAGAACTCTTTCGTCATGTTTGTCGAAGTAGAACATCTTTCCCCCACAACAGGCATCTAATATCGTTTTTCTCATTGCTATTCCTCCTGTTTATTTGGTAACAAGTCTTCTACATATGCCCAACGTTGCATGTTAACTCCACGTGAAAATTTTACCCAATTTCCAGAGTCATAAAAGGTATCAAAGGCACAGTCTCCAAGTTGAGCAAGATATATTCTATTCCTTTCGGGTTCTTCACTTACCTCATGCCACACTGAATTTATCCGCCAGTTCGCACCATGCTCGAAAGCATCAGCTATTGCGTACTTATCAAAATCTCCAAAGACACAAGATGGGGTTGCTGTTTTGGCATATTCTAATGACTTCTTCTCAATATCTTCTATTTTCATTACCTATCAATTTTTCTCATTAACTTCAACAAGATGACTATCTATTTCCTCTATAACCTCAATGGCCGCTTGTAAGAATGCTTTATTAGTTGTACGGATATATCCTGATCCGAACTTACCTATCTTGTATTTGTCTGCCGTAAAAACGATATATTGCTTTGCAAACAGAATGTTGATACAGCATTTTAATCGTTCAATCATTGCTTGTCTCCTTTCAGTAGTTCGGTTTCCATATCCGTGTACTTTTTACTCTTATTTCCATTAACTCTAATAATGCCTTTCTCAAATCTCTATCCATGCCTACGCCGGAAACATTTTCGAAATAACATTGCCATACTTTCTTATGGCTGTCGAAAATGATTAACAGGTCGTGTAACCCGATCGCAGGCTTATGAGACAGTATCTCCGATACAATGTCTTCTAGGGGTTCTGTTGGTGATTCTTTTTTCATAACTTATATGTTGAAAATGTTCTGTTGTATGATAGTACCAATAGGAGTCTTATATTCACCGAGACATTCTTGTCTGAATCGTTCTTCTTGCCGGCAATAATATTCTGGGGATATTTCGGTAGCATAAAAGTCATAACCCAGTTTATACGCTGCTATACGACTGCTTCCGCTTCCCAAATGGGTATCAAGTATTTTATCTCCTTTTTTAGCCAATTTTTCCAATAAATAAGCGTAGAGTTTTATCGGTTTTTGCGTCGGGTGTATCCGTTCCTTATCACCGCTTCCGAATCCGCTATTCAGAGAAAATAATTTGGCCGGTTTATCAAATGAAGTCCAAGCGAACTCACATTGAGAAAAGTTCTCCCACGGTTGTGATTTGTCCCAACAAACGAAACATCTGCATGGAGGAAGGTCAAAGTAATTTCCTCCCCAGATTATCTGATTGCGAGATACTCTGAACAATTCTTCAAAATATTCCGGCTCCGGTGCTTTATCCCAATCGATACCGAACTTGTTGAGACTAATTCTCTTCAACTTACCGCATCCTCGTGTACTTTTCTTGCCCAATCCATAGGGCGGATCAACGATAGCTAAATCGAAGAATTTATCGGGTATATCCTTCATGTATTCCATGCAATCCATATTGTGTACTTCGCTTATCGGCATAGTGTATCTATTTTATTTGTTTTAATAATTTGGAAAGTCCACGGCAGTCTCGAATAGTCTTACCCGTAGCCCAACCACTGTATGATCTACATCTAACAACCCTATCCTCATAAGTCACTGAGATTAAAAGTTTTTATTTCCTCCTCGGTGAACCAATATTTGACTTTGAGAGGCCTTATGCTGTAAAGCATTTCGTCGTAGCTATTCCTATTGTATATCTCGTCTAATCGGCTATATAGTTGCTTAGCTCTGTCTATGTCTTCATAGATAACTCGCTGAACTTCTTCATGGGAACAGTTGATAATATGCTTCGAGAAAACATATACTCGGTCATTCCTTATGTCAAGATAAATAAATATTACAAGCGTAATAAAAAGAATGGCTAATCCCGCTATCAATGTTATTTCCATGTCATTTCTCCTTTCTTAATTTTGCTTCAAATCATTCATTTCATATCCCATGTTAAACAGCCATTTGAGCTCTTCCCATTCCTCGAACGTGAGGCTGGTGGTTCTGATTCGTTCCCATTCCCGTTCCTTTCCCTCATGCCTTTTCTTGTCCTCATAGAACCGCAATAGTTTCTCTCTGTCGGCTCTGAACTCTCGAAGAGACCTTGTTATCACCATAGGGTCGAAAACTCCGTAGAACGTCCCGTAAAGACCTTGCTTGAACCGCTGGAAGAATACCATGAACTCGGTAAGCTTAAAACCGCCATAGCCTAAGATAATTGTCCGTGCCAGTTCGATAAAATCTGCTGGGTCCATGCCATTGCGAACTTTTGAAAATTCAGCGAGTTCAAAGAGCTGTATAGACAACCATGATTCAGCTACGCTATCTCCAAATGTCCGGGCAACTCTTGCAATACTCGGTGCATGTCCGGTGAAACAACGCTCCTCGTTTTTGCAGTATTCCGTCTGCTTGTCTGGACTAAAAAGGCAGAGCAGATTCTCCCCCGTCTTGTAAGTTGCCAGTATCTCCCGCTGCCAGCTTGGAGGCGATGGCTTCTGCAAACTCTGCATATCGCTCCTGTTTGGTCTTGGAATTAGGTTTTTGATGGATTCCGGATTGCTCATCTCGTGCTCGTTTTAGTTCGATTATTAACCAGCGGGCAAAGTGTTGTTGTGCATCGCTGACGCTTTTTCTTGCAATACCCTCGTTTTGAAGTTTACGGATATATGCCTCGATATATAACCTCGATTCGTTCTCGTCGATGTGGTTGTTCATCGATAGCGTTTCTATCCACGTTTGATTTGAGAGTAGTTCTTCACGCAGTTCTGTCAGTGGCTTGTCAACGTCTTTGCCAAAATCTTCTTCTTTTTCTTTGCTTCTCGATAGAGAAGTTTCTTTTAAATCATTATCATTATCATTTTCATTATCATTTAAGCCCCCACTGGCTCGTTTGGCTCCCACTGGGTTATTTGGGGTCGAGTGGCTCGTTTGGCTCCCACTGGACTTTGATTTAACCGTTTCAGAGTTTTTATCATTACCTCCTTTACGCCCGTTGTTCCGGTTTCTCTCGACAATGCCCTGATATTTGAGTTCATCTATCTCGAATTGATTCTTGAAAAACTCAAATGCCATTTCAATGTCCTCCTCTACCGTAACCTCCTCGCCAAGTTGATATTTGAATATTGCTCGAAACAGCCTGCCCAGTTGTTTGTCCGATAATCTCGATATGGGTTTATAAAATGATTTATAAATCAAAAAGCTGTCTTTCATTTATTCTCAATATTGATAGTGAATGCCCACCCGTTCAGGGTCTTGTGCTTGTCAATCTCACCGGTTTTGCATAGCTCATTTATCTCAGATTTGAGTGACCGGATAACCACCGACTGTATTTCGGTAAAGCTCGCTATGGAGGGCTCCTTGTTATTCTTTTTCTTTTCCTCGACTATCGAGGCGATGATGTGCTTGATGTCTATCATACGGCTTGTTTCTGTTGTTTTTCACGCAAGAATTTGTTGATGAAGTAGATTTGACCTTTACCGGTTACCTTCGTAGTGGTCGTTACCAGTATTGTGCCGTCGGGCTTGTTGATGATCGTTTTCTTTATCTCGAAGAGATTCATCTCCATAGCCCGTTGGGTAGGTAGGTTGTAATTCTCGCCGGTCTTACAGAGGTAGCCCTCATCTCTCAATAATTGAAACAATCTGTTTTGCCCTATCTTGATTCCGTTTTGATTGAGGATTTTTGCCAGCTCTCCAATGAGGCAGGAGCGTTGTGATGTCTCCACCGCCTCGGCAAACAAAACTTTGGGGCGGTTGGCTTCTATCATCTTCTGCTGTTCTTCTATTCGGGCTTGTTGTTCGGCGGCCAACAGGAGGGCTTCACGGAAAGAGCCGGGGACGTGGTGTCCTCCGCTTTTTATTGTTTCCTCCATTTGGTTAAAAGCGTTGATGTAGTCGAGTTTGAATTTGAGTGCCTTTTCGCCGGTGAATCCCATAGCCAGCAAGGTGAAGCCGTCACGTGTCATTACAACAATACGAGAATGCCGTACACCTCCATTCGGTTGTGGAATTTCTATTGATGTGTCAGCAAAATATCCTTTACATTGATTTTCAGCCATTTTGCAACATAATGCGTCAATAGCCTTTAATACATCGCTATGTTCTTTCCCGAACTTTTCAGCGACCAACAAACTGTTTGTCAGTGCTTGGCCGTTATGGCCTTTGAATACAAGATTGTTCATGGTGTCTATCATTTGTTTATTTCAGATTCAACGACTTTGTATTTAATGGGCAATCCGGAGCAGGTGATAGCGAGCAGGGCAGAGTCCCTTTCTTCTTGGTTGCTGCGGGGTCTGTTAAACTCTATCCCGCTCATCTGGCACAACCGCTTCAATTCTTCATGGGTGATCTTGCCGTCTTTCCCTTGCCAGCACTTGCGCAATGGGGATTGCTCCATGACTTGTATTCCGTAATGCCTCAGCATTTCGACTATCTTGCGACCGGTCTCTTGGTTTCGACCTACATGCTCGCCTTTCTTGGCTGCGCTCGCCCGTGTGTCCTTCGGTGACAAATGCCAGTTGGATTTGTTCTTCCAACCTGCCTCGACATATACCGCCACTCGTTCATCGTTTTTCTTGCAGTGCTCATGAAGTTTTTTTATACCCTCTACCAACAAGGGGAATGGGCAAACACTCATCTCCATTTTCATTTTCCTTGTTTCCAATACGGAGTAGCCGCTGCGCTCAACGTCGGGGTCTATCCCTATCACTACATCGTATTTTATTTTTCTGTTGTATGTGGCTTGTTCTTCCATTATATTGTATCTTTCTCTTTTTGTTCGGCAGGCGGGACTCGAACCCGCATGATAGGAGTTTTTCTAAGACTTTCACTTAGTAGTTTTAATTTGTGAGGTTGCGCTCACCGTGCGATACTTTCGTATGCCTAAACTCGGAGGAGAATTGTCAAGCGGTAATTTTTATTTTACGGCTACGCCTCTACAAGCTGTGCCATTGCCAACCTATCTATAAGAGCTACACTTTATCGTATACCAATTCCGACACTGCCGATACCACCTAAAACACTTATGGCTAATTTCTCCCCGCAGTTCCTTTCTCCGTATGGTGCTCGACCACGTACCCGGATCGGCTTGCGGGGAATGTCTCACATTATGCTCCTATATCAGGTCTATGATTTTGGTTTTCACAATTCCGTCCAACCTCATGTCTTTAAGGCCTTGTCTCATGTGTTCTTGCATGAGGCGGTTGGCTTCGGTGATGTCTTTGGCGCAAACGAGGGTGTAGTACTTCGTTTCCTTTTCATTGCCGTTGTCATCGATGAATATGTCTATCAACGTGGCTTTGTAGAAGGGCTTGCCTTCTTCCTTTTCGTTGACTATCTCGATGACTTTCGAGCGGGTGATAGAGAATACATCGCAATCTCCGTTGTACTGCTCTAATCCTTTTGCCTCGGCCTCGGCGAACAGTTCTACATCGGTGATGAAGTGTTCGACGACTTCTTTCTTCTCTCCTTTGCCGTTCTCTTTATCGACTTTCAGTTTAATTTCGTAAAACATAATGATTCGTATTTAATCTATATTAATTTTAGCATAATGATTCCGATACTATCGCTGTCGTCGCTTTTAACGAGCAAAGATTTATTGCCTTCCGAAAGCTGCATATATGCGTCATCAAAATTGAATAGAGCTTTTTCAATCTTGGAGAGGAACGAAGGATCTATCCGTAACTTTGTAATTCCCTCTGTGCTCTCTTTTAGATGCTCTGGAATTACATTCTCCATTTCAGGGTATTTATAGACTTCGGAGAATGGGTATATAACTTTTTGGTTGTCATACAACATACATTCAAACCCCATGTCTGTAACTTGTACCATATCGTAAGAGAGGATAGACTTGTAGGCTTTTGAGCCTATAAACTTGCCATCGAGTTTTTCTATTTCTTCATCGGTGAATGTGGAACATTCGGATAGCTTGTTTTTTACCAAGATATGTGTATCGCATGCATAAGCGCAACCATCTTTAAAATGGATATATGAAAATACAGGTCTGAATGAATCATTATCGCATGCCAAGTCCATTCTTAGGCCTCTGTTGAAATTATGTCTGCGTTTCATCATTTAATTTTTATCGGTTAAAAACTTCTTTGAACTTAGGATTCCCTGCCGCATAACGGCGGACAATACAGTCGCTGTCCTTTGCCAGTTCTGTGAGTACATCGGCGGGCATGTTGGGATTCCCTGCCGCATAACGGCGGACAATACAGTCGCTGTCCTTTGCCAGTTCTGTGAGTACATCGGCGGGCATGTT
>ENA-USUG01006626-USUG01006626.1-human-gut-metagenome-genome-assembly--contig:-NODE-6626-length-12013-cov-9.649715_pt1 | contig 12013 bp, 11 predicted proteins | sample MGYA00250059_ERZ773394 | MGnify/ENA primary metagenome ERZ773394 (study PRJEB29103, sample SAMN06111957) | human gut metagenome | biome: human gut; feature: ankylosing spondylitis patient; material... | reverse complement strand
GTGCAGTTTCTCCAAAAAGCAGTGCAGAAAGAAGATATTGTTCTAAAGAGTCCTGGGATACAATACCGCTCGTACTGTTATCTGAGAGATGCGGTTGCCGGTATCTTTTATATCCTGTTAAAGGGAGAAAAGGGAGAAGCATATAATGTTGCTAATCCCCAGATGAATGTTACGATTCGTGAATTTGCAGATACACTGGCAAAAGTGGCAGGAGTACAGGTAAGATTTGAACATCCGGAAGATATGGAGAAAAGAGGATATTCGACTTTAAGCATGGAAATTCTGGATTCCGGAAAATTACAGGGACTGGGATATATGCCGCGGACAGGGCTGGAAGAAGCCTTTCAAAAAATACTGGAGATAAAGAGGTGAGATAAAATCATGATTCAGATGGAAAATATAAATAAGTATATGTTTCAGAAGATAGATGAGTTATTAAAAAATGGAAGTTTAAATGACAAAAAGATAGTACTGTTTGGTTTAAATACTTCATCTTATGCAGCAAAGGAATATCTGGAAACCAGACAAATGAAAGTATTTGCATATGTTGATAATGACAGAAGAAAAATCGAGGAGATGAATGATTTTATTGAGGATGTACTTCCACGACATATGAGAGGCAGCAGTTATAAAACTGAATCGGAAAATCTGGTAAAAGCATATTATCCAGAAACACTTCTTGGTAAATTTGATGATGGGTATGCGATTTTAATTGCTTCAAAATATTATGTTCAGATGAAGGAGCAATTACAGAAAATGGGCTATATTGAGAAAAAGCATATTTATCAGATTGTAGACTTTTATGGATTAGATGAGCAGATTGAAGAATATCAGGCGGGTATTGGATATCGGGAAATGACGGCGGATGAAGTACGGCAGGTACAGCTTGATATTTTAAAACAGGTAAAGAAAATCTGCACAGAACAAGGGCTGCGTTATTATCTTTGCGGCGGAACATTGATCGGAGCAGTAAGACATAAGGGATATATTCCGTGGGATGATGATATAGATGTTATTATGCCTTATCAGGATTATCTTAAGTTTATAAACTATATAGACAAAAACAGTAAGGAATATGCAATTTTATCCCCATACAACAATAGCGATAAATGTTTTACTTTTTTTGCAAGAATGATAAAGAATAATACTCTTATGAAATGGTGGGAGTATCCATTTCTGATGACCAGTGGAGTAAGCATAGATATATTTGCACTGTCAGGACTTCCGGAAAGAGAAGATGAAATCCAGTATTTTTATAATAAAGTAAGACGGTTAAATACTAAATTTATAAGTTCATTTTTAAAGATGAATCCAGATGAAGAGACAGAAAAGAAAAGAAGAGAAATGATAAGAATGGAAATTCTGTCCATGCTGGAGCAGTATCAATTTGATACGAGTAAAAAAGCATTTTGTATTTCAAAGTATAAAGAAAAAGAGATTCTGCCAACTGCATTGTATAAGGAAACGCAGAGGATGTTGTTTGAAGGTGAAGAGTATAATGTTGCAGCAGGATATGATATTTATTTAAAATCCCTGTATGGAGATTATATGAAGCTTCCGCCTGAAAATCAAAGAACGGGATGCCACAGCTACAGAGCATATATTATAAGATAAGAAACTACTGCATTAATAGAAAAGGAGAAACTTATGGTAAAGATTAGTATAGTTGTAGTTGTGTATAATGTAGAGGAATATTTAAGGGACTGCCTGGAATCATTAGTTAATCAAACAATGGAAGATATAGAAATTATTGTTGTTAATGATGATTCACCGGATCATTCAGATATTATTATGAGAGAGTATGAGGAGAAGTATCCGACAAAAGTCAGATGCATATATCTGGAGAAAAATCTATGCCTTGGAGGTGCAAGGAATAAAGGTATATTGGTCGCTAAGGGTGAATATATCATGTTTGTCGATAGCGATGATTATGTTGATGTTAGTATGTGCCAAAAGTTATATAATGTGGCAATGAAAAAAAATGCGGATATAGTTTGTTGTGATTATATTAGTAAGTTGGGGCAAAAGGAAGTATGGATGGATATGTATCCAAACCAATTTATGGGGAAATTAGATAAAAACAAGAGAAAAATGCTTATTTCAGTTGCGTCTGCAAGTTCAGTTGCAAAAATAATTAAAACAGATATTATTTTGAAAAACAATATATTTTTTCCAGAGCATATGAAATATGAAGATATAGCAACAACTCCTTTGCTTTGGATATATGCTGAAAATATATATAAAGTGAAAGAGCCGTTATATATTTATAGAAGACGTGAAAATTCTATTACATTGTCAGAAAACAGTATAGGACATTATGACAGATATTATGCAATGAGACATATTTGCGAAGAATTTATTCAAAGGGGAATATTCGGACAAGATAGTGATGAAATTTGTTCCTTGTATGTGTCTGGAATATTAAATACATTAAACATTTTAATAGAACGAAATACAAGCCTGGATGATACTATAATCGCAGAGATGCGTCAGAAGCTGATTCAAGATTTGAATTATAGAAACGATCCATTTCTGTATTTCAGATGTTATCCAAGAAGCCTTGCGATGGCAGACGATTTGATAAATTCACAGGCATTATGTGAAGAAAAGTTCGAACAGGGGAGTTATAAAAAAGTAAAAAATAAATTTGAAGATTATTATGAGAAATATAAGAATCAGACAAAAAAGATATTTGAATATTGTAATAAAAAATTAATAAAAGTTGCCATATGGGGTGCAGGGGACAAGGGAAATGATTTTTTGAAAATATGTGATGCTGAATGTGAAAATATTAGATATGTATTTGATAGTAATAAATGCAAATGGGGAAATAAAATGGAGACAGGTCACAGGATAGAAGGATTTATAAAGCATTATATGGATATAGATTTAATAATTGTTATGAATAAAGTATATTTTAATGGAATCAGTGCAGAAATAAAATCTGTAAATAATGAAATAAAGGTATTAAATCTAGATGTGTATTATTTGCTGGATGGATATAAGAATGTAGAGTTTTATATAGAATGAAATAAGAGAGGCTATTCAAATGCAAAAAGTAAGTGTAGTATTAACAACATATAACCGGGCAAATACATATCTCAAAGAAGCCATTCAGGGAATGATAAGCCAGGATTATGAAAATATTGAGTTTATTATATATAATAATGGTTCAACAGATAATACAGATGAAGTGATAGAACCATATTTACAGGATAAGCGAATAAAATATATAAAGAGAGAAATTAATTCCATAAATGAAGAAGCAATGAAAGAAAGAAAAATACTTTATAGTCAGTTAGATGCTGAATTTGTATTGAATATACATGATGATGATATTATGAGTCCTAATATGGTTTCAGAGCAGATGAAGGTTATGGAATTGGATAAAGAAGAAAGAATAGGAATTGTTTCTACAAATGCAGTTGTAATAAATCAGGATGGAAAAGTAATACAAGATAAGATGTTAAATATGAAAGCTGATTATATTTATCCTGTAAGTGAATTTAAGGAAAAGTTTAAAATAGGAATGCAGAATAATATTATATATCCAACATGCATGTATAGGAAAAAGAAATTATTAGAGGTTTGGGATAAAATTACAGATAAAAAAAGCGATTTTGGACCACTTGGAGACCGGTTGGTTGAATTATGTGTTAATGAAGTCGCAGAAATATATATAATAAGCCAAAATTTATATTTTTATCGTAAGCATATGTCACAAGATTCCAGTAATCAAAGTAGAATTGATTTATATTTGTTAAAACAATTAATTCCATATTTAAAGGAAAATTGTAGAAAAAGAAATGCTTTAGAATTAATTCAGATGGAAAACGAACTAATTCAAATGATAAAGTGTAAAGACATATTGCAAAGTTGGAAAAAAATAATAGAAAGTAAAATAAAAATTCAGGAAGATATTTGTCTACAAGAAGATAGAGATGGGGGAAACATGGAATCAATGATGGAACAGTATTCATGTATTATTCAATATGTGAGAAATTTATATGGTGGAGAAAGTAAGGACTATTATATTTGGGGAACAGGAAGATCTGGACTTAAGACTAAAATGGTTATAGATAAATATTTACCGAACTTTAAATTAAAGGGATATATTGATTCTTTTTCTGATGGAGAATTAAATGAAAAGAAGGTATATCAGAAAGATAAATTTAAATTTGATAATAATGTATTTATTTTTATTGCTGCAAAGCCGGCGGGTTATGAAATATATAATTTTCTAAAAGAAAAAGGGTTAGAAGAGTTAGATAATTTTGTATACGGTCCTAATTTTTTTATTTAAAATATTATGATTAACAAGTGGAGTCAAAATGAAAAAAATCTTAATTACAGGAGCATCCGGATTTGTTGGACGTAATGTTAAGGAATATCTGGAAAAAAAGCAGCAATATCAGATATATGCGCCGACCAGTAAAGAACTGGATTGCATTGATGAAGAATCTGTGCATAAGTATTTAAAAAAGAATTCGTTTGATATTATCCTGCATTTTGCCGTCTATGGTGACGGAATAGATAAGTCAAAAGATGGAACGAGAATGTTGGACTATAATTTGAGAATGTTTCTGAATTTCCAGAAATGTTCAGAGTTGTATGGAAAGATGATTTATACGGGTTCGGGAGCGGAATATGATAAGCGCTTTCCTATCGTAGATGTGAGTGAAAGTGATATTGGGAAGTCTGTTCCAACGGATGCGTATGGATTAATGAAATATACTGTGAATCAAATCATAGAGCAAAGTACTAATATATATAATTTAAGGCTGTTCGGAATCTTCGGACCATATGAATACTGGCCGCTTAAATTTATCTCAAATATATGCTGTAAATCAATAAAGAATTTGCCATTGTCTGTTTATAGGAATGTATATTTTGATTATTTGTGGATTGAAGATTTCTGTAGGCTGTTAGAATGTTTTATGAATATAGAAAAGCCGCAATATCATAGTTATAATGCAGTTGATGGAATGAAAATAGATTTATGCAGTATATGCGATATTGTAAATGAGGTAAGTGAGAAAAACCTGCCGGTATATGTATGCAATCAGGGGCTGGCAAATGAATATACGGCATCAAATAAGCGATTATTAAATGAGATAGGTACTGATTTTATAATGACAGATAAAAAACTGGCAATTACAAAATTATATGATTGGTATCGGATGAATGAAGCTAAGATAAATGTCAGTCAGTTAATATACGGAAAATAATAGTTTGTATCAAAACAGGAGGATAAATTGATGAAAGCAGTTATTTTAGCAGGAGGGTTTGGAACCAGAATCTCAGAAGAATCGTACCTGAAGCCGAAGCCAATGATAGAGGTAGGAGAAAAACCTATATTATGGCATATTATGAAGTTATATTCTTATTATGGAATCAATGAATTTATTGTATGTGCAGGATATAAGCAACATTTAATCAAGCAATGGTTTGCAGATTATTATATTCATAACAGTGATATCACATTTGATTTTACAAATGGACAGGAAATGCAGGTACATAGCAGGCATGCAGAACCATGGAAAGTGACAATTATAGATACGGGACTGAATACAATGACCGGGGGCAGAATAAAGAGAATAAAAGATTATATTGGAAATGAACCATTTTGCCTTACTTATGGGGATGGAGTTTCGGATGTAGATATAAAAAAACTGATAGAGTTTCATAATGAAAAAGGAACTTTTGCAACTATTACGACCATTCGTCCTAAGGGACGTTTTGGTATTATTGATATAGAAAATGGTATGGCGATGTCATTTAGGGAAAAAAGCCAGGAAGATACCGGCTGGGTAAATGGCGGTTATATGGTTTTACAGCCAGAAATTTTCAATTATATCGAAGGCGATAGTACAATTTTTGAGCATGAGCCATTGGAAAAACTTGCAGAAGAACGGCAGTTAAGCTGTTATAAGCATAATGGTTTCTGGCAGTGTATGGATACAAAACGTGATAAGGATCAGCTGGAAGAAATGTGGGAAAACCAGAATGCTCCATGGAAAATATGGAAATCGTAATTATTGGAGGAATATATGACATCAGAAGAATTAAAAGAACAGATATTAGAATTAACAAAACAATATTATGAAAGTACGAGGGAAAATCAGGATGAGTTTGAGGAGGGCGATCGGGTAAATTATGCAGGCAGAATTTTTGATGAGCATGAATTGGTAAATTTGGTGGATGCTTCGTTGGAATTTTGGCTGACTTCAGGAAGATTTACAGAACAATTTGAAAAAAAGATGGCGGATTATTTAGGGGTGAAGTACTGTTCGCTTGTAAACTCCGGTTCATCCGCAAACCTGCTGGCATTTATGGCACTTACTTCTTATAAATTAGGAGATAGAAGAATCCGGAGAGGCGATGAAGTAATTACTGTTGCAGCAGGATTTCCAACAACCATAGCTCCGATTGTACAATATGGTGCTATTCCTGTGTTTGTTGATGTAACAATACCAGAATATAATATAGATATCACTATGCTTGAGCAGGCATTATCGAAAAAAACAAAAGCTGTTATGATTGCACATACATTGGGAAATCCGTTTGCTTTAAGTGAAGTAAAAAGTTTTTGTGATCAGAATGGACTATGGCTGATTGAAGATAATTGTGATGCTCTGGGCTCTGAGTATTATATGGACGGAGAATGGAAAAAAACGGGAACAATCGGACATATAGGAACTTCGAGTTTTTATCCGCCGCACCATATGACTATGGGAGAAGGAGGAGCTGTATATACAAATGATGCAATGCTTAATAAGTTAATTCGTTCGTTCAGGGATTGGGGAAGAGACTGCTGGTGTAATTCCGGGAAAGATGGAACCTGTGGCTGCAGATATGATGGACAATATGGAGAATTGCCAAAGGGATATGATCATAAATATGTGTATTCCCATTTTGGCTATAATCTGAAAGCAACTGATTTGCAGGCGTCCATCGGATGCGCACAGATAGAAAAGCTGGATTGCTTTACTCAGAGACGAAGAGAAAACTGGAATTATTTGAAAGAACAGTTAGCGGATACACAGAAATGGCTTGTACTTCATTCGGCTGAGCATAATTCAAATCCAAGCTGGTTTGGTTTTACAATAACAATTAAAGATAATCAGGAATTTACAAGAACGGATATGACCAGATATCTGGAAGATCATAATATACAGACAAGAAATCTTTTTGCAGGAAACATAGTCAGACACCCATGCTTTGATGAAATGAGAGATGAAGAAGCTGGATATAGAGTTGTGGGTAATCTGGAGAATACGGATAGAATAATGAACCAGACATTCTGGATAGGAGTTTATCCAGGAATGAACAGAAAAAAGCTGGATTATATGGTAAGGATTATAAAGGATTTTCTGGGTAATTATCAGTAGTTAGAAGAGGTGAATCATATGTTAGAATTTTATAAGGGGAAAAATGTATTAGTAACGGGGCATACAGGGTTTAAAGGAGCATGGCTATGCAAATTATTAGTACATTACGGAGCAAATGTTACAGGGTATGCTTTGCAGCCGCCGACAACACCATCTCTCTATGAACTTGCAGGAATTGAGAAAGATATTAATTCAGTTATAGGAGATATTCGGGATTATGATTTGCTGAAAAAAACATTTGCCAGGACAAATCCGGAAATTGTATTTCATCTGGCTGCACAGCCAATTGTCAGGGAAAGTTATAAGAATCCGAGATATACATATGAAACTAATGTGATGGGGACAGTGAATGTATTAGAATGTGTTAGAAATACGGACAGTGTAAAGTCTGTTTTGAATGTAACAACAGATAAGGTGTATAAGAATAGGGAATGGGAATGGGCATATAGAGAAAATGAAGAACTGAACGGATTTGATCCATATTCAAACAGCAAATCCTGTTCGGAACTGGTAACGTCCAGCTATAAAGAGAGTTTCTTTGAAAATTCACAGGTTGCAATTTCTACGGCGAGAGCGGGAAATGTCATTGGTGGTGGCGATTTTGCAAGTGACAGAATTATTCCGGATTGTATCCGGGCAATGAAGGATAATAAGATAATCGGTGTTAGAAATCCGTATTCAGTCAGACCATATCAGCACGTATTAGAGCCTTTATTTGTTTATTTGATGATTGCAAAAAGGCAATATGAGGATGTGAAGTATCAGGGAAATTATAATGTCGGACCCGATGACTGTGATTGTGTAACGACAGGGGAACTGGTAGATTTATTTTGCAGATGTTGGGGAGAACATGTGGTCTGGGAAAATCAGGCGGAAAAGAATGCACCACATGAAGCAGGTTTTCTGAAGTTGGATTGCAGCAGGTTAAAATCAGTTTTTGGATGGAAACCAAGATGGCATATCAGTGAATGTATGGACATGGTATGCAGATTTAGTAAAGTATGGCTGCAGAATGGAGATATCTCGAAAGAGATGGATGATGAAATTGAAATATTTATAGAAAAGAGGATAAAAAAATGTTAAATGGAAAAACAGTTTTAATTACAGGTGGTACAGGTTCGTTTGGAAAAAAGTTTCTGGAAATGATTTTAGACAGATATGAACCACATAGAATTATTATTTATTCCAGAGATGAGTATAAGCAAAGTGTTATGAAAGCAGAATATTCAAAAAAATATGATATGTCAAAGGTACGTTTTTTTATTGGGGATGTAAGGGATAAAGATCGTTTGTATCGAGCTTTCGACCATGTAGATTATGTTATTCATGCGGCAGCAATGAAACAGGTGCCAACATGTGAATATAATCCGTTTGAAGCGATTAAAACGAATATACATGGGGCACAAAATGTTATTGATGCAGCTATAGACAGAGGAGTTAAGAAAGTTGTTGCATTATCAACTGATAAAGCGGTTAATCCAATTAATTTATACGGCGGAACTAAACTTGTATCCGACAAATTATTTATATCTGCAAATGCATATAGTAAAATAAGTAATACAAAATTTTCTGTTGTAAGATACGGAAATGTAGCAGGAAGCAGAGGTTCAATCATTCCAATTTTTAGAAATATTATAGAAAATGGTGGAACAGAACTGCCCATTACAGATTTGCGAATGACGAGATTTTGGATAACATTAGAGCAGGGAGTAGAACTGGTGTTTAAGGCATTAGCTGAATCAGAAGGCGGAGAAACTTATATTTCAAAGATACCATCATTCCATATAGGAGATTTGGCAGAAGCTATGTTACCAGGGTGTAAAATAAAAGAGATAGGAATTAGAGAGGGAGAAAAACTTCATGAGGTCATGGTCACAAAGGATGATTGTATGAATACTTATGAATTTGATAAACATTATATTATATATCCACATTTTGAATGGTGGGATTCAAGTAGAAATAATAGAACTGGTGGAAAGTTAGTAAAAGAAGGGTTTGAGTACAGTTCTGATACAAACAAAGAATGGTTACCAGTAGAAAAAATCAGAGAACAGTTAAAAACTATATAAGGAGAAAAACTTATGCTGAAATTTTCGGATGTAGATAGTGTAATACTGTATGGTGCTGGAAGTGTAGCAAGTAAAATTTATGATATAATTAAGAAAAATGGAAAGGTGATAGATTGCATTATTGATAAAAATCCTTATAAACAAAAAAATAGGTTTGATTGTCCGATTTTGGATATTGATAATATTGGTAACTATAGCAAAAAGAAAAACTTAGTAATTATTACATTACAGAATGCGAATCTTCATTGTGATATTGCAAATGAAATATATAAAAGAGGAAATGAATATATTATTTTTTTACCAATGAATATATATATGTTTAATGATTTGAAATATCAAATGTTTGAGTTATATCAGAAAGTTATGGAAGATGATGATTTGCAGAAGTTATCGATACCTTCTTATGGTAAAATGTTGGATTTAGGGTTTCAGAATAATAAAGGCAATTTGCATACATTAAATTCAAAATATATTACGATTTCTGTTCCAATAGAATATATTTTTTCTGCTGATGTTGAGCTTAAAAATAAAATGTGCAACCAATATTATAATAGAAATATTATGGCATTTAAGCCGTGGTTTGAATTGTTCGAGTATATTGATGGAAATGGTGAATATCCTCAAAAATATCTTCAATATTTAAGAAATACACTTGAAGAGCAAAGAGAATTGTTATTAGATAGATTCAAATTATGGAAAGTATATGAGGAGTTGTATTATAACGATGTTAAAATTTTCGATTATATGCCAGCATATGCTCAATGGAATAATCTAGGATATTTTAATGTTATTGATGGACATCATCGATTGGTATATTTATTCCGTAAAGGGCATAGCAAGTTGCCTTTAAGAATTCAGAAAGAAGATTTTGAACATTATTATTCTAATCGTAAATTAAAATTTTTAAATGATAATATTAAGATGCTGAGAGATATGATATTTTTTCTATTAAATTGGTGCTTAGAAAAAAATAGGATTTTTAAAAATGTTGGAATATATGCAGAAAGTAAAAATGTTGAATATTTTACATTTAATTTAATTAAAAATAAGATAGCAATAAATGTTAAAGCATATAATGAGCAAATTAGTAATGAAAAATATGATTTAATAATATGTTTAGATAGAAATCAAATAGATAATAAAATATTAAAGAAGACTCAAAGTGCGTTCTATTTTTTGGGCAGTATAGAAGAGAGTATGAAGATAAACAAAGTGAAAAAGATTGGTCGGTATTTAAGAAATAATGAAATTAATGAAATTGTTTTTTGTTATATTGAATAAGGAGCATTCCTGTAATTCATTAAAAGTGTCAATTGAATAAAAAAGAACCTCAAGGTAAAATTGAGTTGCATCTTGGCGGATGTAAACAAAACAATTAAACCGGAGGTTCAACATGAATTATACACAGAATAAAAAGATTGCTCAAGTAACAGATGCAACAATGGTAGTAGGTATTGATATCGGAAGCCAGATGCACTATGCAAGAGCTTTTGATAATCGTGGGCGCGAACTTACGAAAAGAGTTTTTTCATTCAAGAATGATTTAATTTTTTTATCTTTGGACAGAGACACTTAGACGAGACAATGGTAAGGCTGATGTGATGATAGGCTGTGAGTCAACAGGACACTACTGGTTTGCATTTGCAAAGTATGTTCAAAATCATCAAATGAAGTTAGTAATGGTCAATCCATTCTCAGTTAAAAAAATCAAGGAACTTGATGATAACAGTCCAAAGAAGACAGATTCAAAGGATCCCAAAACAATTGCAAAGAAAAGCGCCATTTCCTAAGGATGTAATCGCACTTGGGGTAGAAGGAATCCGGAAGATTTGGCACGATAAAAAGATGTGTGGCAGAGGTGTTACCGAAGATAGGACAAAGACCCTGGTGGAAGTTGCGCATAACAGTGTTGGTCTTGATGGAGGACCTGGAACCAAAAGCGAATTATATATGCTGCTTGAAGAGCATCACTTATGGACTTCACAAATAGAAGCCGTAAATAAAGTACTGGAAGAAACGATTCAGGAGGTACGGTATGTGGAGAAGTTACTCGCCATGAAAGGAGTAGGGAGCATTACAATCGCAGGATTCATTGCTGAAGTCGGTGACATAAGACGCTTTAAGTCACCAAAACAGATTCAAAAGTATGCAGGTCTTGAATTAGTGGAAAACAGTTCAGGAAAGCATAAAGGGAAAACGAGAATCAGCAAGCGTGGAAGAAGAAAACTCAGAAAAATTTTGTATCAGGTAATGGTTCCGTTGATTGCAGGAAATCAGGAGTTTCGAACGATCTATGATTATTATGTGACCCGTGTAAAGAATCCGTTGAAACGAAGACAGGCAATGATTGCTGTCAGTTGTAAGTTGATCCGCGTATTCTATGCGGTGTTAACACAAGGTGTAGATTATGACAGATTCAAAATGCTGTCAGATATCCATCACGAAAGCGAACTCATAATTGCTTAAGCAGGAAGAACTGTAAACAGGAAAGCGTCCGCCATCAATGGTGCTGTGAAACAGGAATGCAAAAAAATATAAAACAAAGTAGAGCCA
>ENA-USUG01006608-USUG01006608.1-human-gut-metagenome-genome-assembly--contig:-NODE-6608-length-12059-cov-54.565932_pt1 | contig 12059 bp, 13 predicted proteins | sample MGYA00250059_ERZ773394 | MGnify/ENA primary metagenome ERZ773394 (study PRJEB29103, sample SAMN06111957) | human gut metagenome | biome: human gut; feature: ankylosing spondylitis patient; material... | reverse complement strand
GCACCGTGGCTTTTGGCTACAAGCGTGTCCGCCTTGGTCGGGTGAACAAGAAGAATCAGGAAGTCTGCGACCTTGTGATTGATGAAGCGGAAGCTGAGATCGTCCGGCTGATTTTCCACAAGTACGTTTACGAGGGCTGCGGCGCACAGAAGTTGAGCCACTATGCGAACCGAACGCTCTCCCAGCAATATCGCTTTTGTGCACATCTTATGCACTGCGAGAAAAGAAAAATCAACGTATATTCGTCTATATAAAATGCTCCGCCATCCAAACGACCTTTCTCGCTCGCAAGTATGGTCTCCAAGCCGCTGATTTTCGAGATGATGCAGTTTGGGGCGTAATATGGTTGGCGGACAAGTGAGCTACAGGCCCTTGAGATGTAACTCACATGGGGTTCAGATGTATCGCATCCCAATTCACAATAAAATACGATGTACCGTAAAAGCGTAACTTCTGCTCTGAATGAATGGAAGATGCGCTTTTTGATTTTGACAACAAGTTATAGATTGACAAGAGTACACATACACGATAAACTTTATATAGTATCATGTGGATTAAAAGGAGACTCAACCATGAGTGTCAAGTATACTACCCCTGCCCAGCACAAGAGCAACCTCCGCAATGTGTATGGAACCTTTGCCATTGAGGGCATGACCATCAGCAAAGATACACGCAGCAACCTTGACCGCATTGGCAGCGGTCAGGCCAGCTATCAGCAGGTCGTGAATGAACTGCGCGCAAAGTACGCGAAGAAGGGCTGATTATGTTCTCAAAGTATGATGTCTACACCACAGTGCAGTCCATGTACTGCTACCCGGATACGGATGTTCTGATCAACAAGCTGGACATCCGTGACAAAGCAGAACTTAAACAGGCCGAAGAAGAATTTACTGCAGTCAAGCAGATGGCTCTGTTGCAGGAGCCAATCAAGGGACGGTTTACTAAAACTCACCTGTTTCGGATTCATCGCTTCCTTTTTGAAGATGTGTATCCCTTTGCAGGGCACATCCGCAAAGAACAAATCAGCAAAGGGAACACGATGTTCTACCCGCCAGATCTGATTGACCGAGAATTGGAACGTGTGTTCAAAAACATTCACTCCAAGAAGCTGCTTGCCGAACAAGCTGAAGAAAAGCAGATTCAAAATCTGTCGCAGACAATGGCGGAACTGAATATCATTCACCCTTTCCGTGAGGGAAATGGCCGCAGCACCCGTGAACTGATTCGCTGCATGGCATTGGAATATGGTCTACATATTAACTGGGGCAACACTGATCGAGAGACTTTGATCAACGCTGCAATCGCTGCTGTAGATGATGATATGGCGTTCTGTGATGTTCTAAGACAGTGCGTTGAAACGAAAAACTAGCGAAAAACGCCCTGCCGAGATACGGCAGGACGTTTTGGTTTTTATGGACCTAGAGGGATTCGAACCCTTGACCTCTCGGATGCGAACCGAACGCTCTCCCAACAGTCTCGCTTTTGTGCACACCTTATGCAATGTGAGAAAAGAAAAATCAACGTATATTCGTCCATATGGAAGGCGCGGTCATGCTGATAGACTTTCTTGGTCGCAAGTATGGTCTCCAAGCCGCTGATTATCAAGATGAAGCTGTTTGGGGCGTAATATGGTTGGCGGACAAGTGAGCTACAGGCCCTTGAGATGTAACTCATATGGGGTTCAGATGTATCACATCCCAATTTACAATAAAATACGATGTACCGTAAAAGCGTAGCTTCTGTTTTGAATGAAATCTGCGCTTTTATTTCATTTTAAATATAGATTAAGAACAAAACAAGCTCCAAGAGACAGTAATCCGGGATTGACAGACATACTTATATTGAGTAAAATAACAATGAGTAACTATATTCTAGTGGAAGGGCGGTGATCTCTTGGCAACGGCTGATCAGGTTAAAAGTCTAATTAAGGCACATATTGAACAGGATGATGAGAGGTTTAAAACAATCACCCTTCAAATTGCAGCTAATGAAGCTAGGCATGGGCATGATACTTTTGCTCGTGAGCTTAAGCAGTATGCAGAAAAAATTGGTAAAGGAAAAAAGAACCTAATCCGATTGAATAACAATGGGAATGGAATGTTCCTCGTCACCTATCCTTCTGAGCGACTTTCGGATTTGGTTGTTTCCTCGGAAATCCAAGAACGGATAGAACGATTGCTCATAGAGTACCGAAATCGAAACAAGCTACAAAAGTATGGATTGAGCAATCGACGTAAAATTCTAATTGAAGGGCGTCCGGGAACAGGAAAAACATTTACGGCATCTGTGATTGCAGCAGAGCTAGATTTACCCCTTTATACAATTCAGATGGACAAAGTCGTTACCAAGTTCATGGGCGAAACAAGTACCAAATTGCGTCAGATTTTCGATAATATTTCAACTTCAACAGGAGTGTATTTTTTTGACGAATTTGATGCCATCGGCGCCGATAGAAGTTTGGACAATGAAGTTGGCGAGGCAAGAAGAATCCTAAACTCCTTTTTACAATTTATTGAGCAGGATACTTCGGACAGTATCATCATTGCAGCGACCAATAATCAAAAATTATTGGATCAAGCTCTTTTTAGACGTTTTGATGATGTTCTACATTATGCGATGCCAACAAGTGATGAAGTCAGAAGACTATTTGAAATTAGATTGGGGACGTTTGATAGTTCCTTTAAAGTATCTGATGAGACCATTCGCATGGCCAGCAAATTGAGCCATGCAGAAATCATTCGGGTGTGTGACGATGCTATTAAGAATTCTATTTTAATGAATACAAAGATAGATAATGTGTATCTTTTAAAAATGCTTAAAGATCGTATAAATGCATATATAGCGAAGGAGGCATGATCTCGTGCCTGTAGAGAAACGCAATATTTTCCTTCATGAAACGCAGCATGCCTTACCGTATGTTTCAAAACGAAAAAGATCGGATGCATCGTTTCCTTGCCGCGAAAATCCAAAGGCGCACGCCGCTTTTATTCTTCAAAAACTTGAGGCCTGCAGACAGCAAGATTATGATCAGAAACAAGTAGCGGCTATTAGGCATAAAGAAGGAATCTATCTTGAATTTTCAGGTGCAGCAGGATACGATTTGCTTACAAAATCCTTTGACAATTATTCTTCAGGTATACGTCTGCTTAATGTACGCGAAGATGGGCAAGACGATGAAAAAATTGTTAGGGCCACTGTTTATGTTCCTGCAGAAAAAACAACATATTTTCTTGATAAAATCCAATCGTATTCAGAGTCGCTAGACACGCTAGAAGCCGGACAAAATCCCAAAAACGACAGTTTAGTTCGGAGTATTGAAGATGTAAAACTTGCTTTGCTCGAGGCGTTTTGGGTAGGAAAAGTAGAGGATATACCTTCTGATGTTCCAGCGTGGTGTGAAATATGGCTCCGATATGAAAAATCCGATCATGCAGCAGCGGAGCAAGATCTTTCTACATGCTGTGAAGAATTCGGAATAGAACTCAATTCAAAGTGTATTGTTTTTCCAGAACGAGTAGTTCGACTCGTCCGAGGTACGCGTACACAATTATCGATGCTGCTTGAGGGGTGCAATTATTTAGCTGAAATTCGTAGAGCACAAGAACCAACAAGTTTTTTTGATGAGTTAACTGGTTCTGAACAAAAAGAATGGGTAAACGATTTGTTATCAAGAACAGAATTTCATCCTTCAAGTGCTTCGGTATGCATTCTTGATACAGGTATAATGTATTCACATCCACTTCTTCAACCAGCGATTGATGAGAACAACGTACAAGCGGTTAACGACCAATGGGGAAAAAATGACCATAACGGACATGGAACCGAAATGGCTGGCGTTGCATTGTACTATGATCTCAAGGACAAATTAAGTACTTCTGACACAGTTGATGTGTATCACCATCTGGAATCTGTAAAAATTTTGCCTCCTCACGGAGAGAATGATCCAGACTTGTATGGTGCGGTGACCGGGCAAGCTGTATCTTTGGCGGAAATTTCCAATCCGAATGCAAATCGTAGCATTTGTATGGCAGTAACATCATCACAATATAATACTAACGATGGAAGTCCAACATCGTGGTCTGCTGCTGTAGACAACATTTCATCCGGTGTGGGTGAAGAAGATGCAAAGCGGTTATTTTTCATTAGTGCTGGAAATGTTGATCCTTCTGAAATGCACGATTCAGGTTACCCCAATGCCAATGAAGTACATGTCGTTGAGAGTCCCGGCCAAGCATGGAATGCTTTAACTGTTGGAGCATACACGAAAGATGTCTGTGTTGATGATGAGAACTACAGAGGTTTTACTCCTGTTGCAGATAATGGACAGCTTTCGCCGTATAGTGCTACTTCTTTGATGTTCTCTAAAAAATGGCCAATTAAGCCAGAGATACTTCTCGATGGCGGCAATATGGTGACAAACGGTACCGATTATGATTCATGTGCAGATTTATCATTGCTGACTACAGGAAAAAATCATTTGGTAAGGCCCTTTTCAACAATTTGGGCTACTAGTGCTGCTACTGCTCAGGCGGCATATATGGCTGCTCAGATATTTGCTGAATATCCCGATGCTTGGCCGGAAACGGTACGCGCACTATTAGTGCATTCAGCTCGCTGGACACCGCAAATGGAGCAGCAATTTTGTACAGACACAAGGAAATCCAGTGGTCGAAGACACCTGCTTCGCACATGTGGATATGGGGTTCCTGATCTTGAACGAGCAATTCAATGTGTAGACAATTCTGTGAATTTAATTATTCAAGAAGAAATGCAGCCATATGAAAAAGCGAATGGAGTATCTCAAATGAAAGAGATGCATTTGCATCAAATTCCATGGCCTTCAGAGGTACTTCAATCACTTGGAACAGTTGAAGTTGAGATGCGCGTTACTCTGTCGTACTTTGTTGAACCCGGCCCCGGAGAAAAAGGCTGGAAAGATCGTTACCGTTATCCTTCTTGTGGACTTCGTTTTGATGTCATCAATAGCAATGAGACAATAGAAGATTTCAAGAAAAGAGTTAACGTAAAGATGCGTGGAGATGATAAGGCTGACAGCGGTGACGGTAGTAGCGGTAGTGAGCGTTGGTTTCTTGGTTCGGACAATCGAGATGTCGGCTCCATTCATTCAGACTTTATTAAAGCAACTGCAGCAGAACTAAGCCAAGCAAAGTATTTGGCCGTCTACCCTGTAGTTGGATGGTGGAGAGAACGAAGCTACTTAGGAAAAGTTGAAAGTAAAATCAGATATTCCTTAATCGTATCTATTTCTACTCCGGATGTATCTGTGGATCTGTACACCCCAATTGTTGCACAGATTAATAATCCAATCGAAGTGGAAATCCCAACAGAATAACACCCTTATATAAAAGCGCAGCTTCTACTCTCAATGAATGGAAGCTGCGCTTTTATTTTTACCCACAAAACATTTCAAAAGGAGAATGCCCATGGATAAAGACTTTATGCTGAACTACTACGACAAAATGGTACGTCCAATATGGACGGAGCTGATGAAGACACCTCGCTATCAGAGGGTGGCTTGCGAACACGACAAGCTCGAACGTGAGTTCCGGCGGCTGTTGGATGAAAAACTGGGGCGGAAATATCTTGAACTGGACGATGCACTGTTCCGGGTGATGGATGACATCGCAGAAGCTATGTATATGAAAGGTGCCGCAGATCGTGAGTTGATGATTCGTTAATACCATGAGTTATGACTACTTCTATGGTCAGTCAGGCGAATTGTTCTCCTACTTCCGCATCCCCAAGGCACTGTTCCAAGACCACCGTTTCCGGCAGATCTCCACCGATGCCCGGACGCTGTACGGCATTCTGCTGGACCGCATGAGCCTATCTGCAAAGAACGGCTGGCTGGACGAGCAGGGTCGGGTGTATATCATCTACACCGTCCGGGAAGTGCAGGAATCCCTCTGCTGCGCCGAGCACAAGGCGGTCAAGCTGTTCCGGGAACTGGAGGACACCGACCTCATCGAGCGTAAACGCCGTGGTCTGGGCAGACCCAGCCTGATCTACGTCAAGGACTTTTCGTCTGGACTGCCAAAAGCGCAAGTACAGAATTGCCCAAACAGCAATTCAGGCGCTTCCGAAAGCGCAATTCTGGTGCAGCCAAAACCGCAAGCAAATAAGACTGATAAGAATAAAACAGAGTGGAACGATCCTGACCCTATCTATTCCGGGGGCATCCGGGAGCAGCTTGAGTATTATTTTTATCAGGCATTGGAGGTAGACCTCCTGCTTCGGCTCTGCCCGGATGATGAGGATACCATCTACCAGATCGTAGACTTGCTTGTGGACACCTGTTCCACCAAACGGAAGATGTTGCGAATCACCGGAGATGACAAGCCTGCCGAGGTGGTACGCAGTCGGCTGAAAAAGCTGAATGCTGACCACATCCGTTTCGTGCTAGATTCTCTGGCAGAAAACACCGCCCCGGTGCGGAACATGAAGCAGTATCTGCTGGCGATGCTCTACAATGCGCCCACCACCATGAACCTCTACTATCAGAACAAGACGAACCACGACTTTGCGCGTGGTTCACCGAAGGCGGGGTGATGTTATCGCAAAGAAAGCTACGATTATCGCAGTCACCAATCAAAAAGGTGGTGTGGGGAAAAGCACCACCTGTGAGAATCTGGGCATCGGGCTGGCAATGGAGGGCAAGAAAGTCCTGTTGGTGGACACCGACCCGCAGGGCAGCTTGACCATCAGCATGGGCTGGCAGCAGCCAGACGAACTGCCCACCACCCTTTCCACCCTGATGCAGAAAGCCATGAACGACCAGCCCATTCCGCCCGGTGAAGGCATCCTGCACCATGCGGAGGGCGTTGACCTGATTCCAGCCAACATCGAACTGGCAGGGCTGGAAGTGGCGTTGGTGAACAGCATGAACCGGGAAAAGATGCTGAAGCAGGTGCTGGACAATGCCAAGCGGGAGTACGATTATATCCTGCTGGACTGTATGCCCTCGCTGGGGATGCTGACGATCAACGCACTGGCGGCGGCAGACGCTGCCCTGATTCCGGTGCAGGCGCAGTATCTTTCCGCAAAAGGTCTGGAACAGCTTTTGCAGACGGTGCAGAAAGTCCGGCGGCAGATCAACCCGAAACTAAAAATTGAGGGTATCCTGCTGACCATGACGGACAGCCGCACCAACTACGGAAAGCAGATCAGCAATCTGATCCGGCAAGCATACGGAAAGCACCTGAAAGTGTTTGAGCAGACTATCCCACGGTCAGTCCGTGCGGCTGAAACCAGTGCGGCAGGCAAAAGCATTTTCCAGCACGACCCAAAAGGCAAGGTGGCAGAAGCCTACCAATCTCTTGCAAAGGAGGTGCTGGCGGATGCCGATCGACAGCGGAAACTTAGCTCTGAAAGGGCTAGATGACCTGTTTTCCACCGAGGAAAACCGACAGGAAGAACAGCGGGAGCAGGTACAGCAGATTCCCATTGATGCGCTGCACCCCTTCACCAACCACCCTTTCAAGGTGTTGGACGATGAAGCCATGACCCGGACGGTGGAGAGCATCGCACAGTACGGTGTACTGGCTCCCCTGATCGCCCGCCCTCGCCCGGAGGGTGACGGCTACGAGATCATCTCCGGGCACCGCCGTCAGTATGCGGCTAAACTTGCCGGGCTGGACACGCTGCCGGTCATTGTGCGGCAGATGTCGGACGATGCCGCTGTGATATTGATGGTGGATTCCAATTTGCAGCGTGAACACATCCTGCCCAGTGAACGGGCTTTTGCCTACAAAATGAAGCTGGAAGCTCTAAAAAATCAAGGTGCTAGGTCAGATTTAACTTCTGACCAACTTGGTCAGAAGTTGTGGTCGGTTGAACAGGTCGCCAGTGATGCAGGTGAGAGTAAAACGCAAATCCAGCGTTTTATCCGCTTGACCAACCTTATCCCGGAACTTCTCGACATGGTAGACGAAAAGAAAATCTCCTTTAATCCCGCTGTGGAACTGTCCTATCTGGACGAAAGCCAACAGCGGGATTTTTTAGAAGCCATGGATGGTACCCAAAATGCCCCATCTGTATCGCAGGCTCAGCAACTAAAGAAGATGGCGCAGTGTGGTGAGTTCACCTATGAAAAGGCGTTTGATATTTTGGGGCAGGAAAAGAAGAGTGAGCAGGACACTGTAACTATCAAAAACGACATCCTGCGAAAATACTTTCCACGCAGCTATACGCCTCGGCAAATGGAGGAAAAAATTATTCAGCTTTTGGATGCGTGGCAGAAAAAGCAGCAGCGCCACAACGAACGCTGACCCGTAACGCAAGACCCGATAGGGTCTTTTTTGTTTGCAAAAATTTGGAGGTAACGCCTATGAACAACACGATTCCTTTTCACTCCGCAACTCACGCTCCGCAGATCACGGTGGATGTGAACATCCTGACCATGCTGAAACAGGCGGCATCCTGCCTGACCGAAATGGCAAGCGAGAATGTCTACCTTGCCGCCATCGGCCCGGACATGGAACTGACCATTATCGTGGAGGAGGATGCTCCTTCCGTTCTGCCCTGTTTCGATGAGGAGGATGCCCTGATTGCCGTGAAGGGTGCGCCGCTGTTTATCAGCTACAATCCGGCGCAGGTTCTCAAGCTGGCAGGCAAGCGGTACCTGACAGGTCCGGTCATCTTCTACCGCACCGATGGGCACAGTACCATCGTGTCCCTGACAGTGGAGGACATTTATCGCTTTCAGACCTATCTGGAAGATCACAGCACCACCCTGATGGCGGATGGGCAGAAGCTCACCTGCATCTGCATCGACTGAGGTGTGCCATGCTGAACTTTTTTATCGGTTTCGCATTTTTTGAGGCAGGTGCCTTTTTCGGTTTCTTCGTGGCGGCTTTGATGCAGGCGGCACGGAGCGGTGAGATCGGACTGAACGGAAAGGAGGATTCGCATGGCTGAAAACACCTTATCGGTGCTGAAAATTGCGCCGGGACAGTATCCACAGCAGGTCGAGATCAATAACGACCTGAAAGCCTTGCAGCAGGCGGTGGGCGGCTCCATCGGCGCAAGCTACCCTTTTGAAGATCCGGTCGCCATCGTCTACAACGATGATGGCAAGCTCATGGGACTGCCCCTGAACCGTGCCCTGCGGGATGAAAACGGGCAGATGTACGATGCCGTAGCCGGGACTTTTCTCGTGGTGGGTCTGGGCGAGGAGGACTTTGCATCCCTGACCCCGGAGATGGCACAGAAGTATGAGCAGCTTTTCCATCAGCCGGAAGCCTTTCTGAAACTGGGCAACCGTCTGCTGGTGCTGCCGGTGCCCGATGAACCTCCCACAGAAAAGCCCCGCACCAAGCCCACGGCAGAGCATGACCGCTAAAATTACCCTGCTGCATGGGAGGTGATGGCAGTGCAGGAAGAAATCGAACAGAAATCATTCAACATTATGATCTCCACCACGAAGCTGTCTGCCCGGACTGTCCTGCGGGCAGTTAAAGCGGCGTTTCGGCTGTACCAGTCCAAGGCATCCCAAGGTAAGCAGAGCGTCCGCACTCTTCTGCGGCAGAACCGGGGCGTGTCCAGCGTGGAGATCAGCAAGACCGGCATCCGTGGTCTGGAACGCTATGCCAAAAAGTACGGCATCGACTATGCCATCCGCAAGGACACCTCCGAGGTGCCGCCCCGATATCTGGTCTTTTTCAAAGCCCCGGATGCAGAAGCCTTTCACTCGGCGTTCAAGGAGTATTCGGCATCTTTGCTGAACAAGGACAAACGCCCCTCGGTACTGGCAAAACTGCATGAACTGGTGCAGGCGGCGGCAGAACTCCCCGGCAAAGTCCGGCACAAGGAACAGGAGCGTGGACTGTGACCACGAAAAAGCTGACAAAGCTGCTGGCTCTGTATCTGCCCTATATTTTGCTGGGACTGGCGGCAACGAACTTCGGTGAAGCGTGGCGGCTTGCGGAGGGCAAGGAACTGGGCGATAAGATCATGTCCATGATGGGTACTGTTCCGGTGGCGTTTGCGAACCCGCTGCCCAGCCTGCATCCGCTTGATTTACTGGTGGGTCTGTGCTGCGGTGCAGGGTTACGGCTGGCGGTCTATTTGCGTGGCAAAAATGCCAAGAAGTACCGCCACGGCGTGGAGTACGGCTCTGCCCGGTGGGGCACACCCAAGGATATTGAGCCGTTCATGGCTCCGAAATTTGCCGACAACATCATCCTGACCAAAACGGAACGGCTGATGATGAGCAATCGTCCGCCTGACCCCAAGAATGCCCGAAATAAAAACGTGCTGGTGGTGGGCGGCTCCGGCAGCGGCAAGACCCGGTTTTGGCTCAAGCCCAACCTTTTACAATGTCACAGTTCCTATGTGGTCACTGACCCGAAAGGTAGTATCGTGGTCGAGTGCGGGAACGCCCTCCTGAAGAACAGCTACAAGCTGAAAATCCTGAATACTATTAACTTTTCCAAGAGTATGCACTACAACCCGTTCAGCTATGTCCACAGCGAAAAGGACATTCTGAAACTGGTCACGACCCTGATGACCAACACCAAGGGCGAGGGCAGCGGCGGGGACCCTTTCTGGGAGAAAAGCGAGCGTCTTTTACTAACTGCTCTGATCGCATATCTGCATTATGAAGCCCCAGCGGAGGAGCAAAACTTTGCTACTCTGCTGGAAATGCTCAACACCATGCAGGTGCTGGAGGACGATGAGGAATACCAGAATCCGGTGGACTTGCTGTTTGAAGAACTGGCAAAAAAGAAACCCAACAGCTTTGCAGGGCGGCAATACAAGCTCTACAAATTAGCTGCCGGAAAGACCGCAAAATCCATCCTTATTTCCTGCGGTGCCAGGCTCGCCCCCTTCGACATCCAAGAACTGCGGGACCTTACCATGTACGATGAACTGCAACTGGACACGCTGGGCGATAAGAAAACAGCGCTATTCCTCATCATGTCGGACACGGATTCCACCTTCAACTTCCTCATCAGCATGGTCTACACCCAGCTTTTCAACCTTTTGTGCGACAAAGCGGATGATGTGTACGGCGGCAAACTGCCCATCCATGTACGCTGTCTGATCGACGAGTGCGCCAACATCGGGCAGATTCCCAATCTGGAAAAGCTGGTGGCGACCATCCGCAGCCGTGAGATTTCGGCCTGCCTTGTTTTGCAGGCGAAAAGCCAGTTAAAGGCTATCTACAAGGACAATGCCGACACCATCATCGGCAACATGGACAGTCAGATTTTTCTCGGCGGCTCGGAACCCGGTACACTGAAAGACCTGTCTGAACTGCTGGGAAAAGAAACAATTGATGCCTTCAACACCTCGGATACCCGTGGCAACAGCCCAAGTTACGGCACTACGTTCCAGAAGATGGGGCACGAATTATTGAGCCGGGACGAGTTGGCGGTGTTGGACGGCGGCAAGTGCATCCTGCAACTGCGGGGTGTACGCCCGTTTTTGAGCGACAAGTACGACCTGACCCAGCACCCCAACTACAAGTTGACCTCGGACTATGACCCCAAAAACACCTTCGATATTGAAAAATATCTGAACCGAAAAGAAAAAATCAATCCCAATGATGAATTTGTTGTGATTGACGCTGATTCGCTCCCGCCTGCCTGACCCGGTAGGCGGTTTTATTTTACCCGGACCAGAGAGGTACACCAGAAAGTCCACTCTCGCCGCAGTTTGCGGCTTAACAACAACGGCTTCAGGTGTGTACGGACGGTCTACAACTTTCATTTATAAAGGAGAAACGACTATGGAATTCTTTAACTCTGCTATCGAAGTTCTTCAGACTCTGGTTGTCGCTCTGGGTGCCGGTCTCGGCGTGTGGGGTGCCATCAACCTGCTGGAAGGTTATGGTAACGACAACCCCGGCTCCAAGTCTCAGGGCATGAAGCAGTTCATGGCTAATTAAAGGGAACAAAAAGAAAGGAAAAGCCAATCCAGACGGTATCAGCGGCAGGCTACAAGAATAAATTGTGATTTCACAAGATTGGTGCTATAATAAGAGAAAAGTTCCTGCCGGGGCAGCCGCCCCGGTGGTATGGATAGAAAGGCAGGAA
>ENA-USUG01006605-USUG01006605.1-human-gut-metagenome-genome-assembly--contig:-NODE-6605-length-12064-cov-5.994327_pt1 | contig 12064 bp, 10 predicted proteins | sample MGYA00250059_ERZ773394 | MGnify/ENA primary metagenome ERZ773394 (study PRJEB29103, sample SAMN06111957) | human gut metagenome | biome: human gut; feature: ankylosing spondylitis patient; material... | reverse complement strand
TCTATCTATTTAGATTTCAATTTAAGTGTTCTATAATTCAGCCTTGGGTAACTTCTTCTCCTTCATGACCTTTTTTATTTTTTTGTGCCATTTTTCCTCCTGTATGAATCTGTTGACGTGTTGACAAGTCGGTAATAAAGCTGAAACTTTTCCTGGGTTTCCGGATTATTGTTTATTCCGTTACCGGAAATGTTTACGACTCTTTAGATATTTATTATAACAGAACGCGTTGACAATGGCAAATCGGTTACCTATAATCTTAAGTACAATGTAAGAAATAATTAATCAGGAAAGAAGGCGGATAGTTAAATGAAATACGAGAGTTCTTTTCCGTCAGAAGCAGACGGGCTGGAGATTTCTGTGATGGCAGTGATCCCGGATAAAAAGCCTTATCGGGCAGTGGTGCAGCTTGTTCATGGGATGAGCGAGCATAAAGAAAGATATCTTCCATTTATGCAGTATCTGGCAAAAAGAGGATATGTCACAGTGATCCATGATCACAGGGGACATGGAAAAAGTGTAAAATATCAGGAAGATCTGGGCTTTACCTATGGCGGCGGTGCGGAAGCCATGTTAAAAGATATCGGCACAGTAAACCGGAAAATCCATGGTACATACCCGGATCTTCCGGTGATCCTTATGGGACACAGTATGGGTTCTCTGGCAGTCCGCGCTTTTGTGGCACAGCATGACAGTTGTGTGGATATGCTGATTGTATGCGGCTCTCCGAGTTATAATACGGCGATGCCTCTTGGGGTGGCGATTGCAAAAATGGAAAAAGCAGTATTCGGACCAAGACACAGAAGCAAACTGATTGAAACCATGTCCTTTGGAGCAAGCGTTGCGAAGTTCAGAAAAGATAAAACCTGTACTGCATGGATCTGTTCGGACCCGGAAGTGGCAAAAGAATATAAAGAATCGGAACTGTGCGGATTTACTTTTACTGATGATGCATACCTCGCTTTGTTCGAGCTGATGAAACGTGCGTATGATGTAGAACATTATTCATGTACGAATCCGAAGATGCCGGTGCTGTTTGTCAGCGGAGCAGAGGATCCCTGCCTGATCAATGTGCGCCATTTTGCCAAAACTGTACAGGCAATGCGCCACGCGGGTTACCTGGATGTAAAGGGAAAATTATATCCGGGTATGCGTCATGAGATACTGAATGAGATTGATAAAGAGAAGGTTTACCATGATATTGCGGTATATCTGAAGAAGAAAGGCTTTTAACCAAATCAAGCAGCGAAGCGGATTGCGAATATCCGCCTGACAAGAAACATTGGAGAAACGAAATCCTGCAAAAATTGGAGAAACGAAATTCTGCAAAACATAAATTCCGGAAAATTTATTTGCAGGCATAAAATGCTCATGTCTGGTTATGATACGCATAGAAACTGTGTAATTATTGCGAAAAGGAGATGCCGGACATTGGGAAAAACAAAAAGATGGAAATGGAAACAAGCCGTGTTTCTGGCAGGAGTTTTGCTTTGTGTGATCTGTACAACATGTACGGGCTGCGGAGAAAGAGCTCAGGCAGAAGAACAGGGAGAGCTCGTAAGGAAGGAGGCTGTCGGAGAGATCCGGCAGCCTTTATCTTTCTGCCCTCTTTACGCCTCACGAAAAAAATGGTAAGATAATACCCAAAAAGTTCAAACAAAAGGGGGCTGGATAAAACGCTATGGAAATACAGAATAAAGAAGAACAAAATACTCCTGAACTGACAGAAGATTCTTTGCAGGATACATCAGCAAAACAGGAAGAGGCAGAAATACAGGAAGAAACAGAGTCACAGGAAGAACAGAATCCGTCTTCAAACCGAAGATTTCTTCTCTGGACACTGGCCGGTATTTATCTGCTTTATACAGGTTACAGTCTGTGCAAAAATGTGATTCAGGGTGCAGAAGGTGCAAGTACCGGTTTTCTTCTGGCAGGAATTGCATTTGCGGTTGTCGGTGCAGGGTTATTGTTTTTCAGTGCAAAGAGTATGCTGGCAGAGGATAAACTGAAAAAAGCGAAGGCGGCGAAAGAAGCAGGTATGCGTGCGGCAGTAGGAGGAGAACTGGGAGAGACATCTCAGGGAAAAAGTGCTCCGTCCGGAGAAAAGAAATCCATGAGTATTGCAGAGAGAGCAAATCTGACAAAGAGACTGGAAGAGGAAGAAGCTGAAACAGAAACAGATTCAGAGGAGAATCCGGAATCAGACACAGAAAAATAAAAAGAAGCAAAATAAGGAAAACAGTAGCAAGAGTGACAATGGGGCACTCTGGAAGGAAAATGACAAATGAAAATATTAATTACACTACTGAAACCACTTTCTTTTGTACCCGCATTGCTGATGATGTATATCATTTTTTCTTTTTCAGCACAGACGGGAGAGAGTTCCGGAAATCTCAGTTATCAGATCAGTTATGATATCGTGGAGATCAAAAGTAACATCTTATCAGAAAATAAAAGCAGCGACCAGCTTGCATATGAGGCAGATGGTATCCACTATTATGTGAGAAAAGCGGCCCATATGACAGAGTATTTTCTGCTGGCAATCGCGATTTCTTTTCCACTGTATGTATACGGTGTAAGAGGAATCTGGCTGATGATCCTGGCAGGAATCGTATGTGTGGGATTCGCAGGACTGGACGAATATCATCAGTCTTTTGTGGACAGCAGAACTCCGGCGGTAAAGGATGTGGGGATAGACAGCATCGGCGCATTTATCGGTATTTTGCTGGTACAGGCATTCTGCTGGTCCGTACTGAATAATCCGGCGAAAAAGAAAAAAACGCGAAAGCACTGAGAGAAACCGGGACAGACAGAAGAAAAGACGGAAAAAGAGAACGATAAAAGAAAACATTAAAAAACATACAAAAGAATCAAAAAAGAAATCCTGAAAAAAGTAAAACTGTGGATAGTCTGATATCATGAAGATATCGGAAATCCACAGTTTTTTGTTTTGTTACACAGGTTCCTTTTCCGTGAATACGGAAAAAAAGAATTTATGAAACATTTTGGGTGTTTTTAAGCCTGAAGTTCTGCAAGTTTGTCCAGACCTGCTCTGGTATGGCGGACAAAGATATTTCTGACAGCTGGGAATTCTCCCAGACCTTTCAGTGTACAGGTAACAGAGAAACCTTCTTTTTCCAGAATGCTTTTCCAGGAATCTTCGTCATCTCCGGACATGTCGTTGGTCGCATGATCGCCCGCTACAATCATAAATGGTGCCAGATGGACATGTGCAGGGTGAATTTTTTTCAGTTCATCCAGAAAACTTTCGATAGAAAAATCACCTTCCACAGTTCCCATGTGCATATTGGAATAACCGGACTGTTTGAACAGACGGTCCATTTCTGGATAAAGTTCATTGGCGACATGTTCTGTTCCATGTCCCATAAACAGAAGAATTTCGTCAGAATCAGGATGATATTCCTGAGCCATAGCCTGACAGACTTCTTTTTTATCCTGTTCGGTTACCATCAGGGAATCACAGATGACAACAGAGTTAAAATCTTTCTCAAATGCCATAACTTTCTGTTTCATGGCATCACTTTCAAATCCGGTGATCACGTAAGTTGGCTGTACGATCACGTTTTTTATGCCGTCCTCTTTCATCTGAGTCATGGCTTCGTCAATATTCAGGATATGAATCCCGTCCCGCTTTAACAGTTTTGCACGGATTTTCGGACTTGTCCATGCACGGTACAGCGGATATTCCGGGTATGCGTGATGCAGATCATTCTCTATCTGTTCGATGGTTTTCTTTCGGGTTTCTTCATAACTTGTACCAAAGCTGATCACAAGAATTGCAGTTTCTTTTGATACCCCCATTGTAAAATCTCCTTATAGTAAGTATAGTTGCAGCCTGACCTGATATCACGTTGCCTTTCGCAGAGTTTCCGCAATATCCCAGGCAGAAGGAAAACGTACAGGAAAAGCTCAATGCGCACTCATATAAGAAATACAGATGCTTCCGGGCATGAAGCTGGCAGTAACATGCAGGATGCTGCCCGGCAGCCACTATCCGTTCTATTATACAGGGAAAAAGCCGGAAATACAAGGAAAGAAAAAGGTTAAAAAAGCCGGAAAGAAATGCTATAATGTGGAAAAAAGCAAAAGGAGGAATAAAAATGTATCAATCATTTACAGGTGGACTTGGCGGTATCGCATTGGCAAAGCATGGCAGAAGCCGTGCAATCAATGCAGAGAATCCTCATGGAGAAAAAGGAAAGGGTGGAATGGCAGCGAGCCATCTGGGACCATCCAGAAAAGGAAGTCCCTGTCTGAGAGATATTGAACCGGGCACAACTGTGACTCTGGCAGAGATGGAAGGTCCTGGAGAAATCAACCATATCTGGATCACAGTGGACAATAAGACAACAGATGCAGACTGCTTTGTGCTGAGGGATCTGGTGATTCGTATGTACTGGGATGATGAAGAATATCCATCTGTAGAAAGCCCTCTTGGTGATTTCTTCTGCTGCGGATTCGGAAGAGAATGTATCGTAAATTCTGTGCCGATGGCAGTCGTGCCAAGCAGAGGATTTAACTGCTATTTCCCAATGCCGTTTAAAAAGAAAGCAAAGATTACATTGGAGAATCAGCATGCAAATAAAATCCCTGCATTTTTCTATCAGGTAGATTATGGTCTGTATGATGAACTCCCGGAGGATATTACTTATTTCCATGCACAGTGGAGACGGGAACGTCTGACTGAGAAACAGAAAGATTACACAATCCTCGATGGTGTAAAAGGAAAAGGACATTATGTGGGAACTTATATTGCGTTGACTACACTGGAACGTTACTGGTGGGGCGAAGGCGAAGTGAAGTTCTATATTGACGGAGATGAGGAATATCCGACCATCTGCGGAACCGGAACGGAAGATTATTTTGGTGGTTCCTGGAGTTTCGCAAAACAGGTGGATGGAAAAACTGTGGAACAGAATTATAATACACCATATCTTGGATATCCATATTATTCGGCGCACGATGAGCTGATCCATAATCCGTATCACAATGATGACTGCCCGCCGATGAGAGGATTTTACAGATGGCATATTCAGGATCCGATTTGTTTTGAGGAAGATTTACGTGTGACAATCCAGCAGATCGGGGTTGGATACAGAGGAATGTTTGAGAGACAGGATGATGTGGCGAGTGTCGCATACTGGTATCAGACACTTCCTCATGCGCCATTTGCACCGCTGATGTCAAAAGAGGACAGATGGCCGAGATAACAGTAAGGCTATCTGATACAGTAATACTATCCGCTCAGGTGCCGGGGGAGAAATAATGATTCGGCTTGTGCCAGACAGAAAAAATATGTTATAATTTTTACATTATATGATATCAGGGTCTAAAGGGCAAAAAGCCGTTCGTGTCTGCACGATAAGGCTTTTGAACCTGGGACCCGTCAAACAGTAATCCGGAAAGATGGGAGTTTCAGAAAGAGAAGAATCAATCTCATTTCTCAGACCTCCGGATTACTGTATAACAGACAACGGGAGGCTTACTTCATGCAGAATCAACAACCATCAACTTTAAAAGAAATCCGTGTTCACGGCACCACGAATTTTCCCTGTGCATTCTATCAGACGGGAACCAGGATAAAGGGAAATCTGGTGAAACATCACTGGCATGAAGAGGTGGAACTTCTTTATTTTTCGGGCGGAGAGTTCTGTCTGGAAGTGAATATGGAGCGTTATTACATTTCTGAAGAATGTTTTTATTTTATTAATCCGGGAGAACTGCACAGTATCTATGTTGAGAAAAATGGCGGATGTGTGGAGAATGCGGTGGTTTTTTGCATGGACATGCTGAATTCTTCCTATTCGCTGGATAAGATTCAGACCAACCTGATCCAGCCGGTTCAGAACGGAAGTATTCAGTTTCCGAGATGCCTGAAAAAAGGTACTCCGGCATTTACACAGGTGTGGAGTGCTTATGAAGAGATTCAGAATGTATTCGGCGGAGCTTTTCAGGGAGATTATTATGACGGTGAGGCGGTAACGGATGACATTACCCGCCAGTTGTTTATCAAATCCGCATTGCTCAGGATTCTGGCAATACTGTCAGCGAACAATCTGTTTGAAGTGACGGAGAAGAATCATGACCGCAGGATTGAGACGATCAAGACAACGCTGACTTACATACAGGAGAATTATAAGGAGAAGATTTATATCCGTGATCTGGCAGGGCTGATCGGGATGAATGAACAGTACTTCTGCAGGTTTTTCAAGAAGGTTATCGGGCGTTCTCCTATGGAGTATGTGAATGAGTACAGGATTAAAAAGGCGATTCATTATCTGAAGGAATCGGACCTGACCGTCACGGAAATCTGCCTGGAGTGTGGATATAACAATCTTGGAAATTTCCTGAGGGAGTTCAGAAAGTATACGTCAACAACGCCGTTACAGTACCGCAGACATTCATTAAAGGAAATACAATAAAAGAAATACAATAAAGAGCTGTGACGGGAACAGCATAATAAATAAAATCAGCAGTTACAAATCAGATAGGTAATTAATTCAGAAAGAAGAAATGTATTTTACTGTCTGATTCTTTTTTGAACCTGCAAAAGTCAAAATTTCGTATTTTTTTATCAAAAAATGATAAGACATGAGAATTAAAATCTGATATAATTTATTTCAATTGAGAAAAGGAACTTAGGCGTTAAAGGTGAGAAGGTAAAACACCGGGGAAAAAGCGTACAGCGGCGCCTGCAAATAACAGGAAAATAAAAACACAGGAGGATTTTTGCAATGGTAAAGAAATGGTGGAATGAAAAGGTTGCTTATCAGATTTATCCAAAGAGTTTTTATGACACAAACGGGGACGGAATCGGAGACTTGAGAGGTGTAATTGAGAAACTTGACTATCTGAAAGATCTTGGTGTAGATATCATCTGGCTTTCTCCTTGCTACCGTTCTCCTCTGGCTGACCAGGGATATGATATTTCTGATTATTATGACATTGACCCGCGCTTTGGAACCATGGCTGACATGGATGAACTGATCGCAGAAGCAAAGAAGAGAGATATGTATATTCTTATGGACCTGGTTGTAAACCATTGTTCCGATGAACATGAGTGGTTTAAGAAAGCCTGTGAAGATCCGGATGGAAAATATGGCAACTTCTTCTATCTTCGTAACAAGAAAGAAGGAGAACTTCCGACTAACTGGCGTTCCTACTTCGGCGGACCGGTATGGGAAGATCTTCCTGGAACAAACAAACAGTACTTACATGTATTCCACAAGAAACAGCCTGACCTGAACTGGGAGAACCCGGAAGTAAGAGAAGAAGTATATAAGAACATTAACTGGTGGCTGGACAAAGGTCTGGGCGGTTTCCGTATTGATGCAATCATCAATATCAAGAAAGCTCTTCCGATGCATGATTATGAGGTTGACCGTGAGGATGGCCTGTGCAGTATCAAGAAGATGCTGAAAGAAGCCAAAGGAATCGGTGAGTTCCTTGGCGAGATGAGAGACCGTACATTCAAGAAATATGATGCTTTCTCAGTTGGTGAAGTCTTTGATGAGAAAGATGAAGAGATTCCGGATTTCATCGGTGATAACGGATATTTCTCCAGTATGTTTGACTTTGAGGAGACAATCTGGGGTGCATCTGACAAGGGCTGGTATGACTGCAAACAGATTACACCGGATGCATATAAAGAGTGCTGTTTTACCACTCAGAGAAAGATCGGTGATATCGGATTTGTTTCCAATATTATTGAGAATCATGACGAGCCTCGTGGTGTCAGCAGATATATTCCGGAAGGTGACTGCTGTGATGCAAGTAAGAAGATGCTTGGTGGTCTGAACTTTATGCTTCGTGGACTTCCGTTTATTTATCAGGGACAGGAACTTGGTATGGAGAATGTGAAGTTTGAATCTATCGATCAGGTAGATGATATTTCCAGTCTGGATGAGTATAAGGTAGCTCTGAATGCAGGCTGTACACCGGAAGAAGCCCTGAAAGCTGTCTCCAGATTCAGCCGTGACAATGCCAGAACTCCGATGCAGTGGAATGACAAGGAGAATGCAGGATTCACAACAGGTAAACCTTGGCTGAATGTAAACCCGAATTATACAAAGATCAATGCAGAGAGCCAGATCAATGATCCGGATTCTGTAAGAAGCTTCTATAAGAAACTGATTGCTCTGCGTAAGAATCCGGAGTACAAAGAGACTGTTGTTTATGGTGCACTGGAACCGGTATGGGAAGATGTTCATAATCTGATGGCATACTATCGTAAAGGGGACAAAACTCTTCTCGTAGTTGGTAACTATCAGAAAGAGCCACAGACAATCGAACTTGCAGGAGAGTGCAAGAAAGTTCTGATCAATAACTATGATGATGTGGCTATGGATGGTAATAAGATTGAGCTGAAGGGTTATCAGTTCCTTGTAATTGAAATGTAAAAAAAGTTATCAGTGGAAATAAAAGTGGAGAGCATGGAGAAATCTGTGCTCTCTGTTTTTTCACCTGTACACCTGAAGTATTTACTGACATAAAACAGTGGTATATATAAAAATAAAAAAGAACGAAAGTCCAGAAGTATAAGTACTTTGGAGTATTCGTTCTTTTTATTTTGGGCTATGTATGGGACTATGATGTAGTGTTGATGAAATCAATTCTGGCTGTCTGGATTCAGGATTTTTACACTGTCACGGACAACGAGTTTGACCGGAAGTGCAATATTGGTAGGTTTGGGAGTCCAGCCATCTATCATCCGGATCAGATATTCCGCAGCCATGGTTCCACGCGGGGAGATATCCTGATGGATCGTTGTCAGCGGTGGACAGGCTATCTGAGCGTAGAGGTTATCGTCAAATCCTGTGATGGAAAGATCTTCAGGAAAACGGATGCCGCGTTCACGAAGATATTTCATCAGAGTGACTGCGTAATAATCTGAGCAGCACATGAATGCGGTAAATTTGTGTGCGACTGCATAAATCTCTTCCATGCTTCCCTGACGTTCATATTTGGAAGGACGGATCACGATCAGATTATCCAGATCCACATCTACGTTGTATTCCTGAAGGGCACGCTGGTGACCGGTGTAGCGGACGTAGTCTACGCCTTCCATATTGTCGGCGAGGAAGGCGATTTTCCTGTGACCGCATTCCAGCAGATATCTGGTTATGAGATAGCCGCCCTGTTCATCATCCAGACCGATGTTTACATATTTGGCAATGTTTTTTGGTGTGTAGCTGTCGATGAGGACTACCGGATTTTTATATTTGCTTTTGATCCGGAGATAGTCATCGTGGAGCATACCGATCAGGATCAGTCCTTCGGTGTTCCAGCTTACCACATTGCGTACGATTTCATTGATATCTTCGGATGTGTAGACCATCATATAGTAGCCGTGTTCACGGATTGCTTTTTCCAGAGCTCCGATCAGTTCTCCGTGAAATGGGTCTGCAAAGATGTTTTCGTATTTGTCTTTGCGGCCTTTGAATACGATACCAATCAGTCTGGAGTGGTTCTGGGCGAGGTTTTTGGCATTCATATTTGGTACATAGTCGTATTCATCCAGAAGTTTTCGGACTTTTTCCGCAGTTTTCTGAGAGACTTCGCTGGTTTTTCCGTTAATGACATTAGATACCGTTGTGGTACTGATTCCCAGCATCTCTGCCATTTCTTTGATTGTAATCATGTAAAAAACACCCCGATACATTTAAAATATTATATGAAATATTTTAGCACATTGATATGTAAAAATGCAAGTTAAATGGGGGAAATGTGTGGAGACATACGGCGCGAATTTATGCGATTAGCATAAATTCTGTGCATCGCGAAGCGTGTTACTGAGAACGGAGTGAACAGTAACGCGCATGAAAGAAACTATTTTTCTGTGCTGGTATTTGGCGGAAAATAAAAATTCCAGAAGTACTAAGATATGGATTGTACTTCTGGAATTTTTGGGATAATTATTTCTGGATTACGATTGCTTCGTAAGGTCTGAGTGTGATTTTGGTGTTTACTGCTGCATCGTTGTAGTTGGAAATCAGGATTTTTCCGTTGGTGAATTCTTCAGGGAGTTCTACTTCACGGGTGTTATCGCTGAAATTGCAGTATACGATCAGTTTGTCATCATCGAGGGTACGGGTGTATGCGTAGATGTCTGGGTCATCGGCAAGGAGCAGATCGTAGGTACCGTAAACGATCAGGTCACTGTTGTGACGAAGGCTGATCAGTTTTTGATAGTATTTGAATACGGAATCTTCACGGTTTACCTGATCTTTGGCATTGATTTTTGTGTAGTTCGGGTTTACCATGATCCATGGCTGGGCAGTAGAGAAACCTGCGTATGTGCTGTCATCCCACTGCATTGGGGTTCTTGCATTATCGCGGCCTTTGTAGCTGATTGCTGCCATCATTTCTTCTTCGGTCTTTTTGCCCTGTTCTGTTAATTCGTGGAAAGCGTTGATGCTTTCGAGATCACGGAAGTTTTCCAGAGTGTTGAACGGACAGTTTGTCATGCCGAGTTCTTCGCCCTGATATACATAAGGAGTTCCCTGCATCATATGAAGGCATGTTGCCAGCATTTTTGCAGAGATTTCTCTGTATTCGTCACTGTCGTTACCGAAACGGGAAACGCTTCTTGGCTGGTCGTGATTCTCCCAGTAGAGGCTGTTCCATGCAACGTCCTGAAGACCTTTCTGCCAGCGGGTAAGGATTTCTTTCATATCGCGAAGATCCATTTTTCTGGTTGTCCATTTGCCGGCTTTTTCGTCGCCGTCAACATCCATATGCTCGAACTGGAATACCATGTTCAGTTCTTTTTCATCGCTTCTTGCATATTTTTTTGCTTCTTCCAGAGTAACACCTGCGCATTCGCCTACTGTTATGGTATCTGCGTTGTTTAATGCTTTCTGACGCATTTCCTGAAGATATTCATGCACATGAGGACCATTTGCAGCGATGTCGAAAGTTGCATATCCGTTAAGACCTAAGGTACCGTCCGGGAGACCTGGTCTTTTGGAGATAAGGCTGATAACATCCATACGGAATCCATCGATGCCTTTGTCAAGCCACCAGTTCATCATGTCAAAAACTTCCTGACGTACAACCGGATTGTCCCAGTTCAGGTCTGGCTGTTTCTTGGAGAACAGGTGCAGGAAGTACATATCTGTTGTCTTATCATATTCCCATGCAGGACCGGAGAAGCAGGAACCCCAGTTGTTCGGAAGGCTTCCGTCTTCTTTTGCAGGACGCCAGATATAGTAGTCTCTGTATGGATTGTCTGTGGATTTACGGCTTTCGATGAACCATTTATGCTCGTCAGAAGTATGGTTTACAACGAGGTCCATCATGATCTTAATTCCTCTTTCGTGAGCTGCTGCGAGCATGCGGTCGAAGTCTTCCATGGTTCCGAATTCGTCCATGATTGCCTGATAATCACTGATATCATATCCGTTATCATCGTTAGGCGATTTGTAAACCGGAGAGAGCCAGATGACATCGATACCGAGTTCTTTTAAGTAGTCAAATTTGCTTGTAATACCATTCAGATCACCGATACCGTCTCCGTTGCTGTCGCAGAAACTGCGAGGATAAATCTGATATACGACGCTTTCTTTCCACCATCTTTTTTCCATTGTAAAAACCTCCTGAGTGATTAATTGAGTTATAAGCAGGCAGGGAAGCGGATGCTTTTATCTGCCTGACTATGTTTCTGTGTTTTTATTCTGTACCAAACTTCTGTACCAAACAATATTGCTGAGTCTGTGCCGGAGCAACTGCGCTGTAGCACATTCTGTTTATATAATAGATACTTTTGGGGAAAAATGCTTCCGATATTTTGACGGATTTATGTATTATTTTGACCTGATGATCTGAACAGATAGGCTGGTGTGATTTTTGTATTGCGAAGCGCATTACTAAGAACAGAGTGAACAGTAACGATATATTAAGGGGGATAATCCGTGAACTTATTTCTTGTGTGCAGGCAGTAAATATTGTATAGTATAGGTATTGGAATTTATAGCGATCCTCTAAAATAACGCATCTTAATCCAGTCCATCAGAGGGTGAAATCCTGCGTCAGATATCTTTGC
>ENA-USUG01006604-USUG01006604.1-human-gut-metagenome-genome-assembly--contig:-NODE-6604-length-12065-cov-5.298715_pt1 | contig 12065 bp, 9 predicted proteins | sample MGYA00250059_ERZ773394 | MGnify/ENA primary metagenome ERZ773394 (study PRJEB29103, sample SAMN06111957) | human gut metagenome | biome: human gut; feature: ankylosing spondylitis patient; material... | reverse complement strand
CCGGATGTCAGGCCGTCATTACGCAGCGGAAGGCAGAAAGTCTGTTGAGGATACCCACCTAGCTACGGCTAGGCGTCAATGGGAAGGGAACGGCATTTCGGGACTTAATGAAAAAATACAGAGCCGTAACAAGGCTCTTTTTTTCGTAAAGCTGCCGGGACACTGGTGCCTGTATGGAAGAAAACGTAGTGTTTTACGGACAGAGATTTACGGAAAAAACAAAAAATATATGGGAGGTTTGAAACGATGAGTGTTTCAGAGAGAAGATTTGGCGTACTGCCAACAGGAGAACCGGTCAGAATATTTCATCTGGAGAATAAATCCGGGGCTTATATCGAAGTGACAGAATTTGGTGCACTTCTTGTAAAAGTGTGTGTGCCGGACAAAGATGGAAAACTGACAGACGTGGTTCTGGGATATGATGATCTGGAATCCTATGAAGTGAATGGATGCTTCTTTGGTGCAACGATCGGAAGAAGCGGCAACCGTATCGGTGGAGCGAAGTTCTCTGTTTACGGAAAAGAAGTCGTTCTTGCGCAGAATGAGAATGATAACAATCTTCACAGTGGTCCGGACGGATTTGAGAAAAAATTATGGAAAGTGGCAGAAACCTCTCAGGAGAAGAATTACATAGTATTCAACCGTATCAGCCCGGATGGAGAGAATGGATATCCGGGAGAGTTTGATGTATCCGTGAAATATGAATTTACAGAGGAGAATGAACTGAAGATCCATTATCAGGGTGTGTGCGATGAGCCTACGATCGCAAATATGACGAATCATTCTTACTTCAACCTGGCAGGTGAAGGCAGCGGCACTGCGATGGATCAGTATCTGACTCTTCATGCGAAATATTATACACCGGTTATTGACAGCCATTCCATTCCTGCCGGAGAGTATGCAGAAGTTGCAGGAACTCCTATGGATTTCAATGTTTCAAAGAAAATCGGACAGGATATTGACGCAGATTTCGAACAGCTTAAATTTACAGGCGGATATGACCATAACTATGTAACAGACAATTATGCGAAAGGCAACCGCCGTCTGATCGCAACTGCATACAGTGACAAGAGTGGCATTGCCATGGATGTTACTTCTGACTGCCCGTGCGTACAGCTTTATGCCGGTAACTTCATTGAACAGGAAAAAGGCAAAAACGGACATATTTATACAAAGAGAGATGCGTTCTGTCTGGAAACACAGGTGGAGCCGAATGCTATCAATGTAGAGAACTTCCATTCTCCGCTTCTGGAAGCCGGAGAGCAGTATGATTCTACAACTTCCTATCGTTTCTATACCAGAGACTGAAGATAGGACACGGTAGTCCGGAAGGTACATCGTACAGATAACAGACAACATATTTTCTGGTTTTCTTTCATATATTTTATGTATGAAGAAAACCAGATTTTTTTATGGGACAAATTGTCTGCTGCTCGCATTTCTGGGCTGGGGGATTCTCCTTAATACTGCATTGGAAAAGCAAATACTGCAAGATGGAAATATGCAGAGCAGTGATATGCACAGCAGTGATATGCAGAGCGATGGTGTGCAGAGTGATGATACACAGAGCAATCATATGCAAAGTGATGATATGCGGGCAAATGCTACGCAGACTGATGATGTACAGACCAGTGATATGCGGGATGAGAATATGGAAATCAGCGAAAAAAACGGGGCGGAAGAAGGGAAAACTACACCGAAAAAAATCCGGGTACTGCTCATGGACAGCGGGTATCGCAGTTATGAGCATGCGGAAGTTTCCGGTGTCTGTAAAGGAAAGGTGTTTTCCTATACAGCGGACAGTCAGGAGTTTGAAAGTGGTCCTGTCACATTAAACGGCGGGAAAAAGGGAATTGAAGTGACGTCGATAGAGAGACAGTGCGGAAATCCCGTATATTATGGAAAACTGGAACTGATCAGGAACGGAGAATCGCTGAACCTGATCAATGAGCTGTCTCTGGAAGAATATCTGAAAGGGGTAGTGCCCAGTGAGATGCCGTCTTCTTATGAGGAACAGGCTCTGATGGCGCAGGCAGTCTGTGCCAGAACTTATGCATGGAAACAGATGCAGGGAGAAGGGGTAAGCGGATATCCGGCAGATGTGGACGACAGTGTCAGTTATCAGGTCTATGGCAATATTCAGCCACAGGAATCTACCAGTGAGGCGGTGGAGGAGACAAAAGGGCTGATCCTGACCAGAGAAGGAGAACCTATAGAAGCCTATTATTTTTCCACGTCAGCGGGAGCCACCAGCACAGATGAAATATGGGGAGCAGAAGAAGCGGCACCATATCTGAAAAGCGTGGTATGTGAGTTTGATGAAAATTCTCCGTGGAGAGAGTGGAAAGTAACCATTCCCTGGGAGAATCTTCAGCAGAAAGTTTCAGAAAGAACCGGGACACAGGAGAAACTGCTTTCAGTGGAGGTGGTAAGGAAAAATGAAAGCGGTGCGGCGATAAGCCTTCAGGTGGTAACAGAATCCGGGGATTTTTCTGTGGATCAGGAATATGAGATCCGGAAATTACTTTCCCCACAGGAATGCACGATCACAGAAAAAGACGGAACAGAGACAGACGGCGGAAGTCTTCTTCCAAGTGCATATTTTACCCTGAAACAGAAGAAAGGGGAATCTGTGGAGGTCACTGGCGGAGGATATGGACATGGTGTGGGAATGAGCCAGACTGCTGCCAATGAGATGGCGAAAGAGGCGTATTCTTTTGAAGAAATCCTGAAATATTTTTTTAATGGAATTACAATTGAAAGTATGGTATGATAAAAGACAGAGGAAATCTGTAAAACGGAATGGAGAAAATTATGAAGAGGAAAAAGTGGTCAATTGTAAAACTTCTGACTGGCTTTATGAACCGGGTTTCCGGGGATCACGTAGGGGCGTATGCGACACAGTCTGCATATTTCCTGATTTTATCGTTTATTCCGTGTATCCTTTTTCTGACTACCCTGGTTCGCTATACACCACTTACCTATAATGTTGTCAGGGATGCGATCATAGCATTTATTCCGGAGAATCTTCAGAGCTTTGTGCTGGGGATCGTAGTGGATGTGTACAAAAGGAGCACCGCGATCGTTCCACTTTCCGCTCTGGTGGCTCTGTGGTCGGCCGGGAAGGGATTACAGTCTATCATCAATGGCCTGAATACCATTTATCATGTAAAAGAAACCCGTAACTGGCTTCTGACCAGAATTTATGCGGTGTTTTATACCCTGTGTCTGGTGATCGCGCTGGTTGTTTCCCTGCTGATGCTGGTACTGGGAAATGAGATTCAGAAAGCGTTATCCAGATATCTTCCGTTTCTTGCGAAACTGATGGGAAAGATTCTGGGAGCCAGGGCGTTCCTGGTATTCGGGGTTTTGTTTTTTGTATTTTTGCTGTTATATAAAGTTCTGCCGAACAGGAAAGCAACTTTTAAAAGTCAGATTCCGGGCGCATTTATCATCGCTGTGGCCTGGTCTGTGTTTTCCTATGGCTTTTCTTTTTATTTTGAAATTTTTCCGGGATTCAGCAATATGTATGGAAACCTTGCCACGATCATCATGGTCATGCTGTGGCTGTATTTCTGTATGAACCTTCTCCTGTACGGTGCAGAGATCAATGCATATTTCGAGAATGAATTCCGTCTTGCGCACAGATCAGTAAAAGGAATCCTGGCTCATGAGAAAGAACGCATACAGTCAGCAAAGATTTCGGCGCAGGAAGCAAAACAGCAGGAAGTAAAACTGCCGGAAGAAACGGCAGAGATGGAGACAGAGGGAAAACCGAAACGAAGATTGAGAAGACGCAGGAAGAAAAGCGGGGAACGAAAAACACAGAAAAATGGCACTTGACAGATTTTTAAGTCTGTGGCATCATTAATACTGTTAATAATGAAAAAGGCTTAGAAGGTGTTTCCAGGGATTTATTTTCCTTCAGAGAGAGGGAGTCGGCGGCTGAAAGCTTCCTCAGGTTCAGATATTTCCTGAATTTCCCACCGGAGCTGCGTTTCTGAACAGCACTGCAGAAAGACTGAGAACGCGAGTGAGCGTATGGCAGTCAGAGAGTTGTGGACAGTAGGAGATGACGTGACTGCGCGTTAAGCAGACCGAGAGCCTGTAGAAGGTACAGGAAGCAGGGTGGTACCGCGGATATTTTACTCCGTCCCTTTATTGGGACGGAGTTTTTTTATTTTAAGAAAATATTTTCATAATTTTTCATATGATGAAAAATTATGACCGCACAGAATTCTGCTATTTTATGATAAAGGAGAAAGAAAAACATGGATATGAAAGAAAGACTTCAGGAACTGGCTGAAGCAGCCAGAAAACGAATCGATGAATCTGAAGGCCTGGATAAACTGAATGAAGTACGTGTGGCATACCTTGGTAAGAAAGGTGAGCTGACAGCAATCTTAAAGAGCATGAAAGATGTTGCTCCGGAAGAACGTCCGAAGGTTGGACAGCTTGTAAATGAGACAAGAACCAAAATTGAAGCACTGCTTGATGAATCCAGACAGAGACTGGAAGAAGCAGTCCGTGAAGAGAAGATGAAACAGGAAGTCATCGATGTTACATTACCTGCAAAGAAAGCGAAAATTGGCCACCGTCATCCGAATACCATCGCTCTGGAAGAAGTAGAGCGTATCTTCATTGGTATGGGATATGAAGTGGTAGAGGGACCGGAAGTAGAGTATGCAGATTATAACTTTACAAAACTGAACATCCCGGAGAACCATCCGGCACGTGATGAGCAGGATACCTTCTTTATCAATGATTCTATCCTTCTTCGTTCCCAGACTTCACCGGTTCAGGCACGTACGATGGAGAAAGGCAAACTGCCGATCCGTATGATCGCACCGGGACGTGTATTCCGTTCTGATGAGGTGGATGCAACACATTCTCCTTCCTTCCACCAGATCGAGGGTCTTGTCATTGACAAAAATATTACGTTTGCAGACCTGAAGGGAACTTTACAGGAGTTTGCACAGGAATTATTCGGACCTGAGACAAAGACGAAATTCAGACCACATCATTTCCCGTTCACAGAACCAAGTGCAGAGGTTGATGTATCCTGCTTTAAATGCGGCGGTAAAGGATGCCGTTTCTGTAAAGGTTCCGGCTGGATTGAAATCCTCGGCTGTGGTATGGTTCACCCGAACGTATTAAGTATGTGCGGAATCGATCCGGAAGAATACACAGGATTCGCATTCGGTGTGGGTCTTGAGCGTATCGCCCTTCTGAAATATGAGATCGATGACATGAGACTGCTTTATGAAAATGACATCCGTTTCCTGAAACAGTTCTAAATCATATCAAACGGTATCGGAAATACAGTGTAGCTATTTACGACAGGTAACTTTCAGAATCTTTTTAAGAGGAGATTTCTGAAAAAGCTGCGGTGACTGAATAAATGTGATTGAATAAATATAAAAAGAGGATTAACAAAAATGAATACTTCATTATCTTGGATTAAAATGTATGTGCCGGATCTTGACGTGACAGCACAGGAATATACAGATGCCATGACACTGACAGGAACAAAGGTGGAAGGCTTTGAAAAACTGGATGCAGATCTTGACAAAATCGTGATCGGACAGATTGATAAGATCGAGAAACATCCGGATGCAGATAAACTGATCATCTGCCAGGTAAATATCGGGACAGAATCTGTACAGATCGTTACCGGTGCCCCAAACGTAAAAGAAGGAGATAAGGTTCCGGTTGTTCTTGACGGCGGACGCGTAGCAGGCGGACATGACGGAAAGAAAACTCCGGGTGGAATTGAGATCAAAAAGGGAAAACTTCGTGGAATCGAATCCTGCGGTATGATGTGCTCCATCGAAGAACTCGGAAGCACAAGAGAAATGTATCCGGAAGCACCGGAATACGGAATCTACATTTTCCCGGAAGATGCGGTTGTAGGTGAAAGTGCGATCAAGGCACTTGGACTGGATGACGTTGTATTTGAATATGAGATCACATCCAACCGTGTAGACTGCTACGGCGTACTGGGAATTGCAAGAGAAGCAGCAGCCACTTTCGGCAAAAAGTTCTGCCCTCCTGTTGTAGAGTGCAAAGGAAATGATGAGAAAGCATCTGACTATGTAAAGGTTACTGTAGAAGATCCTCAGCTCTGCCCGCGTTACTGCGCAAGAGTTGTAAAAAATGTAAAGATCGGACCGTCCCCGAAATGGATGCAGAGATGTCTGGCAGCCAACGGAATCCGCCCGATCAATAACCTTGTTGATATCACAAACTATGTAATGGAAGAATTTGGACAGCCAATGCACGCCTATGATCTGGATACCATCACAGGGAAAGAGATTGTTGTACGCCGTGCAAAGAATGATGAGAAATTCGTGACACTTGACGGCCAGGAGCGTACCATGGATGATCAGGTTCTGATGATCTGTGACGGTGAGAAGGCAGTCGGCATCGCCGGTATCATGGGTGGTGAGAACTCCATGATCACAGACAATGTAAAGACAGTTCTTTTCGAAGCTGCATGCTTTGACGGAACAAACATCCGTCTTTCTTCCAAGAGAATCGGTCTGAGAACAGACGCTTCCGGTAAATTTGAGAAAGGTCTTGACCCGAACAATGCACAGGCAGCCATCGACAGAGCATGCCAGCTTATGGAAGAACTTGGCGCAGGTGAAGTTGTAGGCGGAATGGTAGATGTATGCAGTGAAGTCAGAGAGCCATCCAGAGTTCCGTTTAAACCGGAGAAGATCAACGCACTTCTGGGGACAGATCTGACACCGGAAGAAATGCTTGCATATCTTGCAAAAGTAGAGCTGACCTATGACAAAGAGACAAATGAGATCGTAGCTCCTACTTTCCGTCAGGATATTCATTATGTGGCAGATGTAGCAGAAGAAGTTGCCAGATTCTTCGGATATGACAAGATCCCGACAACCCTTCCGACAGGTGAAGCTACTACAGGTAAGCTTCCATTTAAACTCCGTATTGAATCTGTAGCACGTGATATTGCTGAATACTGCGGATTCTCTGAAGGAATGAGCTACTCTTTCGAGAGCCCGAAGGTATTTGACAAATTAAGACTTCCGGCTGACAGTGAACTTCGTCAGGGAATCGTGATCAGCAACCCTCTGGGAGAAGATTACAGTGTAATGAGAACCACAACCTTAAACGGTATGCTCAGCTCTCTTGCCACAAACTACAACAGAAGAAATAAAGATGTTCGTCTCTATGAACTTGGAAATGTATATCGTCCGCATTCCCTGCCTCTGACAGAGCTTCCGGATGAGCGTATGCACTTCACACTTGGTATGTACGGAAACGGTGATTTCTTTGACATGAAGGGTGTCTGCGAAGAGTTCTTCGAGAAAGTCGGCATGAGAGATAAAATAGACTATGATCCGAACAGCGGCAAGACTTACCTCCATCCGGGAAGACAGGCAAACATGATCTACGACGGTAAAGTGGTAGGATACCTTGGAGAGGTTCATCCTCTGGTAGCTGACACTTATGGAATCGGTGAGAAAGCATATGTGGCAGTGATCGATATCCTTACTGTTCTTGAATTTGCAAGCTTCAACCACAAATACACAGGAATTGCCAAATATCCGGCAGTAACCCGTGACTTAAGTATGGTGGTTCCGAAAACAGTTCTTGCAGGACAGATTGAGCATATTCTGACACAGAGAGGCGGAAAGATTCTGGAGAGCTATCAGTTATTTGATATCTACGAAGGAAACCAGATCAAGGAAGGATACAAATCCATGGCTTATTCTCTGGTATTCCGTCATCATGACAAGACTCTCGAAGAGAGCGAGATCACAGCAGCAATGAAGAAGATCTTAAATGGTCTGACTGACCTTGGAATCGAGCTGAGAAGTTAATGTTGCTTTATGTATTAAGACATGGGGTGACCCGGTGGAATAAGCTGAAGAAGGTGCAGGGGACAATGGATATTCCCCTTGCGCCGGAAGGCATTGAACTTGCCGAAAAGACCGGGAAAGCATTAAGGGATGTCCCGTTTGATATCTGTTTTACCAGTCCTCTGACAAGGGCAAGGCAGACAGCACAGTGTGTACTTGGAGACAGGGAGATTCCTGTGATCGAAGATAAGCGGATCCAGGAGATTGACTTCGGAGTTCTGGAAGGAACTCAGTTTAAAGATGCGCAGGGAAAGATAGTCAGCCGCGAAATGGAGATCTTTTTCGAAGATCCGCTGAATTTTAAAAGACCGGAAAACGGAGAAAATATTTCCGATATCCTGAAACGTACCAGAGAATTCTGGATCGAGAAAACAACAGATCCTGCACTGGCTGACAAAACAATCCTTGTTTCTTCTCACGGATGTGCAGTGCGTGCTCTGCTCCAGAATATCTATCAGGATCCGGCGCACTTCTGGCATGGATGTGTACCGCCCAACTGCAGTATTAATCTGGTAGAAGTAAAAGATGGAAAGATACGTCTTCTGGAAGAAGATAAGGTTTATTCCTGATCAGATGGTACTTTTTTCGGAGATTTGACAGGAAAAGTACCTTAAAAATATAAAAAAACATAAAAAAACATAAAAAGAAGTCCGGAAGAGATTTGTGTGCTGATGCAGATTTTTTCCGGATTTGTTATTACCGGGCATGTGAGGGGAGATTTAACTGAATCAGGCAGACAGGGAAGCGGATTGCAAGTTACTGAGAACGGAGTGAACAGTAACGACTGCAATATTCACTTTGGAAGAACACAGGAATTTCACTTGTAGATGATATAGTATTGTGATATGATAAACAAAAAAGGTAATTGTCTGTAATTTTATGCAAATTTTGCAAATAACCACAGGAGGTGTATTATGGGCAAAAGAATTATGAACGTACTGGCTTTCCTGGCAGTTCTTGGAGGCAGTGTTGCCTTGACCATTATTACCGGAAGAGGATCTGTCAGTACAATGGTTTACAACTTTGCATTTCTGGCGGTGATGGCTGTGATCTATCTCGTGGGAATGCTGCTTGGAATGTTCCGGGTGGACGGGATCACGCAGGCACTGCAGAGAGGAACCGAGGAACTGACCGGTATTTTCAGAACACCGGGAAAAGTAAAAAATGAGAGTCTGGCATATCTGAAAGGCATTTTTGACCACAGATATCTGGATGAGAAAATGGACAGCTTTGTCAGCAGTATGGAGAATACACAGGAAGGAATCGGAGATATCGAGGAATATATCAACGAGGACGAGATTGACCTTCATGTACATAAAAAACTTCTCGAAATGGCTCCGGATATTTTTACCAGCCTGGGTATTCTGGGAACTTTTGTAGGTCTTGTATGGGGCCTGAAGAATTTTGAGCCATCCAGTTATGAGACAATGACGACTTCTGTGTCCACACTTCTGGACGGTATCAAGGTAGCATTCCTTACTTCCATTTACGGAATCGCTTTTGCACTGATCTACAGTTCCGGAATGAAGAGCATTTATGCGGGAATGAATGAGAAACTTCAGGGCTTTCTGGAGAAATTTCATATCTATGTACTGCCGACAGCGGAAAATGAATCCCGCAATCTGATGGTTGCCAGCCAGAAGCTTCAGACAAAAGCCATGAAGCAGATGGCGGAACAGCTTTCCACACAGATGGCAGAGAGTTTCGAGAAGGCGATCACACCGACATTCCAGAAGATGAATGAGTCTCTGGATGTTCTGACGGAATCTGTCACCAGATGCCAGCAGGATGCAATTCAGGAGATTTTGCGTTCCTTTATGAGAGAGATGAACAGCTCGTTTAAAATGCAGTTCAAAGATTTTAATGAGGCACTGGAACAGCTTAAAAAGGCGCAGAGAGACACAACTGATTATACAACAACTCTGTATCAGACCATGAGTGAGCAGTTAAATGACTCCTATGTGAAGCAGAATGAAGCCATGAAAGAGCTGGTCAATGAGCTTGGAAATGTGCAGGGACGTTATATGTCCACTGCCACAAGGATCACACAGGATAATCAGGAAATTCAGAAAATGCAGCAGCAGGATTACCAGCGAATTGCAGATTATCTGAAAGAGTCCGAAAAAACTTCAGCCAAATTCTGGGTTGCCTGCAATCAGACCATGCAGAAATACGTGGAAAGTGCAACTGCAGGAATGGAAAAAGTATCTGCCGCAAACCAGGCAAGCGAAGAAGTGCTGAAAGCCAACAGACAGGTGGTAGAAGAGCTGAATGCGAAACTGGAAGAGTTTGTTTCTTATCAGAAAGTAACCTGCCAGACAATGGAAGAGGTGCGCAGGCTGTTTGCGGATATTTCTGTGGAAAAAGAGGACAGCAACATTTATCTGTCTTCCGGCAGAGGAAACCAGACAGCAGCCGTGCAGACACAGAAAGAGTCCATGGAAGAAGTGCGCAGACTTCTGGAAGAACAGGGAGAACGTCAGGAAGCACTCCTTGAGGAAATGAACAAGAATATGAAAGGAATTTCCAGAAACACACAGAAAGGGAAATTTGGCTTATTCAGATAAGAAAAGGAGAGAACTATGCGCAAAAAAAAGAAATCAGAAGACAGCGGATTTAATGTCTGGCGTTCTTATTCTGATATGATGGCCGGTGTACTGCTCCTTTTTGTACTGATCATGTGCGTTACGCTTTTTCAGGCACAGAAAAGTTATGATGAAAGCATCAAAGAGCGGGACGATAAAATTGCGCTCCAGGAACAGTATACAGCAGAAATCCTGGCGCAGCAGAGTGAACTGGATGAAAAAGACAGCCAGCTCAGTTCTCAGGATGAACAGCTTGACAAACAGAAAAAACTTCTCGCTGAACTGGCTGCACAGTTAAAAGAACAGCAGGCGACACTGGATCAGCAGCAGTCTGATCTGGATGAGAAAACTTCCCTGCTTGCCACACAGCAGCAGAAGATCGACAATATCATCGGTGTCAAGGCGGATGTTATCGAGGCATTGCAGAAAGAATTTGCCAAGAATAATGTGAGCGTGGATATTGATTCCCAGACAGGTGCCCTGACTTTAAATGCCAGTGTCCTGTTCGACTATGACAAGGCAGAGCTTACAGATGCAGGAAAACAGGAACTTGCAGAAATCCTGCCTATTTACTGTAAAGTTCTTTTGCAGGATGATTATAAAAAATATCTGGCAGAGATCATCATAGACGGATATACAGATACAGATGGTGATTATTATTATAACCTGGAACTTTCTCAGAAACGTTCTCTGGCAGTAGCAGAATATCTGACAGAGATCAGAGAGAATTTCCTGAATGCGGATCAGATTTCCGACCTTCAGGAGTATCTGACCGTCAATGGACATTCCATGGCAAATCCGGTTCTGGATGCAGATGGAAATGTGGATAAAGACGCTTCCAGACGAGTTGAAGTAAAATTCCGTCTGAAAGACGATGAAATGATCGATGAACTGAATCAGATCATGAGTGCGGAAACCAGTTCTTCTGACAGCTCAGACAACACAGCAGATGCTGCTGAGGAAAAGAGTGTTTCAGACGATACAGGCAGCACTTCCAAAAGCAGTAAGAGCAGTAAAAAGAGCAGCAGCAACTAAAAGTATTGCAGAAACAGACCACAGGTTCCGTCCGGGAACTTCATGGTCTGTTTTTGCACTGCTAACGATTAATTTTACCAATATGCGGATTTACAGAGAAAAATTTAAAAAAATGTGGTATGATAAACAGGTGTGTACATGAACCATGAAATAACTACCTTCTTTCCGGAATGGATTGTTTTGGAGAGCAGTTATTTTCCTGCTGTTTTCTGACAGAACAGTAAGTGATTTGATTCATCTGTACCAGAACATAAGAGGAAAAAGGAGAGAATTCAGTCATGTCTTTAAAAATCGGAAGAAATGATCCATGCTGGTGTGGAAGTGGAAAGAAATATAAAAAATGCCATGAGGCTTTTGATGCGAAAGTAGAAATCCTGCGTCAGAAAGGATATCCGGTTCTGGATCATAAACTGATCAAGACTCCAGAGCAGATTGAGAAGATTAAAGAGAGCTGTCGAATCAATGTTGCAGTACTTGATTATGTGGCAGAGCATATTAAAGCTGGTGTATCAACAGAAGAAATCGATCATTGGGTACATGAGGAAACTGT
>ENA-USUG01006599-USUG01006599.1-human-gut-metagenome-genome-assembly--contig:-NODE-6599-length-12074-cov-4.030008_pt1 | contig 12074 bp, 8 predicted proteins | sample MGYA00250059_ERZ773394 | MGnify/ENA primary metagenome ERZ773394 (study PRJEB29103, sample SAMN06111957) | human gut metagenome | biome: human gut; feature: ankylosing spondylitis patient; material... | reverse complement strand
GGCGACCACCGAGATCTACACTCTTTCCCTACACGACGCTCTTCCGATCTGTGGGTACAGATTTTAAAATGGGGAATTCTTCTTCTATCACGACGAAGGCGGAAGGATTTTTGAAAGATGGTATGACAGATATTAAATTTGCTTCTCAATATGCCTCTACCCGTCCGAGTGGTGGAGATAAGAAAACTAGAGAAGTCGGTTTTTACGGGACCGGTAGTTTCGAGTTGCTGGGACGTTATTTCCTGAACGGTTCCTATAAATCGGCCGGATCATCCCGTTTCGGGAGTGATCATCGCTTTGCCCCGGTGTGGTCGGCAGGTATCGGATGGAACGTTGACAAAGAGAGTTTTATGGGTAACGTGAGTTGGTTGAATATGCTACGGTTGCGTTTTAGCGTGGGATCAACGGCTAACGTGACGTTCTCACCCTATCAGGCAATGACGACTTATAATTACACGACAGATCTGATTCATTACGCGGGAATCGGGGCGGTACCGATCACGATGGGAAACCCGGATCTGAACTGGCAGATCACGATGAAATATAACTGGGGGTTGAGTGCCACGTTGTTTAATGAACGGATAAATATTGATGCCAGTTATTACAAGAATAAAACGAAAGATGCTTTGATGCCGATTTCTTTACCTTGGTCCGTGGGAGTTTCCTCCGTGCAGGTGAATATGGGAAAATTGGAAAACTCCGGATGCGAGTTTGCGATCTCGGCGCACGTGATCAAGCAAAAAGGACTCTTCTGGATGGTCACGGTGAATGGCTCTCACACGATGGATAAGTTGACAAACGTGTCAACCGCCTTGAAGTCAATCGAGGTTGCCCAGTCTTTGGGGGCTCGTCCTTCGTTGATGTTCCAAGAGGGCGGTTCGCAGTTTGGTATTCATGCCATGCGTACGGCCGGGATTGATCCGGCATCGGGAAAAGAGATTTTTATTAATAGCAAAGGCGAGTACACGTTTGATTACGACAAGGATGAACGGGTAGAGGTTGGAAATTCGAATCCGATTCTGGAGGGAAGTATTTTTTCCAGTTTATCGTACAAGGGGTTCACGCTGAATATAACTACCGGTTATAAATTCGGGGGTGATGCTTACAATAACACGTTGGCCGACAAGGTGGAGAACATAAATCCGTGGGAAAACGTGGATCGCCGGGCATTTACCGATCGGTGGAAAGAACCGGGTGATTTGAAACGTTTTCTGGGTATCCCGGAAAGTAAAAGTGATAACAAGCGGTATTCAGAGCGTTTCGTTGAACGGGATAATTTGTTCGAGATCCGGAACATATCGATTAACTATGAATTTAAACCGGAATGGTTGAAGAGATTTGGGGTTAAACGGTTGAATGTCGGGTTCGGGATGAATGATATAGCCCGTTTTTCTTCTATGAAGTTGGAACGGGGAACTTCTTATCCTTTTGAGAGGAGTTTTAACATTACTTTCAGACCGACTTTTTAGTAAACAGTAAATTGAAACGAGTATGAAAAAGATAATAATTCTACTGTGTATACCATTCTTCTTTCTCCGGTGCGATAGTTTTTTGGATGTGAATCCGGATTCGGAAGTGGTGAATGACGATATGTTCAATTCGGCAAGCGGTGTTGAGGATGCCCTCTATGGCGTGTACATGACGATGGTAACAAAGGATATGTATGGACGACTGATGTCCACGACGATACCGGAGATTCTGGCACAGAATTTCACTTCGACTTATCAGTACTTGCCTTATTTGGGGCGTTTCGAGTACGAGCGGAGTGAAACGAGAAATATGTATAAGAATATCTGGAAGACCAGTTATCTGGCGATTAGTTATTTGAATAATATTATAAATAATCTGGAAAGTAAGAGCGAGAAGGATTTCCGGCATTACAATTTATACATGGGGGAGGCCTTGGGATTAAGGGCGGTTATTCATTTTGATTTACTGCGCTTTTTTGCCGTACACGTGACTTCTACCGATGAAGTGGCAAAAGCGAGAGCTATTCCCTACGTGACGGAGTATGATTTTAAGGTGACACCTTATTCTTCGGTGGAGGAAATTTACTCGAAAGTGATAGCCGAGCTTAAAAGAGCGGAGGCGTATTTGTCGGAGGATGAGGTTCTGATGCCTGCCGAACGGGTGGGAAATGAAAAGGGATTTACCGGGGCCCGTGTGTTACATTTCAATTTATACGGGGCGCAGGCTACTCTGGCACGGGTTTACTGGATGAAGGGTGATCTGGATAGTGCCCGGATTTACGCGGACAAGGTGATTCGGTCCAATAAGTTCCGTTTCGCTAGTAAGACGTCCTTGAATACATTCATGCAGAAAACGGTGTCGATGGAGGAAACAATATGGGGGCTGTACAACGCGGAAGTCTATTCCGACTGGCTGACCCAGCACGTGCGGAGGCAGGGATTGGGTGATCTGACCACGGATTTTAAAAGTATCTATGCTTATGAAGGGCCTACCGGAAAGAAGGATTACCGTTTGGATAATTGGTTTGGGACATACAATAGGAGCGGAACTCCGGTGGATATATTGGTGAAAGTGATGGGAAATGTATCCGATACGACTTCTCTCACGACGAGTTATAACGGGGGGCCTTATCTGGGAACAAGTATGATTCGAATTCCGGAAATGTATTATATTATGTCAGAGGCTCTGCTTGCAACCGGAAATGCAGAAGGAGCGATGGAATATCTGGATGCGGTGGTTGATGCCCGAGGGATGGAGAAATTTGCGGACCGGACTCCTCTTGTCGATATTACGCTGAGTGATATTATGGCGGAACGCCGAAAGGAATTTATCGGGGAGGGACAATGGTGGTTCTGTCTGAAGAGATTGAACAGTCCCGTGAAATTGAGTGGGGCGACCGGGGCCACCATTCCCGGCAGTGATAAGATATATGTTCTGCCGTTGCCCGTGGAAGAGGAAGATTATCGTCCTGAATAATTAAAATAAGAATGTTATGAGAAATAAATATCTACTATATATCGGAATATTCCTCTGCATGGGAATATGGGCGTGTAGCAATGATGCCGTGTACTATGACGTGAATCAGAAAAGATCCATTTATTTCACTTGGGATCGTTATAATTCTGTCACGAAAACAGCAAGTGACACCGTGTTTTTCAGTTTCGCCTTGTACAACGAGACCGAGTACGAGTATCGAGTTCCGATCAAGGTGGCCGGAATGCCGCTTGGCGAGGAATTGACTTACGAGGTGGAAGTTGTCGCGGATTCTTCAACGGCTAAGTATGACAAGCATTTTAAATTCGGGAAACTGGTGATCCCGAAAAATGAGATTGAATGGTATCTGTCTATTATTTTGGATCGTACGGAGGATATTATGGATCATCCGGTCATACTCTATCTCAAGTTTAAGGAGAATGATTATTTCAAACCGATTGCTAATAATTACTATCGTTTGTCGGTCGTGGATGGTGCTTTGCCCGAACCGCAATGGTGGGCTCCCAATTTCTTGGGGGTGTATGCCCGGAACAATGATCGCCTTTACCGGAAGATGCTAGAATATTTTTGGCAACTGGAAGAGTTGAAACCTATCTTTTATAAAGAGAAAGTGGAAGAATACGGGTTATACTTGGAGTATGCCAAGGCGGGATTCTATCAGGTGAAGGGTAATATTATTTGGATAAATTACGTGTTTAAGCCTGCTTACGATTTCTATACTGACCCAGCGAACACGTATGAAGGGTTTGATATGGTGAATCCGGATCGGTTTATCCGCTAAAAGAGAATTTAAAATTAAATGGTAAGTTATGAAAATGAAGTTATATATAATCATGCTGTTTTGCCTCATGGTGGGGATGTATTCCTGCTATGATGATGATACGACTTCCGGGAGGAAAGAGGTGTCGTTACTGACAATTACCGCTGCTCATGACACGCTTACGACCTCTTTCGGGGAGGAGCTTGTGGTGAATCACTTGAAAATAGAGCAGTCCGGGGAGGAATTGCCTTTAACTTACGAGTGGGCGTACGGGGATCTGGATATTTCCGGGGGAGCCGTGAAACCTTACCCGATTAAAGACACGCTTCACGTGGTATCGACAGATCCGGAGCTTAAATATGCTTTTCGGGAATTGGGTACGTTTGCCTTGCGTTTGAAGGTGGATAACGGTGAAACGACAATATTCAAGTTCTTTATTCTTCAGATAGATACCGAATTTTCCGAGGGAATTACTATTTTGAGCCGGGATGATGCCGGGAAAGGAAGGCTTTCTTTTATGAAGACGTTGACTAAAGAGGAGATCAGTGGGGGAAAGGTACCGACTTTCCGTACGGATATAATGGAAATAGCTAATCCCGGAATGGAGTTGGAGAATGTGACAGACATGATTCAGCAGGGAGGGCGCTTGATGGTTAGTTCGGGAAGTAACGGTAGAATTTACAATATGGATTCCCGTTCTTTTGATATCGAAACTGCGACCTCTTTTGCTGGTAAGTTTCCGGGGGCCAATATTCAGCAATTCGTCGCTATATCGGCATATAGTAATATGCACGTACTTTCGGAAAATAAGAGAGCTTATGTTTACGAGACGGACGTGGATGAATTGTTGGTATTGGATGCTTTTGACGGTTTGGAAGTGGATGCCGGGGTATCTCATAGTAAACCGGTGTTTATAAATTATGGAACTTCAACTATGTATGCCCCTAGTACGTCCTCAGGTGCGGTGAATAGTGGGACGATTTTTACGAATTATGACATCGTTAATGCTTGTTTTATCAACACTTATCTGTATGTATTCTCCACAGATAAGAATGATCCGTTGCATATTTATATACCTCGAACATCAGCCTCATTTGCCAAACCTACCGCAGCGAATACGGTGGATTATCAAAGTTCGCAGCCCATTGGCATGGATCGTAATTCAATGACTGTGGGTACAAAGGTGTATAATTGTATCTATTACACGTACAATAATGAAATATATCGTTGGGACCCCGGGCGGCAGTTGCCAACAACTCCTTCTATCACTGTCCCGACAGGTATGGAAATAACGACTATTGCTGTCGATCCGGATCAAAAATTACTTTATGTCGGGTTGTACGAATCAGGTAGTACGAAGGAATTGAAAGGATGTTTGTATATTTATGATGCAGATAGCGGGGAATTGCTTGAAACATATGATAATATTGCGGACAGGCCGGTTCGTGTGATTTATAAAGAACGTGTATAGCGTAAATGTTTGTGTGAAATGATTCATGAAAAATCGTGTAAAGGCTAACAGAGCCTTTACACGATTTATGACATAAATAATATCTCGTCATATGAATGAAGGTAAATCATTTCGGTCTCTATTTTGTTGTGAATAAGAAGTATTTTGTGTATTTTTGAAATAGTGTTGTCCGAGAAGATGATACTTTGTAAGCGGGAAACCGAATGTTTATTCGTATAAAGTGCATGATGATAGATTTTATGGAACGGGAAGTTGTATATGAGCGTTTTGTGAAAGGGGATGAGAAAGCCTTGGAATTGTTGTACGATCAATATTTTGCAACATTAGGAGTTTACGCGGGACGTTTCTTGCGTGAAGAGAATGTTTGCGTGGACATCGTGCATGAGAGTTTTATCAAGGCGTGGGAGAAAAGGAAACAGTTTACCTCGTTTCAGATGATTATCAGTTTTTTGTATACTTGCGTGAGAAATGCTTGTCTGAACGAGTTGCGGCATCTGGACATAAAGAATAAAGTCCTGTTGCAACAGGCGTCCTGTCTCGATATTGAAGGGGAAATCATAGAACATGAGGTGAAACGAATTATCTGGACTGAAATTGCCCGATTGGCGGGTGATTATAAAGAAATCATGGCGATGAGTCTGGAAGGGTATTCTACCAAGGAGATTTCGGAGGAGTTGAATCTTTCCGAACAGACGATTAAAAATAAAAAGGGAGAGGCGTTAAAACAACTTCGCAAAAATATGGGACCGTACCAATGGTGTCTCCGTTTTTTCTTTTAAGGAATAGTTTGCTTGTAATATTCTATATCATTGATTTATAATTCGTATATTTGTCTTATCTTCGGGACAAAAAGAGAATCTTCAGTGTCGTTTTTGTTTGTGAAATTGAAACTTGGTATCTCTTTTTTCCCTAATCTTGCAACTCGCCAAAATCGATACTTGCTTGATTGAAATTTTTTATTTATTTTATTATTTTTGCTCCCCTTGTTTTGAAAAAGTTGTAGAAAACAGGGATAGAATGTAAATTAAATATTTGAACGTGAATGAATAAAGTTGAGAGTTTGCGTTAAGTAGCAATGATGGTGTGATGATGTTTTTACGGGTTTGTGCCGCATGGTACAATGAATGATATTAGGTGCAAAATAATATGTTTAGGAAATAAGGTGATGGAAACATATTTTGCATGTATGGTATTTAAAGGACAAATTAGATGAGAGTAGACTTGGTATTTGGGTTTAGAGGCAAGTTATGTGATGTTGTGAAATGGAGTCTGTTGTTCTGCTGTGTATGTTTTTCGGAAATCCCCGTGGCGGGAGAATCACGTTCTTCCTTGATCGTGATCACGGGAGAGGTGAAAGATGCAGATGGCGAACCGCTTCCGGGCGTGACGGTTGTCCTGAAAGGGACTTCTTGGGGATGTGCCACGGGTATGGATGGGAAGTTTCGACTGGAATTCCCGGAACAACAGGAGATGGTATTACTTTTTCGGTTTGTCGGAATGAAGAATCAAGAAGTTACGGTTACCGGAACCCGGCATATCCGAGTGACGATGGTGAAAGATATGAAGGAATTGGACGATGTGATCGTGACCGGGTATTACACGCAAGCGAAAAATGCTTTTACCGGGGAGATTACCCGGATCAAGGGTGAGGATTTATTGCGGGTGTCCCCGACGAACCTGTTACAAGCGTTGGCAATCTTGACGCCGGGATTGAGGATTGTAGAGAATAACGAGGCGGGATCTGACCCGAATGTCGTACCTGAGATTCTGATTCGTGGGGCGAGTTCAATCATGACAAAAGGACAGGAAGGGGTGAACGCTCCCTTGATTATGTTGGACGGGGTAGAGATTTCTGTGGAGGATTTGTATGATCTGGATATTTACGATATAGAGCAGATTTTGGTGTTGAAGGATGCTTCTGCGGCGGTGCTTTACGGGGAGAAAGCGGCAAACGGTGTGATTCTGGTGGAACGGGTGCGGGGAAAGTCGAATAAGCCGAGATTCAGTTATAATTTCACACCGATGTTCAGTTTTCCCGATCTGACCTCTCTTCGCTTGTGTAATGCGGAAGAAAAGTTGGAATTGGAACGTTTGGCGGGATTGTATGATCGGGTAGATGGTAGTCTTGACCCGGCTTATGATTACAAGCTGGAGAATATCCGCCGGGGTGTCAACACGGATTGGGCGACGAAACCTTTGCGGAATGCTTTCACGCATAGTCATTCTGCCACGATGACCGGGCGGGGTGGCGGAATCGAGTACAAGGTAACGGGACGGTTGTCTGATACATATGGTGTGATGAAAGGTGATTATCGTCGGAATTACGGGGTGAATGTCTCTTTGTCATATCGGTTTGCCCGGGATGTGGTGGCCACTTACCAGTTAGCTTATACCATGACTGAGGGAAAGAATAGTCCTTATGGGAGTTTTGCGCAGTACACGAGGTTGAACCCGTACAATCCGGTGTATGACGAGGACGGGAAATATATACGGAATTATTACTTCGATCCGGTAAACCAGACGATGGAACGGCAGGTGAATCCGTTGTATAATGCCACGCTGGCGAGCTTTTCGAAGAGTCAGAATAAAGCGGTGACGAATTCTTTGTCGTTGCGCTGGGATGTGAACGAGGCTTTGTTTATCACGGGAAACGTGAGTGTGCGACAGGGTGACGCATGGAATAAGGTGTATGTTTCCCCGGAGGATGCGAGTTTCACCTTGCAGGAGATTCCTCAGAACAAGAAAGGAACTTACACGGCGCTTTCAACCGAGAAGACGGATTGGGCCGGGAAACTGGTGCTAAATTATCGTTTGCCACTGAATGAGGAGGGAAATTCGATTCTTTCCTTGAGCGCAGGTACGGACATCGGGAAGGACAAGTCGTCCTCGATGCAGGTGAAAGCAGAAGGGTTTATGAAGGACAAGATGACAGATATTAAATTTGCCTCACAATATGCGACCACTCGTCCCGTGGGAGGCGAGAAGGAGTCGGCGGAAGTGGGGTTCTTCGTGAATGGTAGTCTTGATTTGCTGGGACGATATTTTATTAACGCTTCCTACAAGACAGCGGGTTCGTCGAAGTTTGGGAGTAAGCATCGTTTTGCCCCGGTCTGGTCGGCGGGAATCGGTTGGAATCTGCACGAGGAAAGATTTATGAATTTCGATTGGTTGAATGTATTACGTCTTCGGTTTAGCGTTGGTTCGACGGCAAACGTGACGTTTACGCCTTATCAGGCTTTGACCACTTATCTTTATGATTCCGACTTGATTCATTATAGCGGGATGGGTGCGGTTCCGATCACGATGGGGAATCCCGATATGAAGTGGCAGGTTACCCGAAAGTATAATTGGGGATTGACGGCTACTGTCTGGAAGGAACGGGTGAACGTGGAGGCTAGTTACTACGTGAACAAAACGAAGGATGCCTTGATGCCTTTGACCTTACCGTCTTCTGTCGGTGTCTCTTCGGTATTGGTGAATATGGGTAAGTTACAGAATTCAGGCTACGAATTTTCCATTTCTGCACAAGTGGTCAAGCGAAATAACCTGCTTGGGATGGTGATGGTAAACGGATCGCACGTGTTTGATAAACTGACGAGTATCTCGGATGCGTTGAAGGCGGAGAACATGGCAGCTTACTATGGCGTGAAACCTCAGCCGATGTTCGTGGAAGGGGGATCTCAGTTCGGTATTTATGCCATGCGTTCTGCGGGAATTGATCCGGCTTCCGGGCAGGAGGTGTATATCAAGAAGAATGGGAATTACACGTTTGCTTACGATAAGAACGAGCGAGTGGAAGTCGGGAACACGAATCCCATGCTGGAGGGAAGTCTTTTCACGAGCTTGTCGTACGGGGGATTCACGTTGAATGTCACCGCAGCGTACAAGTTTGGCGGTGATATTTACAACACGACTTTGGCGAATAAAGTGGAGTATATTGATCCCTACGGGAATGTGGATCGTCGGGCTTTTACCGAACGGTGGAAGAAACCGGGCGACTTGGTACGTTTCTTGGGGATTCCGGAGAACGTGAGCGATGAGAATCGGTATTCCGAGCGTTTCGTGGAACGGGATAACACGTTTGCGATAACGAGTATCATGTTGAATTACGAGTTTAAACCCGGTTATTTGCGCAAGATCGGGATTAAGAGACTGAATCTAGGCATAGGCGTTGCCGATATTGCCCGGTTCTCTTCCGTGAAACAGGAACGAGGTACGGAATATCCTTTTCAACGGAGTTTCCATATCACGTTTAGACCGACATTTTGATAATTACTAAAGGTAGAAGATGATGATGAAAAGAATATTACTGGCGTGTATCTCTTTATTTTTCTTGGGATGTGGGAATTTCCTAGATATAAATCCCGAATCGGAGGTGGTGAACGATGATATGTTCAGTACGGCGGAAGGAGTGGAGGATGCGTTGTATGGGGTGTATATGTCAATGGTGAAAGAGGATATGTATGGTGGGGATATGTCGGTGTTGATACCGGAGTTGCTGGGACAGAATTTTGTTACGGATGATGGGTATTTGATTTATGTTTCACGTTTAGATAATGAAAATTCATATGCTCGTAATATGACTAAAAAAATGTGGCCGGGGAGTTATCTCGTTATTAGTTATTTGAATAATATAATCGAGAATTTGGAACAAAAGAGTGTGAAAGATTTTAAATACTATAATTTATATCGAGGTGAAGCTTTAGGGGTACGGGCTGCTATTCATTTTGATTTGTTACGATTGTTTGCTGTTCATATAAATTCAACGGATGAGAAGGCAAAAGCAAAGGCTATTCCTTACGTAACAAAATACACTTTTAAAGTGACCCCTTTTTCATCTGTGGAAGAAGTATATGAGAAAATCATTGCAGATTTGAAAGAGGCAGAAATTTGTTTGGCTGAAGATGAAGTGTTAATGCCAAAGATTCGTAAAGGTGGAGAAAAAGGTTTTACAGGTGCCAGAGAATTGCATTTTAATTTGTATGCAGCGCAAGCAATGTTAGCTAGAGTGTATTGGATGAAAGGGGATTTGGAAAATGCAAAAAAGTATGCGGATAAGGTGATCCAATCGGAGAAGTTCCAATTTGTAGGGCAAGAGGATTTATCGACATTTATGAAGAGACGGACTTCTTTGTCTGAGACGATTTGGGGATTATATACGACAAAGATTAGTTCGTATTTGTATGATAACCAGTTATTGTTAAATAAAATGAGTCTTCCTGTGGGTTGGAGAGATATTTATAAAACAGTGGAAGAGAATGAAGATAATTACGATAAACGTTATTATGCTTGGTTTATAACTAAAGAATATAATGGTAAGTCTAAAGATATTTTATCTAAAATTATGGATGAATCGAATGATGCCTCTGAATATTCCGGAGGTGCATATTTCGGTTTTAGTATGATTCGTATTCCGGAAATGTATTATATTATGGCAGAGGCATTATTGGAGGAAGGAGATAGAGAGCGAGCAAGGGATTATTTGGATGCAGTAGTGTCGGCTAGAGGCATGGTTAAATTTGCAGATCGGGATACAAGTAAAGATATTACCTTGGAGGATATTATGAATGAACGAAGAAAAGAGTTATTTGGAGAAGGGCAATGGTGGTTTTGTTTAAAAAGATTGAATCGGGATGTTTATGTTCATGCGTTAGATGCAACTTTAAAAGGAGGTGATAAAATTTACACCTTACCTTTGCCCACGGAAGAACTTGACCCTCGTTAAATTACAAAATTAGAAAGCGTATGGCTACAAAGTATTTGATATATACAGGAATATTTCTTTTGTTAGGAGCTTGTTCGAACAAAGCTATTTATTATAATCCGGATCAGAAGAGAAGTATCTATTTTAATTGGGATCTTAGTAAATATATTTCTAACATGCTTCCCGATACGGTGTTTTTCAGTTTTGCAATTTATGAAGAGAAGGAGGTGGAATATCATATCCCGATGAAAAGTATGGGAATGCCTGTCGATGAGGATCAACATTTTGAGTTGGAAGTCGTGGAGGATTCCACCACGGCGGAATTCGGGAAACATTACGAGTTCGGTACTTTGATCATTCCTAAAAATGAAGTGGAAGGAATATTGTCCTTGAAATTGAAACGGACGGAAGACCTGATGAATCATCCTGTTCTTCTTTATTTGAAGTTTCGGGAGAATGATTATTTCAAACCGATAGAAGGGGATCATTATTGCCTTTCCATTATGGATGGAAAACTGGCAAAACCGGCTTGGTGGGCTAGTTATTATTTGGGAGAATATAGCAATAATAATGATAGATTGTATTTGAAGATTTTGGAAAACTTTTGGGCTTTGGAAGAGTTAAAACCCGTGTTTTATGCTGAAAAAGCGAAGGAGTACGGGAAGTTTCTGGAAAATGCCCCAACAGCTTTTTTCCAAATGCCGGGAAATATGATTTGGATAAAATACGTGTTGAAACCTGCTTACGAGTATTATCGTGATCCGGTAAACACGTACGAAGGGTTTGCCATGGTTGATCCGGATCGATTTATTCGTTGAGCAAATAAAAGTTATTGGAGATGAAAATTAAATACAGTATCGGGATCTTGTGTTTTACCTTATTCGGGTTGGGAGCCTGTCTGGATGATCAGTCTTCGTTGGGAAATCGGGAGTTATCGGAAATCACTATTTCCGCACCTCATGACACGTTGACGGCTTATTTCGGAGAGGAATTTGTGGTAAGTCATTTGAGCGTGGAACAGTCCGGGGAAGAACTACCTCTCGCTTATGAATGGAGTTACGGAACGTTGAATACGGATGAAGATGGAATGGCGTCCTATCCGATTAAAGATTCGTTACATATACCTGATCATGGCTTCCGCATTTGCAATGTTGTTCTTCACGCTGTTCTCTGAT
>ENA-USUG01006594-USUG01006594.1-human-gut-metagenome-genome-assembly--contig:-NODE-6594-length-12080-cov-6.925185_pt1 | contig 12080 bp, 10 predicted proteins | sample MGYA00250059_ERZ773394 | MGnify/ENA primary metagenome ERZ773394 (study PRJEB29103, sample SAMN06111957) | human gut metagenome | biome: human gut; feature: ankylosing spondylitis patient; material... | reverse complement strand
CTGTTCGCCCATTAAAGCGGTACGCGAGCTGGGTTCAGAACGTCGTGAGACAGTTCGGTCCCTATCCGGCGCGGGCGCAGGATATCTGAGAGGAGCTGTCCTTAGTACGAGAGGACCGGGATGGACCGTCCGCTGGTGGACCGGTTGTCATGCCAATGGCACGGCCGGGTAGCCAAGACGGGAAGGGATAAACGCTGAAGGCATCTAAGCGTGAAGCCCCCCTCAAGATGAGATATCCATACTCGAAAGAGTGAGAGACCCCTTAGAGACGATGAGGTAGATAGGGCAGAGATGGAAGCACAGCGATGTGTGGAGTTGACTGTTACTAATCGGTCGATAGCTTGACCTTAGAGAGTTATTGGAATAGAAGAAGATAGTTTGTGTGTGGTTTTGAAGGTATATGATATAAAAAAAGAGTCAATAAAGTGCTTTGCACTTTATTGGCTCTTTTTATTTGATTTACTAGGCAAAGCTGACGAACTCAAAAAGATACATACTCCATATCTGTGACTTTAGTCGCTGCAGGTTGAATGTTCACTTCCCTGTTCACATCTAACCTTTGCTCCGAGGCCACAAATATGGAATATGTTCTATTTCAGGGAAATATCCCCATTGATTGTTGAGATTCTCACGTTCTGGAATGGTTTTTCTCCCAAGATTCCAGTAATGTTTTGTACATTTCCTGGTTTTTCTTTGATAGAAAGACCCTCTATGTCAGAAAAGATTTTTCCTCGTTTACTGATGCCATCGATTTTCATTCCAGTATTTTCAGGAAGAAGAAGCTGAATATTTCCATTTAATGTTTCACATTCTACAATATTATTTAAAGAAGTAAATGTTGCCTGAATCGGACTGGAGGAAGTGGCTAATTTAGCACCGCCTTTAATGTCATCGGCAATAATTGTACCGGAAACAGAATGGATATCTGTAAAACCCTCTGCTTTTGTGATATGAATCAGACTTGTAGAAGAAACGAGTCGGATTCGAGGTGCAGTAATTGTATTCAGAGAGATAGAACCTTCTGTTGTTTCTGCGGCAAATCGTTCTACCTTCCAGTCGGCATCCGTCATAATGTTACCGTACTGAGAGGAGAGAAGCAACTCTCCATTATAGGAATCTGGAAGAAAAATTTCTATACAGGTGGCGGGATTTACGGCTTCTCTTCGACCGTAACGTATTGTTGTTTTAAAGCGGTTTGCAGTCACTTTTGCATAATACTCGCTGCCGGTAAGTCCATTAATATATTCTTTGATTGTAAGGGTATCATCTGTTGCCTTGTGTAAAAAAAGCGTTTCAGCCTGATAACCAATCTGTAATGTTTTTACGGAAGAAACATCTAAAGAGAGAATATTATCCGGCTCGTTAGATAAAATTTCTGTGAAATTCATGTTTTTTGCTTTATTGTTTTGCATAATCCCAATGCCTCCTGTGCCATATGAATAATCTTTTTTTATTATAAAATAGAAAATATAATATAGCAATATTGAATCAGGGGTATTAAATAGATAGGTAGAGGGAGATTTTTAAATTGAAAAGATTTTTGGTAGGTAGATAGGTAATATAAAGTGATGCAGACGCAAAAAAATATAGGATAAAAGACATTAAATTGTCAAAATAAATATCAAAAAAGGTAAAATTACACTTTGACATAAAAAAAGTGACATGATATCATTACTAAGTATTATTTAGTATGCGTAGAAAATTGCACAGTCCGTATAAGTTCTTGTGAATAAGTAAAATGTTTTTTTATCTTTGGAATTTTATGCTTCTTTCTTTGGAAAATTCTAAAACTGTGCTATTGTCATAACAGTCTGCTGCCTCCATTTGCTATGCAGCGGGGTCTTAAGAATTAATTTTCTATTTTGAAATCCATACTTTTTAACATCAATTTCATATAAATGTACTTTTGGAGTCTTTCTTGCGCTTGATTTTGTGGCTGATTTTCCACCAGCTGCACCCGAATTTCATCAACGTACGCACCATGTACGTCTCAAAAATTTGGACACAACTGACAAAAAATCTTCTCACAAGATTAAGCACAAAAAGATTCCGAGAATACATAGAAGATTAAAGGAGGAAACAGTTTGAGTGTAAAGCAATTGGGCAGAAGACTGCTCCAGATTGTTATTGTGCTGATAGGGATTAGTTTTTTCACATTTATTCTCACGTATCTTGCACCTGGTGACCCGGTTCGGACGAGATATGCGGCAAGTGGCATGGTTCCAACGGAAAAAGAACTGCAGGAAGAAAGAGAAAGATTAGGATTAAATGATCCGGTTTTAGTACAATATGGGCGATGGCTTGGTAAAGTTCTTCATGGAGATTTTGGAACTTCCTATTCAAATGGGAAGCCGGTTGCAGAACTTTTATCCGTACGTCTGCTACCAACATTAAAATTAGCTTTTTCGGCGTTAATCCTTATGTTGTTAGTAGCGGTTCCGCTTGGAATGGTATCGGCAGTTTATAAAAATACATGGGTGGATTATCTGGTAAGGGGAGTGACATTCTTGGGAGTATCCATTCCAAACTTCTGGGTAGGACTCATACTTCTTTATGTTGTTGCATTGAAGTTTAGCCTGCTTCCTGTTATTTCAACAGGAGATGGATTTGAGAAAATCATTTTACCTGCGATAACACTGGCATTTGCAATGGCAGGTAAATATACCAGACAGGTGAGAACCGCTGTGTTAGAAGAATTGAATAAGGATTATGTGACAGGTGCACGTGCAAGAGGAATGTCCGAACAGGAAATTCTCTGGAAGCAGGTATTTCCAAATGCACTGCTGCCATTAATTACATTACTTGGATTATCACTTGGTAACCTTTTAGGAGGAACGGCAGTTGTAGAAGTGATTTTTACATATCCAGGACTTGGAAATCTGGCAGTACAGGCAATTACGGCATATGATTATTCCTTAATTCAGGGATATGTACTTTGGGTTGCGCTGATTTACATGGTAATCAATTTACTGGTAGATATGTCTTATACTTTTGTAGACCCAAGAATACGAAGGAATGAGAGAGGGTGAGTGTGATGCAGAAAATATTAAATTTCATAAAAAAGAATAAGCAGTTTTCCTTTTTCTTTTTATTAGTGATTCTACTTATTTTTGTCGCAGTTTTTGCACCAGTGATCGCCCCGCAGGATCCGTATATATCTGACCTGAAAAATGCATTACAGGCACCGAATAGTGAGCATTGGTTTGGAACAGATAAGTTAGGAAGAGATATTTTTTCCAGAGTAATCTATGCATCAAGAATCTCTCTTGCAGCTACACTGACGTTAGTTGCGATTATTTTTGTGGCAGGAACAATTTTAGGAACACTGGCGGGATATTTTGGAGGATGGGTTGACGCAGTTATCATGAGACTTTCTGATATGATGATTTCTTTTCCCGGTATGGTTCTTGCCATTGCTGTTGCAGGAATTATGGGAGCGAGTATAAAGAATGCAGTCATAGCGATTGCTATAGTAAGCTGGTCAAAGTATGCCCGTCTTGCACGAAGTCTTGTCATGAAAATACGACATGAAGATTATGTATACGCAGCAATTGTAACAGGCTCAAAGACAGGATATATTTTAAGAAAATATATGCTGCCAAATGTAATTCCTACGCTTGTAATTACCGCAGCTACAGACATCGGTGGCATGATGTTAGAGCTTGCCGGGCTGTCATTTCTGGGATTTGGTGCAAAGGCACCGGCAGCAGAATGGGGGCTAATGCTGAATGAGGGAAGAACATATATGCAGAATGCTCCGTGGATGATGATTTATCCGGGACTGGCTATTTTTATTGTGGTAGTAATCTTTAACCTGTTAGGTGACAGCCTGAGAGATGTCCTTGATGTGAGAGAGGAATAATAAAAAATAACAAAAATAGTAAGAAAAGAATTATGGGTTTTAATAAAGTTTGGGATAGTGATAACTGAGTAAAGTTAGATTATTTTATAAATTCCAAATGAAAAACCATAAAATAAAAATAAGATTATAAAAGAAGAAAGGATATGTTATGAAAAAAATGAAAAAGTTTTTAGGAATCATGCTTGCTATGGTAATGGCAGTTACGATGCTTGCAGGATGTGGTGGAAGCAGTAAGGAGAGTAGCAGCAGCGATAATGGGAAAACATTAAAGTTTGGATGTTTTTCTTATTCCGAATCTTTAGATCCTGCAAACATTATTAACTCTGCCTGGTGCAACAGCCGTTATGGTATTGGAGAATGTCTTTTTAAATATAAAGATGATTTAAGTGTAGAAAATACAATCTGTGATGAATATTCCACAGAAGATAACAAAACATGGGTATTCCATATCCGTGATGGTGTGAAGTTCTCTAACGGAAATGATGTAACGCCTTCTGCAATCAAAGCATGCTGGGATGTTCTTTATGCCAATAAAACAGGTTCTTCTAACCCATCTAAATTTATGGATTATGAATCTATCACACCAGATGATGATGCCCGTACTCTGACAATAGTATTAAAACAGGCAAAAGCAGACCTTAGAAAAGATCTTGCATATCCTGTATTTGTAATTCTTGATGTGAGCGGAGATTATGACTTGGCAGAGAACCCAATCGGTACAGGTCCTTATGCTTTAACAAGTTTTGATTCTAAGACAAAAGCGACTCTTGTAAAGAATAAATATTACTGGAACGGGGAAGTTCCTTATGATAATGTAGAGATTGACTTCTTAAGTGAAGATAATAAAGCATTAGCATTACAAAACGGAGACATTAACCTTGTAGAGAATGTAACTTCTACTTCTGACCTTGATACATTAAAGAAAGATGATAACTTTAATGTTTCTATCGGACAGGGTGTACGTACTGGATTTGCTTATATTAATGAAAAAGGTATTTTAGGAGATGACACATTAAGACAGGCAGTACAGATGGCGTTAGATCATAAGACAATGTGTGAAGTTACTGTAGGTGGTTTATATACAGAAGGTATCTCTGTACTTCCATCCAGTCTTGCATATGGCTATGACAATTTAAAAAATCCATATACATATAATGTAGATAATGCAAAAAAACTTTTAGATGATGCAGGATATAAAGATACAGATGGAGATGGAATCCGTGAGATGAACGGAAAGAAGATTTCTATTAATTATATCACTTATGAGAACAGAAGACTTTCTGACTTTGCACAGGCGATTCAGACACAGCTTGCGGACATTGGGATCGAAGCAAAGATTAATTCTATGGATGCAGACAGAGAATGGAATAAAATGGTAGCCGGAGAATACGATTTATGCGACTCTAACTGGATTACAGTAGGTAATGGTGATCCTACAGAGTATATGGCAAACTGGTACGGTAAGTCTGATGCGAACTTCTGTAACTATAAGAATGCTGAGTATGATAAATTATACGAACAGTTAGACACAGAATTTGACGAAGCCAAACGTGCTAAAATCATTGAACAGTTACAGCAGATTTTAATTAATGATGCAGCAGTTATCGTTCACGGATATTATAACAGTTCTATGATCAGTGATAAGACAGTGAGCGGAGCAAACATCCACACAGCAGATTACTACTGGCTTACAACAGAGATTGCTCCAGCAAAATAGGAGGTTTTTATGCTCGATGTTCAGGATATAACCGTCGCATATAGCAGTAATGCAGAACCAACCATTGAAGGGTTTCATCTTGAGATGAAACCCGGAGAAATCTGTAGTATTGTCGGAGAAAGCGGAAGCGGGAAGACTACGGTAATCCGTTCTATATTAGGCCTTTTACCCGGTGGGGGAAAAGTGACAAAAGGAGATATTCTTTTTGAGGGAGAATCGTTACTTCAATATTCAAAAAAGCAGTGGAGAGAACTTAGAGGAACACAGATTTCCATGATTTTTCAGGATTCCGGAGCGATGATCAACCCTATCCGTAAAATAGGAAGCCAATATGTGGAATATATTCGTGCCCATAAAAATATCTCAAAAAAAGATGCATTTGGTATGGCAGTAGAAATGTTAGAAAAAATGCGTCTGCCAGATGGAAAGCGTATTATGGAAAGTTATCCATTTGAACTTTCTGGTGGTATGTGCCAGAGAGTTGGGATTGCAATGGCGATGACATTTCAGCCGAAACTTCTTCTGGCAGATGAACCAACGAGCGCACTTGATGTAACGACACAGGCACAGATTGTCCGCCAGATGATGGAACTTAGAGATGACTTTGGAACAGGAATCATTGTTGTAACCCATAATATCGGTGTTGCTGCTTATATGGCAGATAAACTGCTTGTGATGAGGCAAGGGAAAGTGGTTGATTCCGGCCAGAGGGAAGATATTTTACATAACCCACAGTCAGAATATACTAAGAACTTACTTGCATCTGTACCGGCTTTAAAGGGAGAGAGATATGTCTAAAGAAAAAGAGCTTATTTTAGAAGCAAAACATGTGACAAAGAAGTTCCCTCTTACCAAAGGAAAAGAACTTATTGCAAATGATGATGTCAGTTTAAAGTTTTATAAAGGACAGACACTCGGAATCGTAGGAGAGAGTGGCTGTGGAAAGTCTACATTTATGCGTATGATGGTACAGCTTGAACAGCCAACTTCCGGAGAAATCCTTTTCAAGGGAAAAGATATTACAAAGATGAAAGGGGAAGAACTTCGGAAAAACAGAAGAAATGTACAGATGGTCTTCCAGAATCCGTCTACTTCCTTTAACCCAAAGATGAAAGTGGGCGATATTATCTGTGAACCCCTCATGAATTTTGGGCTAATTAAAAAGAAAGAAAAAGATGCCGTTGCAAGAAAATATCTTGAAATGGTAGAATTGCCAGGAGACTTTGTTGACCGTTATCCTCATAACATGAGTGGAGGCCAGAGGCAGAGAGTAGGAATCGCCAGAGCAATTGCCTTAGAACCGGAAATCATTTTCTGTGATGAATCCACATCTGCACTGGATGTTTCTATCCAAAAAGCTATTCTGGAGCTTCTCGTAAAGCTGCAAAAAGAAAAAAATATAGCAATTGGATTTATCTGTCATGATCTTGCCATGATATCAAGTATAGCACATCAGATAGCAGTCATGTACATGGGAAATATCGTAGAAATCCTTCCGGGAGAAGAAGTTGCCAGAGGAGCCTTGCATCCATACACAAAAGCCTTACTACAGTCCGTCTTTGATCTTCATATGGACTTTAACAAGCCGATTACTCCGTTAGAGGGAGAAGCTTCTATGCCAACAGGAGAATTACAAGGCTGTCCATTTCAGAACCGTTGTGCGTTCTGCATGGAAAAATGTCAAAAAGAAAAACCAGAATTAAAAACATTAGATGAAAATCATCAAATCGCTTGTTGGAGAATTTGAGGATTATCCACATCCTCAAATTTCCTCCATTATTGAATTGATAAAAATCGAGAAAAGCGAAAAACAGTAACAGCAATTCTAAAATTACCAACAACCAGAAAACCGAAGCCCGATAGGATTACAAATGTGACCTCGGAGCAAGGTTTGAATGCGAGCGCATAAGCGAGCATTCAAACCGCCGCGACTAAAGTCACATTTGTAATCCTATCGGGCTTCGGTTTTCGTCTGTCTATCAATTAAAAAGCTGTTACTAACTTTCCTTCATCAATTCAATAATCCTCTCCGTTGCATGTCCATCGCAGCTTCCCATGAATTTTTCTTTGAAGTCAATAACTCTCTGTTTATCAAATTGAGTATCAATATTTTTAATACTGTCTAAAAGTTCGTCTTCTGTCTGAACAACCGGACCAGGAGTAAATTCAGAGTAATCATAGTAGAAACCTCTCCAGTCACAGTAATTATCGTAATCATAAGCGTAGAAGATCATTGGTTTTTCGAACAGGGAGTATTCAAATACCAGTGAAGAGTAATCGGAGATACAGATATCTGCGCTACAAAGTAAATCTTCGATAGAAAGGTCTTTCGTTAAATCTCTTGCAAAATGCTGTAATTCTTCTGGAATTACCGGTGGTTTCTTAACAAATGGGTGGTGCTTGCAGACAATGACATATTCATCGCCAAGTTCCTGATAAAAACGTTCAAAATCAATTTTATCTGGAGATTTGGCAGTAGCAACATGACCACGGAAAGTAGGAGCATAGAGAATAACTTTTTTGTCTTTTGCTTCTGGCATAATTTCATATAATTTCTGTCTGCGGCTTTCTACAAATTCACTGTCATAAAAGAGGTCTGTACGGCTAACACCAGTTGCTTTAACAATACCTTTTGGAAGATGCATTGCTTCTTCATATGCCCAGATGACTTCTGGACTGCTGACAGTTACATGCGTAAGATTTTCGTAGTTTGGATATTTGTCTAAAGTTGCGGCAGAAGAACCGAACTTTAATTCAGCAGTACTGCGCCCAAATTTTTTAAAGGCTCCACATGCATGCCATAAATTGATGGCGATTGTTTCTTTTCTTAATGGAATAGAAGAAAGAATGAGAGAAGCATCATCAATAAATACATACTTTGCTGTCGCAAGTTCTTGTAACATATCATCAACACGTTTTGTAAATTCACGGCCACGAATAAAGTTAAACTGTACGTAAGAACATTTTAAATCATATTCACCAGATTCTTCTAACTTTTTGTATAAATATTGAAAAGAATTAGAAAGAGTGGTAAAACGCATTTCTAAGAAAAGGACTTTGTTCTCCTGTACTGGCTGGTTACAGTAAGATTCATATTTTTTTGGAAAATATACTTTGTAACGATAATATTTACGCAGCTGTCTTAACTTTGCAACAAATTTCTTTTTGTACTTTTTAAAAAATGACATAATAGACATACTCCTTTGCATTAAATGAAATAAAATATTTGTATTTTGTGCTTTATATTAAAGAAATCAGATTAGCAATCAGGGCAGAAATAATCCCTATGGAGGAAATCAAAAGGTTCCATCGAAAAAGAATATCAATCCCATATTGCAGATTCCAGTGAAATAAAACAGAAAGACCTGATAAAATAAGAAAAAATACTTCAAGAAAAAGCAGGCCCTTGCAGGCAAGATGCAAATCTTGTCTGCTTAACTCCATATTTAGAGAAATTCCCATAATTATATAAAGGAATATAAACAGAAAGATTATATCAGAAGCTTGTAATTGTTGCAAGGCTTTAAAGAAAATTGTCCAATTCTGTTGAAAAGAAAGAGGAAGTGTACGAACATTTTCTGGAAGAAACAGGCTGATTATATAAATGAGACATGGGCCAAATAATAAGGGGCCGATACTGATAAAAAACTGCCCGAAATCGCCCTGAAGCTTCTGTAAAAAAGAACGGTTTTCATGATGCATTTTCACAAAACCAAGAGTGCCTCCGGAATGCAGTGCCTTTTTGGTAGTGCGATAAAGGCAGATTTGATCAATCTTATATCCAAATATAAGTCCAAAGAGCAAATGCCCTATTTCATGGACAGGTGTGCCAACAAGATTGAAAAAATCCAGAATAAGATAGCTGCGGTTTTTGTTCGAAAAATTCTGTATAGCAGCATGCCGGGTCTGCCCCATAATAAATCCAAACAGAATTAAAACGAAAAGCAGCTTTACATTAAGTTGCATAAAATAAGTAATCATATAGAATCTCCATAAAATTAATTTGGTTTATATAAGCAGTAGCTTGTGAGAGAAAGCCTTTTAACAGTCTATGAATTTAATATAACATTTAATATTGAATTTTTTGTGAAAAGCGTATAATATAGATATAATATGGCTTATTCTACGATTTGCCATTAGTACATTAAGAAAAGAGGGAAAGAAGAAATGAGTCTTATGATTGGAGCTGTAGTAATCGTTATCATCGTTGCCGGAGCTGCTTTTTTTATGTCTGGTAAGTCTGGTGCAAAGAATACTGCACAGAGCGAAACACAAGAGAAAAAGGGAAGCGAAGGAAAAGAAACTGCCGTAGTACAGGAAAAAGCAGAATCTGCTGATAAGTCACAGTCTGCAGAAGCCAGAGAAAAGAAAGCGAAAACAGAAAGTGTTTTAGAAAATGATAAGGAAAAGGGAACAGGAGAAAACACAGAAAAAATAATATCTGAAAATCAGAAAGTAAAAAATGAAGAAAAAGTAGATTTCAAAGAAAAAAACAGACAAAAAGAACAGTTATATTATTATATTAATCATGAATTACAGACTCTTTTTGCTGCTTATAATAAAGGAGAATGGAATCGGCTTGAAAAACTGGGAGATATGTCTTCCGCTTTATATAAGGAAAAAGAAAGTATTATCGAGGGACTGCCATCTTTTACAGGAACAATGGTGAAAGAATATTTTTCCTGTATTGACTTTAAGGAGGAAGAAGAAAAAGCTGTTTGTTATGTAAAAGATAAAGAACAGTTAAAGAAAGCATTCTTACAGTTTATGATGCCGTTTTATCCATATTATTATAAACAGTTAAGTGAGGGCGGACTTCGTCACACAGCATTGCTTCAGCCAAATACACTCCGCCTGTTCCAGCAGCTTACTGGTAAAAAGTTCCGTCCGGGATACCGAAACCGCTATACAACAGGAGTTCGGGCTTTTGAGTGGGACAAGAACCGCTACAAAGTGTATGGAAAAGATGGAAAGCTTTTGTGCGATGCCATTTTTGGTACGGATGGAATTATAGAAGGTTACGGTCAAAAGAAATATACAGATGAAACACATCCTGACTGGAATATTGTGGAAGAAGGAAATTGGGAAAATGGCACATTTGAAGGTGGAATTTTACGCTATGAATACAAAAGGCCTGTAGAATAATTGAAATTCACCTGTCTATTCGATTATGTATAGAGAAAAATGCACAAAATTTTGTATTTTCTTTCGAAATAACTTGAAAACCTGAAACAAAACCGATACAATAAAGGCTGTGTGCTGAAGTTCGAAAGAACAGGGAATATAGCACATACGCAGATCTAATATGTAATTTATAATTAAGCTAAGAAGAGAAGAATCAGAAAGATTTAAGAAAGAAACAATTTTCTTAGTTAAATTATTTTAGGTTATTTGGATTTAATAAAATGGATGAATAACAGGAGGTAATAAAAGATGTTTAAAAAATTAGCAGAACAGTTAAAAGCAAATGCACGTACTATCGTTTTCACAGAGGGAACAGACGCCCGTATTCTTGAAGCAGCAGATAAACTGACAACAGAAGGCATTCTTGGAGTTATCCTTCTTGGAAAGGCTGACGAAGTAAAGAGTGCAGCAAAAGAAGCTGGTTTTAATATTGAAAAATGTCAGATCATCGATCCAGAGCAGTATGCAGAAATCGATGCTATGGTTGATGAGATGGTAACATTAAGAAAAGGCAAGATGACACCAGAGCAGGTTCGTGAAGCCCTTTCCAAATCAAACTACTTTGGAACAATGTTAGTAAAGATGGGCAAGGCAGATTGTCTGTTAGGTGGAGCAACATACTCTACAGCCGATACTGTACGTCCTGCATTACAGTTAATTAAGACAAAACCAGGCAACAAGATTGTAAGCTCCTGCTTCATCATGGTAAAAGGTGATAAAAAGTTAGCAATGGGTGACTGTGCGATCAACATCGCTCCAAATGAAGACGAGTTAGCAGAAATCGCTATCGAGACAGCTAAGACAGCAAAAATCTTTGGCATTGATCCAAAGGTAGCAATGTTATCTTACTCTACATATGGTTCAGGAAAAGGCGAGATGGTTACATTAATGGCCAACGCTACAAAGAAAGTAAAAGAGATGGCTCCAGATTTAGATATCGATGGAGAACTTCAGTTTGACGCTGCCGTAGCACCAGAAGTTGCAAAAGTAAAATGTGCAGGTTCTACAGTTGCCGGACAGGCTAATACTTTCATCTTCCCAGAAATCAGTGCTGGTAACATCGGATACAAGATTGCTGCACGTCTTGGTGAATACGAAGCAATCGGACCAGTTCTTCAGGGACTTAATGCACCGATCAACGATTTAAGCCGTGGATGTAACGCTCAGGAAGTTTACAAAATGGCTCTTGTAACTGCAGCATTAAGCTAATTACTATTTAATTCATTAGACAAACTACAGGCGAAGCCATTGCTCCCAATAAGGCATATTTGTGATTTTAGTCGCGGCGTGTTGAATGTTCGCTTTATGCGCTCGCAT
>ENA-USUG01006585-USUG01006585.1-human-gut-metagenome-genome-assembly--contig:-NODE-6585-length-12092-cov-5.880316_pt1 | contig 12092 bp, 11 predicted proteins | sample MGYA00250059_ERZ773394 | MGnify/ENA primary metagenome ERZ773394 (study PRJEB29103, sample SAMN06111957) | human gut metagenome | biome: human gut; feature: ankylosing spondylitis patient; material... | reverse complement strand
TCTGCCCTACTTCTTCTTTGATACGACTAAAACGCCAGCTCTCGCATAACGAGAACTGGCGTTCTTTGACAGGCTGAGAGGGCAGAGGAAATCCTCTGCCCTCTATTTTTCATGTTTAAGACTTCCGGCCTTTCAGCATCTTGTCAGGGATCATAGATGCGCTGATAAGGTCTGCGGGATCGACTTCCAAAGCGTCCGCAATATCAAAGAATACATCCAGCGTGAAGTTATGTGCCGTTCCGGGCGCTTCTATGACGCTCAGCAGTGAACGGCTGATGCCTGCTTTCTCGGCCAGCTTTTCCTGCGACATTCCACGCAGCTTGCGGAGGGTCACGATGGCAATGCCGATTTGGATAAAGCGGTCATTATTTTTGAACGAAACAGTTTTACTCATGCGGGGTGTCCTTGCCTTTCGTGGTATGAGTAAATTATACTGTTTCTCCACGTTACTTTCTGTCTGAAATAGAAAGCGTTTAACATGATATAGTGACAATGATATAATCCGAAACAGTCAGACGCTTTCTAAATACGACAAAAATATACTGCTACAGGCAGAAAAGGGTAACAAGATATGGACAAGCCGATCCGTTGTGCGGTCATCGGTCAAAATCCCATGCGTTTTCCGTGGGGCTTTGACGAGGAAGACGACCGCTGCCGAAAACTGAAAATCGAATTGGCGCAGCAGATCATGATGCTGCGTCAAAACGGCGTGTCTCAGTTCCTGACCGCCTGCGACTGCGGCGTGGGACTGTACGCCGCTGAAATCGTCAACGGCCTGCGAATGTCTGATCATGACTTAATGCTTATCTGCTGCACACCTCATGAGGAGCAGACTACAAAATGGGCTCCCTACCTACGGGAGCGCTACTTCACGATGCTGGAGCAATGCACCCTTATCTCCGCCGTGTGCGAGGCCGGCGCGCCAGACGCGCAGCTGCAAGCCTACAAGAAGATTGCGGACATGGTGCTGGCGGTCTATGACAGGGACACGCCGCCCACAGGCAGCGCGGAGGACAGAGCCTTGGCCTACGCCATGGCCCGCAAGCCTGTATGGGTGTTAGGCCCGCCGAAATAAAGTGGCCGCTGCGGCAATTTCTGGAATAATTCCACACGATTTTCCAAAATCCCCTTGTTTTCCGGTTAGCCTTGTGCTACACTACGTTATGTAAATTGAATACACGGACGGTGCGCCGGGGTGTGAACGCGAAGCAAACGCAAAACCCGGCGGCGGAATGGGGTGAGAGGCCCCGCGAGAAGGTCACTGTGATGCCCGGGCGGCGCGGAAAGCGCGGCGCGACAGGCTAAGTCAGATACGCTGTGCGCCGTGCCGGTTGGTTTTGCCATTCCCGAAGCCGAAGTGAGAAAGTGCAGCGCACGGTCATTTTGGCCGTGCGTTTTTTGTTTCGCCGGAACTCGGCAACTCCGTGGATCGGAAGATTTTTCATAAAAGGATATCCCTTTATGCTTTGCTTATAAGCAAAGCATGGCTGATTCGCAAGCCTGTATTCGTAAGCCGAACAACGTGTGTTGTTGTGTTTTTCCATTGGGCAGGAGGGGGTGCCGCCCCTCCTGCCACACCTCAAAAATTCAGGCCACCGGCCTTTTAATATAGAAAAAATCTAAACGAGAAAGGAAAATCACGAGATGAAGAAAAGAATTGTCTCGCTTTTGCTGGCGCTGGTGATAGCGGTTTCGTTGCTGCCGGTCAGCGCCTTTGCTGTGGATGTGGACACGCCGCAGGACGATGCACCTGTGGCCGAAACACAGACCGTTCCCGCAGCGGAGCAGCAGAATGATGAAAATACAACGCCGGACACACCGGCAGAGGAACCGCAGCAGCAGGACGCGGAGTCTGCCGGTGGCGAGGATCAGTCGGAGGAACCCGCCGCTGAACCCAAGATTTATGTGACCTCCAATATCTGGGACAAGAATGTCGAGGTCGTCACTACACCGTCAAGCGTCAAAGGCGGAGAAACTGGTGAGTTTACCTACGGCAAGAGGGCACTTACGATCAGAGTAGCCAATCCAATTACGATTGGCACGGCAACCTGCAAGGTCAGTACTGTTGTTGTCAATGGTGTTGAATACGAATACACAGGCGAGAACTACAATCTTGTTGCCGGTACAGTGGATGGATTTTCCAAAGGAGTATCCATAGCTCGTGAGCTTGGGTCTATTCGCTTTGCTTTCGGCGGGGTTTTGTCCAAGGATGTTCAGGTCAAATTTGTTTACGATAATGTTCCTGCGAACCCGGATGAAACGGCCACATTTTCTCCTGTTGTTACCAGCAGCAACGCGACACATGGCTCTGTGACCGCCGCTTTTAGCGCAAATGAGGACAACTCCAGTATTTGGACAGTCACCGCCACGCCAAAAGACGAGTGGTATAAGCTGGACTATGTGGCCGACGAGGCGGGCAACCAATTTGCCAGCAGGGACGGTAAGACCGCTCAGATCACCGTTACAGCAGCAGACCAGAAATTCACCGCCTACTTTACTGCCGCTGTCGCCCCCATGTACGACGAAACGAACGCCGACAGCGTGACCGTCAACGTCACCATTTCCAACGACGGTATTCCCCTGATGGGCAAGGATGGCACCATTCTGGCCAATCTGGACGTGACCGTTCCCTATTTTGATCTGGACGACTACGGCCTGGGCAAGTATTACCGTTATGGCACCGAGTTTGGCTGGGGCAGCTACAACAACGATACGGTCATCGAGCGCCCCACCGCTCTCCACGCCTATATCTATATTATTGAGCGGTATTACATGGGCCTGCCCGCCAGCCAGTGCGGCAAGGGTACCTCCGGTATTCTGGACTACAAAAAGGCCACTGATGTGCTGTACATGGATGGCGGACTGGCCTATAACAGCAACCGCACTCCGGCACTGAATCCCACCGGCTCTGCCACCAGCCTTTACATGAAGCAGTTCTGGGGTCACGACGAAAATTTGATGTATTTCCGCAACCATGAGTACCCCCTGATGGGCAAGGGCTGGGGCAGTACCTGCGACTATATCCTGCTGTCCGACGGCGACCGGCTGGACGTGGGCCTGTTCACCAACTGGGACTTCTATAAGGATGGCGGCTTCAACCAGTTCAGTCAGGACGCCTATACGGTGATGGCAGGCGAGACGCTGACAGCCACCACCTTCAAGGCGGGCACCAGCGCCGGACTGGACGGCGAGTCCCCCGCGCTGGAACCCATCAGCGGCCTGAAAGCGGCAGTGTATGACGCCAACTGGAACAAGATCGGTGACATGGACGGTGACGGCGCCTATTCCTACACTTTTACCAAGGCGGGCACCTATTATATTATGGCGACGGATGCCGGTGCCAAGACCACCGCGGCTCATTATGCTCCGGCAACAGCAAAAGTGACCGTGGCCGGTGAGCCGGAGAAGAACGCAGATGAGTATTATCAAATCAAAAATGCCGCTGATATGTACTGGTTCCAGCAGTACGTGAATGAGCAGGGCCACTATGATGCCAAGGCCAAGCTGGCCGCTGATATCGACATCTCCGGCCTTGATTGGCAGGGCTTGGGCGAGAACATCAATCATTATAGTGTCGGCAACTCGGTCCTTGGCTATCAGGGGGACAAGATGTTCTCCGGTGAGATCGACGGTCAGGGTCATACGCTGACGGTGAGCTTTACCGGCTCCCCGTTGGTGAACCTGCTGACCGGCACGGTGAAGAACCTGACCATCAAGGGTAAGAGCGAGGCGGGCGCGGCTTTTGTCCGTTACCTGCTGTATCAGGGACGGATCGAGGACTGTGTCAACTATGCCTCCGTTTCCGGCAAGATCGCAATGGGACAAATGACCGAAGCTGGTGCGACCGCAGCCTTTGCCGGAGTGGCGGCTGTGGGTGGAAGCTATGGCAGGGTGACAGGTATCGTTCGATGCGTAAACTACGGTGATGTGCAGTCGGATTACGATCATGTGGCCGGTATACTGGGACAGATCGCAAATAGTGTGGCTAATGCAGTTGAAATCAAGAGCTGCAAAAACTACGGTATAGTGACTTCCAAGGCCTTCAGTTCCAAGGTAAGCGGCATGGTCAACAGCAGTATGGGACTCTCGAAGGGCATCGATTTGGCCGACTGCGAAAACCACGGCGCCATTTCTGCGGTCAATGGTGGCACCGCCGCCGGTATCATGGCGGACATGGGCTCCGCGCAGCAGACGATCTCCCGCTGCCTGAACACCGGCAGTATTTTCGGCTTCACGGCAGGCGGCATCGTGGGCTATTGCAGTGGCGGCGCGGTCACACTGATCGAGAGCTGCTATAACGCCGGCAGCATTTCCGGCGGCACGACAGGCGGTATTGTAGGCACGGGCATCGGAGAACTGACCAACTGCTACAACACCGGCGATGTCACCGGCAATCTCGCGGGCGGCATTGCAGGCAGCCATAGTCTTTGGCAGTATCCCAACACCCATAACTATGACGTCGGCAAGGTGAGCAACTGCTACACCACCGGCAAGGTGACGGGCAGCACCGGTGCCACCATTGGCGCCGCCGTGGGCAAACTGCACACTGGCGGAGGAGGGCAGAACACCTACCGCGATTTCCAGGTCTACGCCCTTGAGGGTACCTGCGCTCAGTTGGTGGGCCAAAAGAGCGAGAACGCCAAGGACGTCACCGCCTTCAAGACTGCCGCTGAGCTGAAGTCCGACGCCATGCTGACCACGCTGGGCGACGGCTTCAAGGCGGATGGCGCCAACATCAACAACGGCTATCCTGTGCTGGTGTGGCAGGTGTCCGAGCCGTGCACCAAGCACACCCCCGGCGAGATCGTTAAGGTAAGCATTCAGAATGCAAATTGTACCACTGGTGGTCGACACTACGATGTGGTCTATTGTACCGTTTGCCTCAAGGAGCTGTCTCGCACCATCGTCACTGATGAGCCTCTGGGCCACGATTGGGACAGCGCCACCGGCAAGTGCAAGCGCTGTGGGATCACCTGCGACCACAAGTGGACGAACGGCAAGTGCGACACCTGCGGCTACGCCTGCCAGCACGTTGGCGGCGACGCGGTGAAGGAAAAGGAAGTTCCCGCCACCTGCACCAAGGACGGTTCCCACGACGAGGTGGTCTACTGCACCATCTGCAAGGCCGAGGTGAGCCGCACCAACGTGGTGGACAAAGCCACCGGCCACAAGTGGGATGATGGCGTCGTCACCACCCAGCCCACCACCGGCAAGGAGGGCGTCAAGACCTTCATCTGCACGGTGTGCAAGGAGACCAAGACCGAGACCATCGACAAGCTGGGCGAGGATCAGAAGGATCAGAGCGCAGCCAACGAGGCCATTAACCTTATCAACGGCATCGGCACCGTCACCAAGAACAGCAAGGACAAGATCGACGCGGCCCGCAAGGCTTACGACGGTCTGACCGAGGATCAGAAGAAGCTGGTGCCCGATTCCGTGCTCAAGACGCTGACGGACGCCGAGGCGGCCTACGCCAAGCTGACCAAGCCCGGCACCAAGCCCGGCAAGCCCAGCACGAGCACCGACACCAAGAAGGACGACGGTAAGACCGTCAAGTCCGGCCAGACCGGCGATGCGGGTATCACCCTGTATCTGGGCATGGGCCTTGTGGCTGTCATGGCTGGCGCGGTGATCGTTACCCGTAAGCGCAAAGAGAACTAATTTTTAGCCTTTCCGTGATTTTCTCTATATGGCAGGAGCGGAGGCGCGTCAAGCGCCCCCGCTTTTGCCATAATAGAAAGAAAGCGCACAACAACTTTGTGTTGGCTGTGCGCTTTTTCTATGTCGAAAGCTGTCGTTTTTCCCTCGCTGCCGGGGCCCTCCGTTTCCGTCATTTGCGAATTTTTCAAAATGACGGAATGGAGGAAACAACACCGTGAGAAATGCGAAGAAAAATTTTTTGAAGAATTTTTCAAAAAGTTGGCCAAAACGGCCCGCTTCAAACGGAGTATTTAGTAAGAGGGAAAGAGAGAACCCTTTCCCGGCAGCAAAGGAGGATGACGCTTTGAAGCTTCCCTGGAACCAGAAAGAGAGCGTCCGGCACATATTCGACAGCTATTGCAAGAAGAAACTGCGTCTGGAAAACGCGGATATGCAGCGGGCAGAGGTGCGCCGCAGGGCACGGGAACGTAGCTTCTCGGAGCTGCCCCCGGAGCTTCTTGCGAAGCTTTGCTACGAGGACGTTCACCCCGTGGAATTTGAAGTGTGCGGATACCGCATCCCCGTCAATGATGACCGCCTTGCGGCGGCGCTGGCCAAGCTCCTGCGGGAGAAGCGCGACGTGATCCTGCTGTCCTACTTCATGGATATGAGTGACCGTGAGATCGGGGAGCTGCTGGACATGGCGCGGCGGACAGTCCAGCATCGACGGACAGATACTCTTGCTGAACTCAGAAAACGAATGGAGGATGACGATGACTAATCTCTTACATACGAAGCGTGTCCGCAATAAGACACTGCTCCCGTTTTCGGTGATCCACGCGGCATCTCAGGGCGACGAAGCCGCCATATGCTGCATTCTGAAGCGTTATGAGGGCTACATACGCCGCCTATCTACACGATGCTTCTACGATGCCGCAGGGAACCTCTACTACTTTGCGGATGAAGCGGTGCGCGGTCAGCTTGAGATAAAGCTGATCGAGAGCATCCTGAAATTTGACATCATCCGAATCGCATAGCCTCCCCCTGTTTCGCGGCGGCGGTGTGTTTTCCTTTCCGCACCGCCGCCGCAGTTTCTTCTTTGTGAGTGTGCATCAGCCATCAAAGACTTGATGGCTGATGCAGGCTGATCAGGAGCCGATGTTGCACATTGAAAAGAGCTGCGATTGCGGCAGGAATAGAGCAGACAGGTACGTTCGTGCCGGTGTGAGCCAGAGAACAGCGCCCGCCATGATCTCCCGTATGGGAGGGAGCGAAACAGGCGTTATTCAAAAACAGAGCGGCTCTCTGTTGGCCACGACCACCGGCACCCTTAATGATACTCCCGCATTGGACGCCCTCAAAGCATCGTGCGGCGCACCCATCAGCATGGGCCGGGGTGAGATTCCCGTGAGGCTGGCAGCCACCAGCCGCCTGTTTTGCTTGAGATTTTTACGGCCGCAAGAGTGTGGGTAAACAAAAGCGCACTTTGGGAAGCGTGTTATTGCTTGCTCATTCTCACGCATATCACCCTGATCCCCACATACCCTATAAAAAGGAGGAGTTGCCTATGACAGAAGTTGATCGTGATATTGCCTTGGTTTTGTTGAAGCGTCTATGGAAGCGGGAGTTGATTTCGGAAGAGACATATGTTTCTGCCTGCAACTCCCGTTTTTTTGACAAAAGACGTTTTACCTCCGATACTGGAGCTATGGAAGAAATAAGCGTAGAGGAGGCCGATACCCATGATGACGATCCGATGGCTGAGAGAACAGATGAGGCAGGGCAAATCAATCTTTGACCTGCCGCTGCGCGTGACCTTTTATGCCCGTGTCTCTACGGAGAAGGTGGAGCAGCAGGGCAGTCTGGAAAACCAGATTCAATACTACACAGAGTTCATCCAGAAGAATCCCAACTGGACGTACATCCCCGGATACATAGACGAGGGCATTTCCGGCACCAGCACCTACAAGCGGGACAGCTTTCTGCGGATGATCGCAGACGCTCAGCGGGGAATGTTTGACTTTATCATCACGAAGGAGATCTCCCGCTTCTCCCGCAATACGCTGGACAGCATCCAGTATACGCAGGAGCTGCTGGAGAACAATGTGGGCGTTCTATTCCAGAATGACAACATCAACACACTGGACAGCGACAGTGAGTTCCGGCTGGTGGTGATGGCAGGCGTAGCACAGGACGAGGTGCGTAAGCTCTCTGAACGGCTGAAATTCGGCTTTCGTCAATCGATCAAAAACGGCCATGTACTGGGCAACAGCCGCCTGTGGGGCTATGATAAAAAGGACTGCAAGCTGACCATCGTTCCGGAGCAGGCAGAAGTCGTAAAGCAGATATTTGAACTCTATGCCACCGGCCAATATGGCCTGCGCAGTTTGTCACAGGAGCTGACCCGCCGCGGCTACACCAGCTTGCAGGGCAATGCTTTCAACACAGGCACCATCGGTCACATCCTGCAAAACCCCAAGTATAAGGGGTGGTACTGCGGCAACAAGACCCAATCTTTGGACTACCGCAAGAAGAAAACGCTGTTCCTTGATGAAAGTGAATGGGTATCCTATCCCGACCCAAGTATTCCGGCCATCGTGTCAGAAGATGTATGGGATAAGGCCAACGCCCTTTTTAAGCAGAGGAGCGCCCGTTCGAAAGCCTATGGCGTAGGGTATCAGAGCCGGTATCCCTACAGCGGCAAGATTATCTGCGGAAAGCACGGAACATCTTTTCACCGACAATCCTTCAAAACGCAGGAGGGTGAAACGGAGTTCTGGAAATGCAGAATGTACCGTGAACACGGGAAAGCGGGCTGTGACCTGCCTACCATTCGCACCACGGAGTTGGATAGCATTTTGGCTGAGCAGTTTCAGAAGCTGGTAAAGCATCAGAGGCAGATCATCCGTCTGGTGGTAGATTCCGTTACGGATACAAGGCAGAAGGAAGACCACTCAAAAGAGATCACCCGACTGCAAGCGCAGATACAGCAACTGGAGGATAAAAAGGAAAAGTTACTGGAACTGAGTATGGCCGATGCCATTACCATGCAGGAATTCAAAAAGCGAAACAGCCGCTTCAATGAGCAAATCACCTCCCTGCAAACACAAACGATTGCCTTGCAGCAGCAGGAGCAGCAAAAGAAAATCGCGGCCACGGATACGGCTGCGTTGGAAAAGGCGCTATGGGCAGATCTGAACTGCAAGGAGCCGATCCAATCAGAAGTGGTTGCCACGATTCTCGACCACGCTGTGGTATGTGAGGACAGCGATGATAAGTGTATCCATCTGGAACTCTATTTGCGGCTGGGGCAAATGGCTTCAGCCTATTATACACGGGACAGATTAGCCTTCGAGACTGCATCTTCAAAAAATACTACACCCAGGCGGAGGAGCAGGAGGACTTGATCTCCATCGGCACCATCGGGCTCATCAAGGCGGTGAACACCTTCAAGGCCGACAAAGGCATCCGGCTGGCTACGTATGCCAGTCGGTGCATCGAAAACGAAATTTTGATGTACTTCCGGCGAACGAAGAAGCTGCAGGGAGAGGTGTCTCTCAACGAGGCCATCGAGACAGACGGCGACGGCGCGGAGTTGTCCATCGGCGACGTGGTGGGAAAGAGCGACACCATGCTGGAGGATCTGCAGGACAAGGACGACCGGGCGCTGGTGCGGCGGCTGGTGGCGGAGCGCCTGACGGAGCGGGAGGCCGACGTGATCCGCCGCCGCTACGGGCTGGAGGGCCGCGTGCCCCAGACCCAGCGGCAGGTGGCGGCGGCGTACAAAATTAGTAGGAGCTACGTTTCCCGGATCGAAAAGAAGGCGCTGGGGAAGCTGGAGGAGGCGCTGCGGGAGTACTGGTAAGAAAAAACGGAGTTGGCTACTAAGCCAACTCCGTTTTTTCAGTCTGTTAAAAAAGCCTGTCATTGCGAGCCAGTGCTCACACTGGCGTGGCAATCAGTTTTTTCTTGTATCAGCCCCGCATGGCCGTCAGGCCCAGAATGATCTGTAACAGCGCGAAGGCCAGCAGCAGCACGCCCCCGATCTTGCGGGACTTCTGCTTCTGGGCGATGTAGCCCATACCCAGCAGACCCATGGAGACCGCCAGCGAAAGGGCCGCCACCATCAGCGCCCAGGGCGCCGTCAGCACGCCGAACTTGCGCAGACCCCAGAAGATCACGGCGATCACCAGCAGGATCAGCTCCATCAGGGTCTTGCCATCCATTTTTCTCATATGTTGTTCCTCCCCTTGTTTCTTCTCTCTATCCTACCGCAAACGGCGGCAAAAGGCAAGAATTTTTCGTCACAGACCCAGCAGCTTGGCCTTCAGCACGGCGCACACCGTTTTGGCGTCCGTCACCTCGCCCTCCAGACACAGGCGGGCCAGCTGATCCAGCGGCATCCGCTCCACCGCCAGAAATTCATCCTCGTCCGGGTCGGTGGCTCCGTAGTGCAGATCCTGCGCCAGATAGAGGTACAGCACCTCATCATAGCAGCCCGGCGAGGCGATCAGGCTGCCCAGCGGCGTCCAGGATTCGGCGATAGCGCCGGTCTCCTCCCGCAGCTCGCGGCGGGCGGTGACGAAGGGCTCCTCGCCCGGCTCCAGCTTTCCGGCGGGGATCTCCAGCAGCGTGCGGCCGAAGACATAGCGGTATTGCCGCACCAGCAGCACCGTGCCGTCGGCCTCCAGCGCCAGAATGCCCACGCCGCCGGGATGCTCCACGATCTCACGGGTGGAGGTGTGGCCGTTGGGCAGCAGCACCCTGTCCCGCCGCACGTGGATGATGGCGCCGTCGTATATTTTTTCCGAAGAAAGCGTCTTTTCCGTCAGATCCATGGGGAGCCTCCTTATGTCATAGTGTGGGGATAGCGGCGGGCACATGGGCCCCGTTCTACAGGTGCTTATCGGCGGTCATTTGATTGCCTCCCTCTGTGTAAGGGGAGGTGGCAAAAATCTTTGATTTTTGACGGAGGGGTTGTCGAATAACGGACAATCCCCCAGTCAGCCTTGCGGCTGACAGCCCCCTTTACACAAGGGGGCCAAATGCGAATGCCCACGGCTTTGCTCGCCCGGAATACAGCAAAGGATTTTTCGACAAACTCAGTATACCATATACCGCCGCCGGCGGCAAGTATTTTCCGCCATAGGATGCAGCGGTTGCCCGTCCGCAGGCAACGGCTCCGTTCCCTTTTGTCAGGGGTAGAAGGGCGGCGCTTCCGCCCTTTTAGTCATGAAAGGAGGAAATCTCATGAGCAACATTCACATTGCCGTCAGCGGTGCGGACGCGGCGGTGACCCGGCCCGCCACGCTGACGGCGGGCATGGTGGGCGCGGCGGTGACGTTTTCGTTCTTCGGCGAGGCGTGGGCGGCGCTGGAGAAGATCGCCGTGTTCCGGGCGGGGAATGTCCGCCGGGACGTGACCGCCTGGGAGAACGGCACCTGCGCCATCCCCTGGGAGTGCCTGCGGACGCCCGGCGAGCATCTGCTGGCGGGCGTGTACGGCGCGGACGGCGACGGCACGGTGGTGATCCCCACGGTGTACGCCGACTGCGGCGTGATCCAGCCGGGCGCAGACCCCACCGGCGACCCTGCCGCCGATCCCGACACGCCGTTTTTCACCCCCATGCTGGAGCGTGCCCTGGCGGAGGCCAAGGCCTCCGGCCTGTTTGACGGCGCGGCAGGCCCGGCAGGCGCACCGGGCGCGAAGGGTGACAAGGGCGAGAAGGGCGATGCCTTCACCTATGCGGACTTCACGGCGGCGCAGCTGGCGGCGCTGAAGGGCGACCGGGGCGAAAAGGGGGAAAAGGGCGACAAAGGGGACACCGGCGCGAAAGGCCCCTCCGGTGACAGCTACACCGTGCTGGGACTGTACGCCACGCTGGCGGCCTTGCAGACCGCCCATCCCACCGGCAGCGCCGGACAGGCGTGGTTCGTGGGCACGGCGGACAGCAACGCCGTGTACCAGTGGGACGTGGACAAGGCCGCATGGATCAACGTAGGCGCACTGAAAGGCCCGAAAGGCGACACCGGCCCTGCCGGAGCCGATGGTGCTCCCGGCGCGAAGGGTGACACCGGCCCGCAAGGCCCCAAGGGTGACCCCGGCGAAAAGGGCGACGCCTTCACCTACGCGGACTTCACGGCGGCGCAGCTGGCGGCGCTGAAGGGCGAGAAGGGCGACAAGGGTGACACCGGCCCCCAAGGCCCCAAGGGCGACGGGGTGGAGGTATCCGGCAGCAAGGGCCAGTATCTGGGCTTCACCGATACCGACACGCTGGGCGCGGTAAGCCTGCCCAGCGCCAGCACCGGCAGCAAGGGCATTACCTATCTGGTGGACAGCTACGAGCGCACCGACACCGACAAGGCCGTCACGCCAAAGGCGCTGAACAGCGTGTACAAGCTGGTGGAGGACAAGGCCGACAAGTCTGTGTCAAAAGCCGCCACGCTGACGGC
>ENA-USUG01006582-USUG01006582.1-human-gut-metagenome-genome-assembly--contig:-NODE-6582-length-12101-cov-8.565452_pt1 | contig 12101 bp, 7 predicted proteins | sample MGYA00250059_ERZ773394 | MGnify/ENA primary metagenome ERZ773394 (study PRJEB29103, sample SAMN06111957) | human gut metagenome | biome: human gut; feature: ankylosing spondylitis patient; material... | reverse complement strand
GGGGATGCAAGGGGCGAAGCCCCTTGCATAAAATAACCTTGGTCTCCCCCTTCCCCGGCGGGGAAGGGGGTCGGGGGGATAGGGGCAACAAAGAAAGCTAACGGCAGGGGCGGCAGGCGACCTAAAAGGCAAGCCTCCCATGCAAACATCACAGCGGCAGGTCAAGCCAATACCGCAAAAAACAAAAGGCAATACAGAAAACAGCACGCAATCCACTGTTGACAACCCACTCGGATTTATGCTATAATGGTAACGAAAAAAAGCCGGGCACCCCGGCAGACGGAGGAAAACAGATATGTTTTGCAGAAATTGCGGCAACGAGCTGATGGACGGTGCCATTGTTTGTGGGCGCTGCGGCTTTGCACCCGGAAACGGAACGTCATTCTGTCCGCACTGCGGACGCCCGGTGATGGAGGGACAGGCAATCTGCCTGAACTGCGGTTTTTCGCTCGAACCACCCAAGAGCGACAAATCCAAGCTCGCGGCAGGACTGCTCGGGCTCTTCCTGGGCGGGTACGGCGTACACAATTTCTACCTGGGCAACACGAAGCGGGCAGTCATTCAGCTGCTGCTGACGATTTTCACCTGCGGATTGGCGGGTATATGGGGATTTGTTGAGGGCATCCTTATCCTCACAGGCGCGTCCGGCTATCAGACAGACAGTTCGGGCAGACGGCTGCAGGATTGACAGGACAGGCGCAGAGGGCGCGGGCTGATTTTCATCAGTCCGCGCCCTCTGTCCGGTATGAACCGGGCAATTCCCCCTTACGCCCGCGCCACGCCGCTTGCCCGCGCGGCAGCAATGACCGCGTCCGCCACGGCACGCGCCACTCCCCTGTCCAATGCAGAGGGGATGATGTTGGTTTCGGACAGCGCATCGGCGGGAATGTAGGCGGCAAGCGCCTGCGAGGCGGCTGCCTTCATTTCCTCATTGATGCAGGTGGCACGGCAGTCCAGTGCGCCACGGAAAATGCCGGGGAAAGCCAACACATTGTTTATCTGGTTCGGATAGTCCGACCGTCCGGAGCCGACAATCCGGGCTCCCGCCTCCAGCGCAAGCTCCGGCAGAATCTCCGGAACGGGATTTGCCATGGGGAACACGATGGCGTCGGGTGCCATGGAACGCACCATGTCCTGCGACACGATGCCGGGTGCCGACACGCCGACAAACACGTCCGCGCCGCGCAGGCAATCCGCCAGATCTCCGGTCAGGCGGCGGGGATTGGTCAGTGCAGCCATTTCCTCCTGTGCCGGATTGTTCTCCGGCTTGCCGGAGTACAGTGCGCCGAAGCGATCCACCATGGTCAGATCACGCACTCCCATGCGCAGCAGGTGCCGCCCGATAGAAATCCCTGCCGCGCCCGCGCCGCTGATAACCGTGCGCACCTGTCCGATATCCTTGCCCACCACGCGCAGAGCATTGAGCAGGGCGGCGGCGACCACGACAGCGGTTCCGTGCTGGTCATCGTGAAAGACCGGAATATCGCAGACCTCCTGCAGCCGCCGCTCAATCTCAAAGCAGCGCGGTGCGGCGATGTCCTCCAGGTTTATGCCGCCGAAGCTGCCTGCCAGCAACGACACCGTGCGCACGATCTCGTCCGGATCCTTGGAGCGGATGCACAGCGGGAAGGCATCCACGTCCGCAAACGCCTTGAACAGTGCGCACTTTCCCTCCATGACCGGCATACCTGCCTCAGGGCCTATATCACCCAGTCCCAGCACGGCGGTGCCGTCGGTCACGACTGCGACCAGGTTGGATCTGCGGGTCAGCGTGAAGGAGAGCTCGGGCTGTTCCTGAATGGCAAGGCAGGGTGCCGCCACGCCGGGTGTATAGGCGAGGGCGAGATCCTCCCTTGTATTCAGCTGGCAACGCGCAACGACCTCAATTTTACCGTGCCACGCGGCGTGTCTCTGCATAGCCTCTTCGGCGAGTTTTTTCTTATCCATATTCGATACCGTCCGTCTTTCCGAATTTTCTTACCTGCTGTCTGCGATCTGCCGTATGCGGCGGTCGCGCTTTTTCTGTTCCGACGTGTATTATAGCATATTTTGCGGCTTTATGCAAGATGGGGGATGAGATTTTAAGCGGGGGGCATGCTTTCTTTGCCGCCCGCCGACCCTGCCTTCAGATTGTTTCCCAGCCCCCATCCCCCCCACCCCCTTCCCAGCGGGAAGGGGGAGACCAAAGTTATTTTATGCAAGGGGCTTCGCCCCTTGCATCCCCGGGGCTGAACCCAAGCGGCACTGGTTGTCCCTGCCGTACAGGTACCCTTGCGGGGGGCTTGTCCGGTTGGTTGCCTGCTCGACCTGCCACTGCGGTACCAAACGGGAGTGCTTGCCGTCTTTGTCGCCTGCTTACACTGCCTTCTCTTTCTTTTCTGCCCCCATCCCCCCGCCCCCTTCCCAACGGGAAGGGGGTGACCATAAGTTAGTTTTGCCGGGGGCTACCGCCCCCGGCACCCCGGCATTAGACCGCTTGCGGCGCTTACAGTCCCAGCAAAACCGGCACTCCGGCGGGAGGCGTATCCCGGAGACAGCACTGACAGGGTCCGCCGCATCCGGTATGGCTTTTTTCCGGAAGCAGGCATGAGCCGCGGCTCCTCCAATCATACATTCGAGAAAAGTTCTGGGGGGTTTGGGGGACTCTTTCAAGAGTCCCCCGGCGCTTCTCCTTAGCCGCGGCTCCTCCAATCCATACATTCAAGAAAAGTTCTGGGGGGTCTGGGGGACTCTTTCAAGAGTCCCCCGGCGCTTCTCCTTCCCCCATGCGGAGAGTCAGGCGGACGCCGCCGATCCCCATGCGGGGCGGAGAAGGAGGGAGGGTATCGGGATCAAGAAAAGCAGCGACCGAGGGGGCGGCGAAGCAGACAAGACGCGTGCGGTCAGACGGCGTACAGGGGAACGGCTCCCGTATCTTAGGTCCGTGCGCGCCGTAGATGACCAGGTCACTGTCCGCCGCAAGGGTGCGGGCGATGCCGGCAAGGTCGGATTCAAAAACCGCGCCGCCGCAGAAGGTCAGCGCACTGCCCTGCCCTGCGGCGTGCAGAAGCAGGACAGGCTGTGCGGAACGCTCCAGCCGGTCGGTATACAGGGTCAGCGAAATCCCGCCGCCACCGGAATCAAAGGCAGTCAGCGTATCGCCCGGCTCGTAGAGATACACGGGAACACCCTGCCGCCGCGCCTCATACAGGCAGGATAGCATCCGGTAATAATCCTCCGGCACCGTCGGGCGGGGGAGCCACAGCGCACGCACGGTCGCCGCCGCGAAGGCACGGTGCAGTGCGCCCGCCGTGCGCGTATGGAAGTGGGTCAGCATCAGGGCGGACACTTCGGTCGCACCGAGTGAACCAGCCTCGTCCAGTGCCGCATTCAGGGCAGTGCGGCTTCCGTCCGTCAGATCGCAGATGACAGCCTCCTGCCCGCGCGCCAGCACCAACGCCTCAGAGGACGCCGTGGGGCGGATATAGGAAGTCAGCACCTCCCCCGGATATACCCGCGCGGGCAGGCACACCAGCAGCAGAACCGCCACCCAGCCGCCCGCCACCGGGAGCAGTGCCGGACCGCGCATCCGCCGCGGCAGATTCAGAAACAGCCACAGCAACAGGTACAGCGTCACGGCAAGGATGACCGCACGGATGGCACCTCCCGTCCGCGGCTGCTCCAGGGAAAGCACCGCGCCGGTCGGCTTGCCCAGCCATGCGACGCATCCGCCCATCCAGCCGCAGACACGCCGCAATGCCGGGAGCAATACGGTCCCGCCAACCCACTGCCCCGCCAGCGGCAGTGCGAACAGCGATGCGGCAAGCACGAATCCGCACAGCGGCGTCAGCAGCAGCGTGGCAAGCGGCGACCACAGGCTCACCGTACCGACCGTGAGCGAGGTAATCCACAGCGAAAAGGTCATGGCAACAAGTCCAGCGAAAAGCCCCAGCGGTACGGCAGACGCCCGCGCAGTCAGGACGCGCAGCGCACGCCGGCGCGGGGCACGCCGGTGTCTGTCCGAATCCTGCAGAGCAGCCGGAACCGTCAGAAGCCCCAGCGTCGCGGAAAAGGACATCCAGAATCCGGCATCCGCCACGGCGCAGGGGGAAATGCCAAGGATCAGGGCGCCAGCCAGCCCCAGCGAGGTCAGCGGATCGGCAGACGCCGCGCACAGCCACGACAGGTACACGAACCCCAGCATCACGGCGGCGCGGGTCGCGGACGGCGGGAATCCCAACAGCGCAAGGTAGCCGGCGGCGGCAAGCGTCAGCAGCACGGCGCGCACCCGACGCGGCAGGCGCAGAAAACGGAGCAGCAACGCCAGCATACCGAACAGCAGTGTCAGGTGCAGTCCGCTGACAGCCAGCAGATGCGACACCCCGGCGCGGGAAAAATCCCGGCGCAGAGTCGGGGACAGGGCGGTCCGGTCACCCAGCAGGAGCGCGGACGGCAGTCCCAGTCCGTCCGTACCCACCGCCGCCTCCAACCGTGCCGCCAGACGCCGCCGCAGATTGCCGAGCCGGATCGGGAGCAGATCAGTGCTCTCCGCCGTAACCGTGCAGTCGTCCTCCCTGCCGGACAGAAGCCCCAGCGCGTAGCCGTCGCCCCGGAGGGAAACCGCCGACTCCCCGGCGGCGTCCTCCGGCGTGACTGCCTGCGCGCGCAGGAGAATCTCATAGCCCGGCTGAAGATTCGCGGCGTAGGTGCAGAGCAGGTAGGCGCGGGCGGGGCGCAGGGCACTCCCGACCGGTTCCCCCTGCACCGTGCGCAGGATCAGACCGTAGCCGGTAATCTGACTGCCGCCGCCCAGCCGTTCGGCGACCACGGCGCGCACCTCCCACACCGGAGCATCCGCCGCATCCGGCAGGTCGGGGGCATCCTCCCCGGCACCGTCAGACGCCGGGATGCCGGAGTCCGCCGGAAGTCCGGGGAAGGAATCCGGCGTGACCTGCCCGGAAAAGTACGCGCCGCTGTTGAGGAGCGACAGCCCGGCGCACAGCAGGGCAAGCCCGACAGCGTGTGCGCGGCGGGCTTTGATCCGCCGGAGGAGACGCAGGAGCAGGCAGACGGACAGCACACCTGCGGCAAACCCGGCGCAGACCGCGCCGGCAGGAAGCATCCGGTGCCCGTCAAAGCCGGAAAGCACACAGCCGAGTCCCGCCGCCAGCATCCAGACGGCGCACAGACAGAACAGCGGGCGGTGTTTCCCGATGCGCATAGCCGTTGCCTCCTTTCCGGTTCCGGTGTGCCGGTTCCGTTATCCGCGCGGCGGTGGTGCCGATTTGGGCGTCCGCGCCGCCACGGGCTTGAAGTATTCGTACAGGTAGCAGGGAATCATGCCGTTGTACAGCCGCCGCACGCGGTCGGCAGGCTGACCGTACAGGCGCTCAAAACGGGGGTGGGAGGTCAGAATGTACACCTGCCACGGGTACAGCGCCGGGAACACCCTGCCGAGCTGACGGTACAGCGTCTCGATCTCGTCCCGTTCCCCCATGCGCTCGCCGTAGGGCGGATTGCACAGCACCGTCCCGCGCCTGTCCAGCCGCCGGATTTGCCGCGCGTCCGCCTGAAAGATATTCAGGTGCTGTTCCACCCCCGCACGCAGGGCGTTCTCGTAGACCGTGTCCAGAATCTCCTCGTCAATGTCCGAGGCATACGCCTCAAAGCGGCTGTCGGTGCGCACCGCCGCACGCGCCGCCTCCCGCGCGTCCTCCCATAGCCTGTGCGGCAGGCAGGGGAAGTCCTCCCCGGCAAAACGGCGCCCCAGTCCGGGCGCGCGCCCGGTGGCGATCATCGCCGCCTCGATGGCAATGGTGCCGGAGCCGCAGAACGGATCCCAGAGCAGCGTGTCCTCACGCGGGCGGGCAGTCAGGGCAATGGCGGCGGCAAGCGTCTCCCGGAGCGGTGCGGCACCGGCGGCGGGGCGGTAGCCGCGCTTGTGCAGTGCCGTGCCGCTGGTATCCAGCATCAGCGCCGCCATATCCTTGAAGAGGAAGAACTCTATCTGATACTTCACGCCGGTCTCCCGGAACCAGTCCACGCGGTAGCGGCGCTTCAGGCGCTCCACAACCGCCTTCTTGACTATGCTCTGGCAGTCCGGAATGGAGGTCAGCGCCGAGCGGATGGAGTGCCCCTTGACCGGGAAAGCATCCTCCCGCCCGATCCACTCCTCCCACGGGAGGGCGTTGGTGCCGTCGAACAGCTCGGTGAAACTGTGCGCCGGGAAGTAGCCCAGCCGGATGAACACCCGCTCGGCACAGCGCAGGGACAGGTTGGCGCGGGCTACGTCGGCTTCCTCCCCCTCAAACGTGACGCGCCCGTCCATCGTTTCCAGACGGTGCAAGCCGAGGGCGTCGATCTCCTCTCCGACCTGCTTTTCCAGACCGAACATACAGGTCGCAACTAAGGTAAGTTTCATGCGGTTTCCCTTCCGGGTGACGGCTTTCCCGACCGGGCTGTCCCGGTTCCGTCACACAATATTCTTGAATTTTTAATGGAATGCGCGGTGCCCTGTCACGGCAGCGGTGTATACTGCCCTCATCCCGGAACAGCCGGAGGGGCAGAGGAGGTACGGAGTATGGAACAGACGTGTCGGGGGCATCATACAGGGAGCGGGCGTGCAGGCGTGATCCTGCTGGCGCTCGCGCTGGCGGCGGGAAGCCTTGCCGGCTGCGGGCAGCGGAACGACCTGCCTGTCATCGAAAACGGAACGGGCGGTACGGGGGAGGACATCAGACTCCCGGACGGCTCGCTGGTTACGCCGGACACGGCTCCGGACGCCGGGGAGGCTTCCGTGGCACAGACCGGCAGCTATGACGCCGCGTCGGTAACCGCAGTTGTCACGCTGACCGGCGACGGCGCGACCGTCAGCGGCAGCGGCGTCAGCGTATCCGGTTCTGTCGTGACCTTCACGTCCGCCGGCACTTACCTCATCAGCGGTGATCTTGCGGACGGACAGCTGATTGTAGACACGGCGGATGCCACGGCAGATGCCACGGCGGATGCCACGGCGGATACCGAAAAGGTCCGGCTGGTGCTGAACGGCGTGTCGGTCGCCTGCTCGACCGGTCCCGCCGTATTCGTCCACAGCTCGCCCAAAAAGACTGTCCTCTACACGGCGGCGGGGTCGGTCAATCTGCTCTCGGACGGCAGTGGGTATACCGTGGAGGATGCAGAGCAGACCGAGGGGGAGGTATACCCCAACGCCTGCGTATATGCCTGCGACGACCTCCGACTGGACGGCGAGGGCACCCTGCGCATCACGGGCAACGCCGACAAGGGCGTCAACACCAAGGATGACCTGGAGATCACGGGCGGCACGCTGATCGTGACCAGTCCCGGCACGGCGATGCGCGGCAACGATTCGGTGGAAATGACCGGCGGCACCGTGACTCTGACCGTCACCGGGGAGGGCGACGGTCTGAAATCCGCCCAGACAGAGAAGGACGGCAAGGGCTGGGTGTCCGTCAGCGGCGGCAGTCTGTACATCACTGCCATCGGGGACGGCATCAGCGCCGCCACCGACCTGACCGTGAGCGGCGGCACGCTGGTCATCACCGCGCTGGACGCGGGCGGCAAGGCGCTGACCGACACCGGCAATGCCGGCACGGACAGCGTGCAGAGCGGCTCCGGCGGCATGGGCGGTATGGGCGGTTTCGGCGGCGGACGTCCCGGCGGTATGGGCGGGGACGGAAACAGCAGCAAGTCCTCCATCAGTGCCAAGGGGCTGAAGGCGGCTGGTACCGTCACGCTTGCAGGCGGCAAGCTGACCGTCACGGCGGCGGATGACGGCATCCACGCGGACGACACGGTGCTTCTGCAGGACGGCGAGGCGTACATCCGCTCCGGGGACGACGGCGTGCACGCCGACCGGGTGCTGACGCTGAGCGGCGGCAGTCTGGAAATCGCGCAAAGCTATGAGGGGCTGGAAGCGGCACAGATCACGGTCAGCGGCGGCAGAACGCGCATCACTGCCTCGGATGACGGCATCAACGCCTCAAGCGGCGGTGGCAGCAGTATGGGCGGCGGGCGCCCCGGTGGGTTCGGCGGGGGCGGACGTCCCGGCGGACGATCCGGCGAAAACACGGACGGGCAGACCACCGGCGGTACGGTCACGGACACCCTCACGCCGCTCCTGACAGTCAGCGGCGGCTACACGGTGGTGTATGCATCCGGAGACGGCATCGACTCCAACGGGAACATCGTCATGACGGGCGGCACCCTGCTGGTATTCGGTCCCACCGACAACGGAAACGGCGCCATCGACTACGGCGACGGGAACTGCAGTATGACCATCTCCGGCGGAACCCTGCTGGCAGTCGGTTCCAGCGGCATGGCGGAAACCGCAACAGGCTCCGGGCAGGCGGTGTTCGACGGTGCCTTCCGCTCCTCGGTCGCGGCAGGCACGCTGATCGGGCTGTGCGATGCCGACGGGAACCTGCTCTGCGGCTACCGCCTGCCGGAGGTCATCAGCTCAATCGTATTCAGCTCCGCCGCACTGACCTCCGGCGCGACCTACACACTGGTGCAGGGCGGCACCGCCGAGGCGGACGGGGACGGCGTGCTGGATCTGTCCACCTGGACGGGCTACAGCACGCTCGGGTCACGGGCGGCAGAGTAAGGGCACATAAGTGGGATACAGGGGGACTTTATCAGGAAGTCCCCCTGTATTTTCCTATCGGAATTCGCTTCCGTCCGCACAGAGAAAGCCGGTGCGCAGGATGCGGTACCAGCAGACGTCGGGATGCTCCGTATCCGTCAGCATCCCCAGCTTCTCCCGCAGAGCGGCAACGAAAAACTCCGGGCTGAGGTTGGCGCTCCCGCCGGCTGCCAGCGTTGCGTGGAGGATCAGCGTGCCGTCCGCCTCGCGTGCGGCGTGTATTTCCCGGATGAGCGGCAGGATGTCCATCTCCCGGTCGCCGGATTTGGTGCGTTTGGTCATCAGGATGGGCGCGGCGCCCGGCGCGAACAGCGCCTCCACCGCATCCGCGTCAACCGACGCGGCAGAGGGATCGGAAACGGTCACGGTATAGGTCGCATAGGCGATATCCGAGAAAGCGGTCGTGGGAATATACACCGCGGACACCTGCATCTCATCGGTCAGCTCGGCGTTCAGCTGGTCGCGCATCTCGTCGGGCGTGATGGCGCGGTCAATGCGCAGATCCACCATCTCGTGCGTTCCCTCGGTGCCGACCGACAGCGGAATACCGAATACAATCTTGCTGTGCGGGTTGAATCCCTGCGTGTACCACATGGGGATCGACGCGCGTACCAGCACCCGCTGCCACGTGCGTTGCAGATCCAGGTGCGAGAAGAATTGCAGGTTCCCCACCTTGGAGAACACCACCCTGTATGTCATCGGTTCCGGCAGAAGCGGGCGGTCAAACTTGGAGACCGGACGGCTCACTCTTTTTTCGGACAGCATGACCGCACACCTCCCAGTCTGTTGGCGCCGCATCCGGCGCATTTTTCGCGGCAGTTGGGCGTGGTGACGCCCTCAAACGCCTTCGCCCGCTCGCGCTTGAGAAAGGCTTTGGTCACGCCGCAGTCAATGACATCCCACGGCAACACCTCGTCCAGCCCGAAGCGGCGGTTGGCGTAAAAGGCGGGGTCTATGCCGACGGCGGCAAAGACTTCCATCCATTTGTCGTAGTCAAAATACTCGCTCCACGCATCAAACCGGAAGCCCCGGCGGCACGCCTCATACAGGGCGGCGGACAGGCGGCGGTCGCCGCGCGCCAGCACCGCTTCAATGACGCAGGTGCGCGCATCGTGGTGATTGTACTTGACCTTGCGATCCCTGACGCAGGAGCCGACATACTCCTGCTTGCGCAGCATTTCCTCCAGCGTATCCTGCGGCTCCCACTGGAACGCGGTGAAGGGCTTGGGGATAAAGGGCGACACGCTGATCGTCACCTGCGGCTGGCGTCCGCGCGGGCGATTTGGATTCTTATAGAACTCGCTGACCACCCGATGTGCCAGCTCCGGGATCTCGGCAAGATCCTCATCCGTCTCGGTCGGGTGTCCCTGCATGAAGTACAGCTTGACCTGCGTCTTGCCCGCGTCAAACGCGACGTTGACCGCGCGCATCAGATCCTGCTCATACAGATTCTTGTTGATGACATCCCGCAGGCGCTGACTGCCCGCCTCCGGCGCGAAGGTGATGGAGGATGCCCGGATGGAGGCAACCTTATCCATCAGCTCCTTGGTGAAGGAGTCGGCGCGCAGGGACGGCAGGGACAGGCTGACCATGTTGGGGTTCGTCCAGGCAAGCAGCTTGTCGGTCAGCTCGTCAATGCGGGTGTAATCGCTGATGGACAGCGAGGACAGCGACAGCTCCTCATAGCCCGATGTATCAAAAATGGCGCGCGCCTGACAGTTGATGACGTCCGGCGTTTTTTCGCGCACCGGGCGATAGGTCATGCCCGCCTGGCAGAAGCGGCAGCCGCGGATACACCCGCGCCCCACCTCCACCGTGATGCGATCCTGCACCGTTTCAATGTAGGGCATGACCACCTGCTCCGGGTACAGCCCTTTGTCCAGGTCGGTCACGATGCGCTTGGTCACAACAGCCGGTACATCCGGGTAGCGGGGCGTGTAGGCACGGACGGTGCCGTCCTCATTGTAGGTCACGTCATACAGCGACGGCACGTACACGCCGGGAATCGTGGCGGCGGCGCGGTGCAGGAACGCCGCGCGCGTGTAGCTGCCTTCGTCCCGCATGGCGATATACAGCTCCACGATCTCCGGAAGCATTTCCTCGCCCTCACCGATGTTGAACAGGTCGAAGAAGTCCGCGACCGGCTCCGGGTTATAGGAGCAGGGACCGCCGCCGATCACCAGCGGGTCTTGCTCGCCGCGCTCGCGCGCCCAGATCGGGACGCGTCCCAGCTCCAGCATATTCAGCACGTTGGTGTAGCTCATCTCATACTGCAGGGTAAAGCCGATGAAGTCGAACACCGACAGCGGATCGCCGCTTTCCACCGCCGTCAGCGGCAGGTCGTACTCCTTCATCTTTTCCTGCATATCCACCCATGGGTCATAGACACGCTCGCACCAGATGCGCTCGTGCAGGTTCAGGCAGTGGTACAGGATGCGGACGCCGAGATTGGACATACCGATCTCGTAGGTGTCGGGGAAGCAGAAGGCGAACCGCGCACTGACCGCCGCCCTGTCCTTGATGACCTGCCCGTACTCACCCCCGGCGTAGCGTCCGGGTTTCTGTACCGAGGTCAGGATCATGCGTTTTTCGTTCTGATTCATGGAAAAGGGGAAACCTCCTTATGTATCGTTGCGGGCGGGCGCCGCTTTACCGCCGCGCGTGCCCCTTTTTCCGGGCGCCGCGCGCCGGACGCACAGCAGTGCCGGCAGGCAGGAGAGCCCGGCAGTCACGGCATACCAAAGACAGCAGAGCAGCGGCAGAGCGTCCGCGGGAAGCCCGATGGCAGGTGAGGCGACCGTCAGTCCGCCTGCCGCAATCACCCACAGCCAGCCAAGCAGAACGCCCAGCCGGTTGGCGGTACGGATACGGCAGCAGGCAAAGTAGCCGCGCAGGATATCCAGCCCGTCCCGCACCGACACGATGCCGCCGGAACGGGGAGCATACAGGCGGCTGTACCGCCGGGGACGGAACAGTCCGACGTGCAGATCCTCCCCCTCCTCCGTAAACAGCGGGGAGGACCCCGCCAGCGGATCATAGGACAGCACCGACACGCGACAGCCCAGCGCCTGCAGGCGCTCCGTCATCTGCCGGAACAGCGGCTCAATGTGCAGACCGCAGGCGCACGCCAACCGGAAGCGGCGGTCGAACGCCAGATACAGTACCTGTGCATCGGGAGTCTTCCGGTAGGATGACTCCGCCTCGCGGGGGGGCAGGCGGACGCCGAGCGGCGCCAGCGCCTCATAGGAGCCGAGCATAACCTCGACCGTGCCGCCCGACCTCGTATCGGTCATGTACAGGCGGAGAAAGTCCGTACCTCTCTCTGTCGGCTCAAGGCGCAGGGCGTCCAGCTCCTCGCGGGGAGGCGGGGTGCCGAAGCCAGCCAGCGGGCAGTCCAAAAGTGCAAACAGCCTGTGCGCCATAGCCAGCCACTCGTCCGCGCGGCTGTCGTCCCGCACGG
>ENA-USUG01006575-USUG01006575.1-human-gut-metagenome-genome-assembly--contig:-NODE-6575-length-12117-cov-3.387209_pt1 | contig 12117 bp, 9 predicted proteins | sample MGYA00250059_ERZ773394 | MGnify/ENA primary metagenome ERZ773394 (study PRJEB29103, sample SAMN06111957) | human gut metagenome | biome: human gut; feature: ankylosing spondylitis patient; material... | reverse complement strand
GATCGTTGAAATAGAAGTTTATGGGATCTATCGGTTTGTTATTTTTCCGTACCGTGATGATCTTGTTATGACGAGCTTTTTTCATCTCTGGTGTATAAACATCGAATACACCCTGGTTATGTGTTTTATGATATTTTGTGAAGATCTCATGCAGTTTCTCGCTTGGCTGGTATCCGTATGTTGTACAAGCCTGCTCTGCCATCTTGATTCCACCGTAAGGCATGAATGCTCTCTTCAGCGGTTTGTCTGTCTGCAAACCAACAATCTGCTCAAGATCTTTCATGCTCTCATCGATATATCCTGGGCCGTATGCTGTCAGACCGGAAACAACTTCTGTCTCCATATCAAGAACTCCGCCTTTAGCTCTTTCTTCTTTCTGAAGTTCCTGCAGTCTTCCCCATAATTTGTCTGTTGCTTCTGTTGGTCCCTCAAGGAATGCCTCATCACCTTCATATGGTGTGTAGTTCTCCTGGATGAAATCACGCACGTCTACAGAGTGTGTCCATTTTCTTCCCTTGAAGCCAGCCCACTGCTCAAAATTAGCCATTGAAAAATCCTCCTATATTCTTTCCTAAAATAGTTTTGTAATTGTTTTACGGGCATAGTATAACACCGTGTTAAATAAATGACAAGCGTAAAATCGAGAATAAATATCGGAAATCGCTTTGTATTCGATTTAGTACAAAATATACGAAAAAACGCCCATTTTACGGGGAATTGTACGAACTTTAGTACAGTAAAAATGTACTGTAAAAAGAACATTTTCCCCATGTGTACGGTCTGATTTACAGACAAATAAACAGCCTCTTTTCCTTTCAAAATTCACTCTAGGTACTTTTCCTCTATGATAACGATTTCGTTTCATGTTTTCTCTATATTTTTGTCAATGGAGTTACGTTCTGTTTTTTGATATAATAGTGCATTAGCGTATCTACATTTAGTTTATGAAAGAGGAATATTATGGAAATCAGAAAGACAAAACCAGAAGAACTTGAAGTACTTCTTAAGATGTACGAACATGCACGCAGATTCATGGCAACTCACGGAAATGCTTCTCAGTGGGGAAACACTTATCCTTCTCCACAGTTGATTCTGGATGACATCACTGAGGGGAACAGTTATGTCTGCACAGAAAAGGACCAGATAGTTGCTACTTTCTATTATAAAGAAGGGGCTGATCCGACTTACATGCGCGTCTACGAAGGTGACTGGATCAATGACTCCCGTTACGGAGTTGTTCACCGCATCACTTCCACCGGAAATGTAAAAGGTGCTGCTTCCTTCTGCCTGAACTGGGCTTTGGAGCAATGCGGCAATATCCGTATTGACACACACCGTGACAACATCGTAATGCAGCATCTGTTAGATAAGAATGGATTCAAATATTGCGGAATCGTATATGTTGAGGATGGAACAGAACGAATTGCTTATCAGAAAGTGATTTAATAATACCAAAATCCATAAAGCAAGGAGCAGAGACATTTGATTTTAATGCCTCTGCTCCTTGTTGCTATATGTCTCACAGAATCTTGCTGCGAAGGACGGTTCTTCTCCACCTGCATAGAGATGTGAGATATCTCCTACTTTCAATCCACGGAAATATGCCGTTCCCTGTTCTCTCTCTTCTGTTACTACTTCTGTCACAGAAGTTGGTGCAAGCGCAAGGCAATGCCAAAGCACGAATGGTGATACATTCCATAAATGAGACAACAGCACGCAGCTGATTCCGAAATGGCAGAAAAATGTCACTGTCTCATTACTTTCTTTCTCCACACGATAATGCGCCCCTTCTCTTACATATCCATGCTCTGCGAGAAAGCGATCAAATTCTTCAATCACATGATCGTATACTTCTACAAGATCAGAATTTTTCGCCACTTCTGTTTCACGCCATGCATTTTTATCCATATAAGCTTCATGTTCTGTCCAATACCCCGGAACCATATCCCATGCAATTCTAGGTTGGAAATGCTCCCCTTCTTTTTTCACATCGGGATATGCTTTTTCAAGTTCCGGATTTTTATTCAGATCAACCTGCGCCGGGAACTCTTGCAACCAATCCAATATTTCTGCTGTTTTTCCAGTTGACTCAAGACATGGAGCCGCCGTATCCTGCGCTCTTCCAAGTGGAGACTTATAGCATTCCCCCATATTCATAGATACTGCACGTTTCGCAAGCAGTGTCGCTTCACGTCTTCCTTTTTCTGTTAATGTGTCGTTTACATAATCCGGATCTCCGTGACGGATCAATAGAATTCTCATCGTGCTTCTCCTTTGTAATCAATTATTTTCTCCAGCCATTCCTCTGCCAGTTTGGGCCAACTCTGTACTTCTTTCAGTGTCCTTCGTATCTCTTCTTTTTGCTCTACTGTCCATTTCGGTGGCTGTGTTCTTCCAATTCCATTTTTCACAAGCAGTTCTTCTCCCATTTCCTTTGGAAATGAAGTTTCTCCCGCAAGGATTGCTTCTGCCAGCATACGGAGTTGCTCCTGTGTATAAGGTTCTCTCCCTCTGCGTTCCAGCCAGTCCTCTGTTGCAACAGACATACCATGCACGCCTTCTGAAAATACATGATGTGCGAATGGAACTCCTTCTTCCAGACATTTCTGTGCTAAAAGATAACTATTCTGCACCGGAACTGTTCCATCTGTTGCTGTCTGCCAGATAAAGCATGGTGGCATTTCTTTTGTTACATGCTTTTCAATTGACATATATTCCAGCTCTTTTCTTGTAGGACTCTTTCCATATAATGCTACAAAAGAATCTTTATGTGTGTACTTTCCTGCAGTGATTACCGGATAAGACAGCACAGCGGCATCCGGTTTGTTTGAAAACTTCTGATATTTTTCATCCGGATCCTCGATATCCGCTCCATGCACACACAGACTCGCACACAGATGTCCTCCGGCTGAAAATCCGCACACCACGATCCGATCTGACAAAACGTGCAGCTGCTCTGCACGAAAACGGATCATTCGCATTGCTCTGGAAATATCTTTCATCGGCTGAAGCTTTAATGGTGCTTCATCCAGTGGATTCACTGTATATTCAAGGACGAACACATTATAACCGGCCTGATAAAATTCCATAGCAACCAGATGTGCTTCCGAAGGCGATACAAGTCTGTAACCGCCACCCGGAACCACCAGCATCGCCGGATGCATCAGCTCATCCTCATGAATATAGCTGACCATAATCGGGATAAACCCATGCGCCGCAGGGTAATGATATTCTTCTTTGTGCCATAATTCTATTCTTTCGCCTATCATGTGTTAATTCCTCCTGTGTGATTTATAATTTGTGCTTTTCTGTTATTCTTTTTGGAGCACGGACTTTGCTCGTTGCTCGCGTAAAAAAGCCATGAAAGACAAGATCCCCCAACCTTGTCTTCCATGACTCCCATTACATGCACTCAACTTGCTTTACAGTTCGAATCCTTCTAGATATGGATTCTCTGCTTCAGAAAACTTCTCTTCCTCAACCATCTGCGCGATTGCCAGGTCAAGTGGCATCTTTCCGAGAACCGGAACGTTAAGATCTGCTGCGATCTCATCAATGTGGCTTTCTCCAAATACTTTAATCTCTTTGCCACAATCCGGACACTTCACATAGCTATAGTTCTCAACAATTCCAAGAACCGGAATATTCATCTGCTTCGCCATTCCATATGCCTTCTTCACGATCATCTGTACAAGATCCTGCGGAGATGTAACGATCACAACGCCGTCAACTGGAAGAGACTGGAATACTGTCAACGGAACATCACCTGTTCCAGGTGGCATATCAACGAAGAGATAATCAAGATCTCCCCACATAACATCTGTCCAGAACTGCTTTACAACACCTGCGATCACTGGTCCCCTCCAGATAACCGGTGCTTCCTCGTCTTCCAAAAGAAGATTGACAGACATGATCTTTGTTCCATCTGCTGCTTCACATGGAAGAATTCCCTGCTCAGTTCCTACTGCCATCTCATGAAGTCCGTACATCTTTGGGATAGATGGACCTGTAATATCTGCATCCATGATACCAACATTATATCCTTTTGCTCTCATCATTCTTGCAAGGGATGCTGTCACGAGTGACTTACCAACGCCGCCCTTTCCACTGACAACGCCGATCACTTTTTTAATAGATGAATACATGTTCATCGGTTCATGCATATCAACTTTCTTACTTGTGCATGTTCCTGCACTGGCACAGCTGGCGCAGGATTCCTCTGAACATCCTGCTGTTTTCTGCTCTTCTGCCATAATACCATAACCTCTTTTCTAAAAATAATGATGTCGCTTCCATTCACAAATTCTGCGTCCGGTAACACATCTCGTCAGAAATTTTTCTGACACAGTGACACTATTGTAACACATTTCATAAAAAAATGATAGGCTGAACCCACGCTTTTATTTTTCTATGCTTTTATTTTTCTAAGTGTTATACTTAAGTTACTTGAATACAACTTAGAAAGGAGTTTTCCTGTATGCCAGTAATATCCGAACAGCTCAAGCCAATCGATACCGTCAATGGATTCCAGATCCGTCCCGGCTTTTTCCGTGAATTCGGTGCAGTCGCTATCCCGGGTGGTGTCAACTTCACGATTCATACACACGGTGCTACCTCCTGCGAGCTTCTGCTGTTTCACCGCAAAGCCGAAGAACCATACGCCGTGATTCCATTTCCGGAAAGTTACAGGATCGGATTCTGCTATTCTATGATCGTCTTTGATCTGGATATCGAAGAATTTGAGTACGCCTATCGATTGGATGGTCCTTATGATGAAAAGAAAGGACTCCGTTTTGATAAAAACAAAATCCTGCTAGATCCTTATGCGCGCGCCGTCACCGGACAGAGCCAGTGGGGGCATGTAAATAACGCCCAGCATGGTTATCGTGCCCGTGTGGTACAATCCAACTTTGACTGGGGTGACCAGCGTCACCATTCTATTCCTATGGAAGACTTGATCATCTACGAGCTACACGTCCGCGGATTTACCATGGATGAAAGTTCCGGTGTTAAGCACCACGGTACATTCGAAGGCCTGCGCGAAAAGATTCCTTATTTGAAAGAACTTGGAGTCAATGCTGTTGAACTAATGCCAATCTTCGAATTTGATGAGATGCGTGATGTACGATTGATTGATGAAAATGAACTTATTGATTTCTGGGGATATAATCCGGTCAGTTTCTTTGCACCAAATACAAGCTACTGTTCTTCTATGGAATATAACCGCGAAGGACTGGAACTCAAGACACTGATCAAAGATCTCCATGACAATGGGATAGAAGTGATCCTCGACGTTGTCTTCAACCACACTGCCGAAGGAAATGAATTCGGTCCGTGCTTTTCTTTCAAAGGCTTTGACAACAACATTTACTATATGTTGACTCCGGACGGACATTATTATAATTTCAGTGGATGTGGAAATACACTGAACTGCAATCACCCTGTTGTACGAGACATGATTTTGGAGTGTCTGCGTTACTGGGTCATCGAATATCGTGTAGACGGATTCCGTTTTGATCTCGCTTCGATTCTCGGACGAAATGATGACGGAACACCTCTAAGCCAGCCACCGCTTCTGCGAAGCCTGGCTTTTGACTCAATCCTTGGAAATGTAAAACTGATCGCTGAAGCATGGGATGCCGGCGGACTTTATCAAGTCGGTTCCTTCCCTTCCTGGAAGCGTTGGGCTGAATGGAATGGGCGCTACCGTGATGATATGCGCCGCTTTTTAAAAGGAGATGACTTCCTTGCCCAGACTGCTGCCGCAAGAATCACAGGTTCTCCTGATCTGTACGATCCTGCTTACCGAGGTGGAAATGCTTCCATCAACTTTCTCACCTGTCATGATGGCTTCACGCTTTGTGACCTGTACAGTTATAACCAGAAGCATAATGAAGCCAACGGTTGGGGGAACACTGACGGAGCTGACGACAATAACAGCTGGAACTGTGGCGTAGAAGGCGAAACCGATGATCCTGCCATTCTGGCACTTCGTAAACGACTGATGAAAAATGCCTGTGCCATTCTGCTTTGCAGCCGAGGAACTCCAATGTTCCTCTCCGGTGATGAATTTGCAGACACACGTTATGGAAATAATAACCCTTATTGCCAGGATAACCTGATCTCCTGGCTGGACTGGAGTCTCCTTAAAAAAAATAAGGATCTGTTCGATTTCTTTCAATATATGATCCAGTTCCGCAAAGATCATCCTGTCATCCGTAAGGATCTCGAACCAAGTTATCTTGGTATTCCGGCGATGAGCACGCATGGACTCACTCCGGATGAGACAAATTTCTCCGGTGACAGCCATGTTGTCTGTGTACGATTCGCAGGTTATAATGAAGCAACACAAGAAGAAGATCTTGTTTATCTGGCTGTAAATTCCGGATGGTTTCCGGTCACACTCACTCTGCCGGAACTTCCTGAACATTATGAATGGAAAGTTGCGGTCAACACCGGAGATCCTAAATGTCAGTTTTTTCACAAAAATTCAATGCCCACGGTAGAATCTAAAATATTTTTAGGTGAACGCTCTGTTATCATTTTCGTTGCTACCGCTATATGAATTAAATTTTTTAGCTGTTTCTCAATATTTTTTAGAATATTTTTGTTTATTTTTGACAAGCTTGTTGTTTGTATAATAAATAACAGGCTCGTCATTTTTTAAACTTTTCTTGATAATTTTTAGATTTATTTGTAGAATATTATCAAATGGAACTTTACTGGTTTGAAGATAGGTTTTTCAAATACATTTCCTATTTTAAAATCAGTCAGTAATGAACGTTATGGTAAAAGGAGAGGTTTAAAATGAGTAGACTTGAAATCCCAGGTCCAGACAAAGGCCAGCTCGTCGTTGAAGAGCTGTACAAAGATCTGGAACGTAGAATTGAATCCAGCCCTCCGGGATTATGTCCGGTTGACATGACTCGTGCATTCATCGAGATGTGTCAGACGCAATCCTGTGGAAAATGTACCCCGTGCCGCGTTGGGCTGTGGCAACTGAAGAACCTTCTGACAGATGTTATGAACGGGACTGCTACAATGGAGACACTCGATCTGATTGACACACTGTCTGAATCTATCCGCGAAGGTTCTGACTGTCCGATCGGATATGAAGCCGGTGCCATGGTACATAAGAGCTTAAGAGACTGTCGCGAAGATTATGAGGAACATGTCCGTCAGGGACGCTGTACCTGCCACTATACACAGCCTGTACCTTGCGTTTCTCTCTGTCCTGCACATGTTGATATCCCTGGATATATCGCACTGACCGGAGAGGGCCGTTATGCTGACGCAATCCGTCTGATCCGTAAGGATAATCCGTTCCCGACAACCTGCGGTTTTATTTGTGAGCATCCTTGTGAAGCCCGCTGCCGTAGAAATATCGTAGATGATGCCATCAATATCCGTGGACTGAAACGTATGGCCGCTGATTATGCAGGCAAGGTTCCGCCACCGGAATGCGCACCTTCCACCGGAAAGCGTATCGCTGTCGTAGGCGGTGGACCTGGTGGACTCAGTGCTGCTTACTACCTGCAGTTGATGGGACATCAGACAACCGTATTCGAGATGCTTCCAAAGCTCGGCGGAATGCTCCGCTATGGAATCCCGAACTACAGACTTCCGAAAGATCGTCTTGACGAAGACATTCAGGCAATCCTTGAGACAGGAGTTCAGGTAGAATTTGGAAAACGTATTGGTAAAGATATCACAATTCAGAGTCTCCGCCAGGAATATGATGCTGTTCTTATTTCCATCGGTGCAAGCACTGATAAGAAACTTGGTATCGAAGGCGAACATGCAGAAGGCGTGATCTCTGCTGTGTCCTTCCTTCGTGATGTTGGAGAATACAAGAGCCCTGATCTTACCGGACAGGAAGTTGCTGTCATCGGTGGTGGTAACGTTTCCATGGACGCCGTCCGCACAGCAAAACGTCTGGGTGCGAAAAAAGTAAGTATCGTTTACAGACGCCGTACTGCAGATATGACTGCTCTTCCGGCTGAGATCGAAGGTGCAGTTGCAGAGGGAATTGAAGTACTCACACTGAAAGCACCATCCAGAATCGAGACTGATGAGAACGGACACGTTTCAGGTATCTACGTCACACCACAGATGATCAGCAAGATCAAGGACGGTCGTGCAAGTGTCTGTCCGACAGGTGAAGAAGATTTCCTTATCCCTTGCCAGACACTCATCGTTGCAATCGGTCAGGATATCGAATCTGAACACTTTGCCGAAGCCGGCGTTCCGGTTTCTCGCGGTAAGATCATGACAGAACGTTATGGCGGTTTCGATAACATCCCTGGTGTATTCGCCGGTGGAGACTGTGCATCCGGACCTGCTTCCGTAATCAAAGCCATCGCCGCTGCAAAGGTTGTTGCAGCCAATATTGATGAATATCTTGGTTTCCATCATATCATCAGCTGCGATGTTGAGATTCCGGAGCCGCGCTTAAGCGACCGTGAACCTTGCGGAAGAGTTGAACTTACAGAACGTGAAGCCTGCAGCCGTGTCTGTGACTTTGAAGGCGTTGAAAACTGTATGACAGAAGCCGAAGCAAAACAGGAATCCCACAGATGCCTGCGCTGCGATCATTTCGGTTATGGTATTTTCAAAGGGGGGCGGAAAGAAAAATGGTAAATGTTACAATTGATAATCAGAAAATATCCGTACCTTCCGGAACTACTATCATGGAAGCTGCGGCAAAGCTTGGAACTCCGATTCCGAAATTATGTTATTTGAAAGATATCAACGAGATTGCGGCCTGCCGTGTCTGCGTTGTTGAGATTGAAGGAAAAGACCGTCTGGTCACATCCTGTAATAACGTCGTAACCGAAGGCATGGTGATCTACACGAACAGCCCGAAGGTACGCATTGCAAGAAGACAGACTGTACAGCTTATCCTTTCCCAGCACGACTGCAAATGTGCAACCTGCGTCAGAAGCGGAAACTGTACACTTCAGCAAGTTGCAAATGACCTGAACCTGATCGATCTTCCGTTCAAAGAACGCTTTGAAGATACACCTTGGGACAAGACATTCCCTCTCATCCGTGATTCACGCAAATGTATCAAATGTATGCGCTGTATCCAGATTTGTGACAAGATCCAGGGACTGAACATCTGGGATGTTACAAGTACAGGTTCAAGAACAACGATCAATGTAAACGGAAATAAAAAGATCAACGAAGTCTCCTGTTCTCTCTGCGGACAGTGTATCACTCATTGTCCTGTCGGCGCACTTCGTGAGCGTGATGATACAGAGGATGTATGGAGTGCGATTGCTGACAAGAAGAAAGTGGTGGTTGCACAGGTTGCTCCGGCAGTCCGTGCCGCGTGGGGAGAGGCTCTCGGCCTGTCCAGAGAAGAAGCAACAATCGGAAAGATCATGGACGCCTTGAAAAAGATCGGCGTAGACTACGTCTTCGATACTTCTTTCTCTGCTGACCTTACAATCATGGAAGAAGGAAATGAATTCCTGCAGCGCTTCACCAAAGGAGAATTAAAGCTGCGTCCGATGTTCACTTCCTGCTGCCCTGGCTGGATCCGTTTCATCAAATCACAGTACCCGCATCTGGTGCCACAGCTGTCCACAGCCAAGTCACCACAGCAGATGTTCGGTGCTGTTATGAAGACTTATTTTGCACAGTCCATCGGTGTCGCTCCGGAAGACATTTACACCGTATCTGTCATGCCTTGCGTAGCGAAAAAAGGTGAACGCAACATGGAACTTTTCTACGGCGAGTATGCCGGGCATGACATTGACACAGTTCTCACTACAAGAGAGCTGACAAGAATGATCCGTGCTGCGCATATTGATCCAAAGATCCTGAAAGACCGCGAATGTGATCCGCTTATGAAAGAGTGGTCCGGTGCCGGTGTTATCTTCGGTGCTACCGGCGGTGTTATGGAAGCTGCACTTCGTTCCGCACACTATCTTGTAACAGGACGTAACCCGGATCCGGATGCATTTAAGATTGTCCGCAGTCCATCCTTTGAGACGGGTGTTGTAGAAGCTGAAGTCCAGATCGGTGATGCTACAATCCGTGCTGCTGTTGTCAGTGGTCTTGGAAATGTACGCAAACTGCTTGAAGCAATTGAACATGGTGAAGTACACTACGACTTTGTGGAAGTTATGGCCTGTCCAGGAGGATGCGTCGGCGGAGGCGGTCAGCCGATCCACGACGGCGAAGAACTTGCACACACACGTGGTGCAAACCTCTATTTCCTTGACAAGAACGCCAAGATCAGATTCTCCCATGAGAACCAGGATGTTATGAAATTGTACAACGATTTCCTTGAGAAACCATTGTCACACAAATCTCATATGCTGCTTCATACAGATCATACAAAGTGGGATATGCCTAGATAATAGAACGGATTTCTCTGAAATTTAAACTCGGAGCCAGAACGGTTGCCATATACAGCAACCATTCTGGCTCTTTCTATTCAAAAATTCTAATCAAAGTGCATTTTTACCAGTTATTTTGTGATTTTATTTCATTTTTTATTATTTTTTCACAACAAACTGCTTGTTTTCATTGTCATCCGGTCTGTATTCTGATAAAATGGACTTATATAGTTACAATTATAGAAAGAAGAATACGTTATATTATGAAGAAAAAAATCAAGATACAAAATACCATCTACTGGAGTATTGTCGTCACGCTGATTTTTACAGCCCTGTTCATATTCATATGCATTTTCAATCAGAAACAGTTTCATTCTTTTCAAGAATCATCCCAACAATATATCCTCTGCAAAGATTCCGTTGAGCAGTTAGAAGAAGGATGTGATTATCTGGTAGAGCAGGCGAGACTTTATGCAATGACCGGAAATGAATATTATATGGATCTTTATTTCAGAGAAGCACATATGACCAAACGAAGAGAACATGCTTTAAAACAGCTTGAGGAATATTTTGATGGTACACAGACTTTTACCTCTTTAAAATCTGCATTAAAATCTTCCGGAGACTTAATGAGTATTGACTATTACTCTATGCGGCTCATTGCGGATGCCAACGGGATTTTCGAAGATTCCCTGCAGCAGGAAGTCGCAACTGTCAAACTAACTGATGAAGACGCTTTATTAAGTTCGGAAGAAAAGTTAAAAAAAGCCAGTTCTATTCTTTGCGACAATACTTATCAGGCTTTACTTGTTCAGACGAAAGCGAATCTAGCAAACTGCACACAGAGCCTTTTGGATTATACTCAGAAGAAACAGAATCGTGCACAGACTATTTTTTTCGACAGTTTCCGTAATCTTAAGATAAGCACCTTTCTCATGGTCTTTCTTATGCTTGCCTTTTGCTTTACGATCAGACATCTCATTGTAAAACCTCTGATAAGTTATAATGAGTGCATTCGTCTTGGAGAGATTTTTCCTGTACTTGGAGCAGTAGAATTACAGAATCTTGCAATCACTTATAATCAGGTGTATCGGGAGAATCAGCAGACGCAACAGTTGATTCGGCACCAGGCTGAGTATGATGCGCTTACCGACTGCTTCAACCGCAGATCCTTCAATAAGTTTCTAAGTCTTTATGAAACCGATGCCGAGAACCATCCATTCGCACTGATCCTCATTGATATCGATGTATTCAAATCAGTGAATGACACTTACGGACATGCAATTGGTGATGTTATTTTGAAAAAAGTTGCTGACTATCTAAAAGCCGCTTTTCGAAACAACGATTACGTCTGTCGGATCGGTGGAGATGAATTTGCGATTCTCATGGTTGAGATGACAACAGATTTACAGTACACGATCAAAAATAAGATTGATTCTGTTAACCAACAGCTCTCTTCACCAGAGAAAGGAATCCCAAAAGTATCACTGAGTGCCGGAGTCGCATTTTCCGACCGTGAGAACCCTGGGGAAAACATTTTTGAGGATGCTGATAAGGCTTTGTACAAAGTAAAAGAAAATGGAAAAAATGGCTGCGGATTCTACTAGGATCCACAGCCATTTTTCTAATTTACGCGAGCAACGAGCCAAAGTCCGTGCCTGCACGAGACCTTGGCGACTGCCGCGATAACTTGAGAAACTCGCAGAGCGTGTTTCTCATAGTTGTTGGGCTCAAGCGGATAAAAGCTGCAGGCTAAGCGATTGTGTAC
>ENA-USUG01006574-USUG01006574.1-human-gut-metagenome-genome-assembly--contig:-NODE-6574-length-12117-cov-3.777409_pt1 | contig 12117 bp, 12 predicted proteins | sample MGYA00250059_ERZ773394 | MGnify/ENA primary metagenome ERZ773394 (study PRJEB29103, sample SAMN06111957) | human gut metagenome | biome: human gut; feature: ankylosing spondylitis patient; material... | reverse complement strand
TGCGGCAGATTGAGAGGGTTTATTGTTGCAAGAGAGCAACATGAAAAATCCTATGCACAGGGTTAACAGGTGTTTCAGTGATTTCCTGTATGAGCGGGGATTTACCGAGATCCACACCCCGAAGATCGGAGCTAAGAGTGCAGAGGGTGGAGCAAACCTTTTTAAACTGGATTATTTCCATCGCCCGGCTGTGCTGCAGCAGTCCCCGCAGCTTTACAAGCAGATGATGGTAGGCGTGTTTGACCGGGTATTTGAGACTGCTCCGGTATTCCGTGCAGAAAAACACAACACCAAGCGCCATCTGAATGAGTATACATCCCTTGACTTTGAGATGGGTTACATCAATGGCTTTGAAGACATTATGGCTATGGAGACCGGATTCCTCCAGTACACCATGAAGCTTCTGGAAAGAGAGTATGCAAAGGAGCTGAAGATCCTTAATATCACCCTCCCGAAGACCGATAAGATTCCGGCTGTTCGTTTTGATAAGGCCAAAGAGCTGGTTGCCGAAAAATACAACAGAAAGATCCGTAACCCATTTGATCTGGAGCCGGAGGAAGAGACACTGATCGGTCAGTATTTCAAGGAAGAGTATGATGCAGATTTCGTATTTGTCACCCATTATCCTTCCAAGAAACGTCCGTTCTATGCAATGGATGATCCGGAAGATTCCCGCTTTACTTTAAGCTTCGATCTTCTGTATCATGGTCTGGAGATCACCACCGGCGGGCAGCGTATCCACGACTACAACATGCTGGTGGAGAAGATTGCAGCCAAAGGAATGGATCAGGAAGGACTGGAACAGTATCTGGATACGTTCCGTTATGGCATGCCGCCTCACGGTGGACTGGGTATCGGCATGGAACGTCTGACCATGAAACTGGTGGGTGAGGACAACGTCCGTGAGACCACCTTGTATCCAAGAGATTTATCAAGACTGGAACCGTAGTGAAGAGAAGGAGAACTTACCATGGCAAACATTATTTCTGATGAAACCATCGAATATGTCGGCATTCTCGCAAAACTGGAGCTGTCTCCGGAAGAGAAAGAGCAGGCAAAGAAAGATATGGGAAATATGCTGGATTACATTGATATGTTAAATGGTCTTGATACAGAAGGCGTAGAGCCCATGTCCCACGTATTTCCGGTACACAACGTATTCCGTGAGGATGTGGTCACCAACGGAGACGGACACGATGCAACACTGGCTAATGCACCGGCACAAAAAGACGATGCATTCAAAGTACCGAAGACGGTAGAATAGGAGGGCACGAAGATGAATCTCATGAGTCTGACTGCCGTAGAACTCGGCAAAAAAATAAAATCCGGTGAAGTAACTGCAGTGGAAGCCACGAAGGCAGCCCTGGAACAGATTAAGAAGCTGGATGGAACTTACAACTGCTACGTGACGGTGGATGAAGAAGCTGCCCTGAAAGAGGCAGAGGAAGTACAGAAAAAGATCGAAGCAGGAGAACTGACAGGTCCGCTGGCAGGTGTTCCGGTAGCGGTTAAGGACAATATGTGTACCGAAGGAATGCTTACTACCTGCAGTTCAAAAATTCTTTATAATTTTAAACCAACCTACACGGCAGAAGCAGTTCTGAATCTGAAAAAAGCAGGCGCTGTTGTGATCGGAAAGACAAACATGGATGAGTTTGCTATGGGAAGTACCACGGAGACTTCTCATTTCGGTCCGACGAAGAATCCCTGGAACCAGGAACATGTACCGGGCGGTTCTTCCGGCGGAAGCTGTGCGGCAGTGGCAGCCGAGGAGTGCTCTTATGCATTAGGTTCTGATACTGGTGGTTCTATTCGTCAGCCCAGTTCTTTCTGTGGTGTGACCGGTATCAAACCGACTTACGGAACCGTATCCCGTTATGGGCTGATTGCCTATGGTTCATCCCTTGACCAGATCGGACCGGTCTGCAAAGACGTGACTGACTGCGCAACGGTACTGGAAGCAATCGCCTCCTATGATCCGAAGGACAGCACCTCCGTCAAGAGAGAATCCTATGATTTTACTTCTGCATTAAAGGATGATGTGAAAGGTCTGAAAATCGGTATTCCGCGAGATTATTTTGGAGAAGGTCTGGATCCGGAAGTGAAAGAAAGTATTTTGAAAGCAGCAAAAGTGCTGGAGGAGAAAGGTGCCATTCTGGAAGAGTTCGATTTAAGCCTGGTAGAGTATGCGATTCCTGCTTACTATGTCATCGCTTCCGCAGAGGCAAGCTCCAATCTGGCACGTTTTGACGGTGTAAAATATGGCTACCGTACCAAAGAGTATAACGGGCTTCACAATATGTATAAGAAATCCAGAAGCGAAGGCTTCGGACCGGAAGTGAAACGTCGTATCATGCTTGGTTCTTTCGTGTTAAGTTCCGGATACTATGATGCTTACTATATTAAGGCGCTGAAGACCAAAGCGTTGATCAAACAGGCATTTGACCGTGCCTTTGAAAAATATGATGTGATCCTCGGACCGGCAGCTCCGACTACAGCACCGAAGCTTGGGGAGTCCTTAAGTGATCCGATTAAGATGTATCTGGGAGATATTTATACCATTTCTGTCAACCTGGCAGGACTTCCGGGTATCAGCGTTCCCTGCGGTGTGGACAGCAAAGGCCTGCCCATTGGCATGCAGCTGATCGGCGACTGCTTCAAAGAAGACAACATTATCCGTGCGGCTTACGCATTTGAACAGACAAGAACCTACGAACGCTGCGCAGCAGCCAAAGCGCAGGACTAAGGAGGAGACGAAGATGAGCAAACAGTATGAAACCGTCATCGGTCTGGAGGTTCATGTAGAGCTGGCCACCAAGACCAAGATCTTCTGCTCCTGCAGTACTGCATTTGGAGGAGCACCCAACACCCATACCTGCCCGGTCTGCACCGGTATGCCGGGCTCCCTTCCGGTATTGAACAAACAGGTAGTGGAATATGCAGCAGCCGTAGGACTGGCAACGAACTGTACGATTACTCAGAACTGTAAGTTTGACCGGAAGAACTATTTCTATCCGGACAACCCACAGAACTATCAGATTTCCCAGCTGTATTATCCCATCTGCCGCAATGGTTATGTGGAGATTGATACTCCGGCAGGTCCGAAGAAGATTGGTATTCATGAGATCCATATGGAGGAGGATGCCGGAAAACTGATCCATGATGAGTGGGAAGATTGCTCTTTGGTAGACTATAACCGTTCCGGTGTACCGCTGATCGAGATTGTATCCGAGCCGGATATGAGAAATGCAGACGAAGTCATTTCTTATCTGGAAAAGCTTCGTATGATTATTCAGTATCTGGGAGCTTCCGACTGCAAGCTGCAGGAAGGTTCTATGCGTGCAGATGTGAACCTGTCTGTCCGTGAGGTGGGATCTGATAAACTGGGTACCCGTACCGAGATGAAGAACTTGAACTCCTTTAAAGCCATTGCTCATGCGATCGAGGGAGAGCGGGAACGTCAGATTGAACTGCTGGAGATGGGCCGTCAGGTCATCCAGGAGACCAGAAGATGGGATGATAATAAAGAGTCTTCCCATGCCATGCGTTCCAAAGAGGATGCACAGGATTATCGTTATTTTCCGGAACCGGATCTGGTGCCGATTATCATCAGTGACGAGTGGCTGGCAGCCATCAAAGCCCGTCAACCGGAGCTTCGGACGGCCAAACTGATCCGTTACAAGAAAGATTTTGATATTCCGGATTATGATGCGCAGATTATCACATCCGCTAAGAAGATGGCAGACCTTTTTGAGGCAACAACAGCCATCTGTAAAAAGCCCAAGAAAGTATCTAACTGGCTCATGGTGGAGACCATGCGTCTGATGAAAGAGCATGAGATGGAGGCAGAGGATTTGAAATTCTCACCGGAACATCTGGCAAAACTCATCGATCTTGCAGACGCAGGCACCATCAACAGTTCCGTGGCAAAAGAAGTATTCGAGCAGATTTTCCTGGAAGATATTGATCCGGAGAAATATGTAGAAGAACATGGCTTGAAGACGGTCAACGATGAGGGCGCATTAAGAAGCACGATTGAGAAAATCATTGCAGACAATCCTCAGTCGGTGGAAGATTACCACAACGGAAAAGAGAAAGCCATCGGCTTCCTGGTGGGACAGACCATGAAAGCAATGAAAGGCAAAGCAAATCCGGGTATGGTAAACCAGATTCTGAAGGAGTTACTGTAAATCAAAGTTGTCATTCCGGGAGCTGTAGGGTATAATACGTTCATGTTTGGAAATACGACAGATAAGGAGTAGCGAATATGAACCCGATGGCACTCATGAAAATAATGAATGCAAAAAATAAGTTTAACGCCAGTCATCCGAAATTTGGTGCCTTTCTGAATGCTGCGTTTGCAGGCGGTATTCAGGAGGGAACGATTATCGAGATGAAGGTGACAAAACCGGACGGCACAGAGATGACAACCAATTTGAAAATAAAGCAGTCCGATCTGGAGCTTTTACAGGAACTGCGTGAAGCAGTAAAATAAATACTTTCCGGGGATTTATGAAGAGATTGTGAAAATGTAGACAATTATTTTATAATTATTTTACAGTTTCCCCATAATTTGGACATAACTCTCTGATAAAGTATAAGCATAAAAGTTCTACCGGAGCTTTTCTCTTACAGAAAAACAAACAGGCGGAAGGCCTTGGGAACTTTCTAAAAATGGGGGCGGCGATTTTACATGCGCGCAAGTAAAACTCCGCTCTCGACTAACAACAACAGCGTTGCGACTTTCGAAACGCTTTTATTATGTTATAATGAATCCTAAAAGGAGGACGAAGACATGCAGAAGACTTCGATTCTGCTGATGCACTGTAAAGAGATGGAAAAGCAGCAGAAGATCAGAAAACTGTGTCAGCGGTTCGGCATGGAATGCCGCATGCTGACGGAAAAAGACGGGAAGGAAGAATTAGGAGTTCTGTGCGCCACGTATCCTGTGGCAGTCGGAAAACATGAGATGCCTCCATTTGCATGGCAGATGCCGGAACTGCTCGTGTTCTCCGGACTTCAGGAAAACAGTCTTCAGCTTTTTCTGGCGGCTTATCGTGAAGCTCAGATTGAGCAGATTCCGCTGAAGGCAATAGTGACGCCGCATAATATCAGCTGGAGTATTTATGAACTGAGCAGGGAGCTGGCATCAGAGCATGCAGCCATGCATCCGTGAGTACAAAAAAAGGACATCCTTTCGGATGTCCTTTTTTCATTTTCCAGTCATAGCATTCTGCATAATTCTCAATTCAAAAAACATATAAGAATCGTTGTACTTATATTTATTTTAACGTAAGAATCTGTTGAAATGTTCGGATTAGAGCTTGGTTACGTTAGTAGCCTGCGGTCCTTTAGCGCCGTTAACTACTTCGAACTCAACAGCCTGGCCCTCTTCAAGAGATTTGAAGCCTTCCATGTTAAGTCCTGAATAATGAACGAATACATCATTACCCTGCTCGTCAGAGATAAATCCATATCCCTTCTGGTTGTTGAACCACTTTACTGTACCTTTGTTCATTGTGGTACCTCCTTAAAATAATACATGTGCAAAGCACAGTCTAAGATTACCACAGTTTAGGGGGAGTGTCAAATAAAATCGGCCGACAAAAAGGCTTCTGAAATGGCAGTTATGAAACTGCGAGCATGGACATAAAATAGGAAAAACAAAGGTTTTCCGGAGAAATTAATGAGACGAATTCTGACCGTAAATATAATGATTCTGCTGATTTTTGCGTCTGTTTCCTACTGGATGGAGGAAGGAGAAAAACTGAAAGATACCATGGCGTCAGCTGAGACTGTACAGGCGGAAGTCTCAGATCCGGAAGAGAAAAAGAAATATATAAAATGGGTAGATTTTCAGGTGTCCTGTCTGGCGCTTTCGGAGAGCTATGAATATGACAGGGATACGTATGGGACGGACCATCATATCAGATGGACAGATCTGTTGGCCTGGACAGCGGCACATACCGGAGGAAGCTTTTCAGATGACCGGAAAGTGTGCAGCCTGCTGACAAAACTGGAAAAAGCGGTGGAAGGCGGTAAGACACTGGAACAGCTGACAGAGAGTCTGGACTATTTTTCATATTATCAGGAAGCATATGAAGCTGTTTTGGGCGGAATGGTGGGTGAATATGAGATGGAGGAAACAGAAGAGGGGGACCAGGGAAGGAAAGTGATGAAGAAACGCTATGGACTGAAAGCGTTTCATCCAATTGCAAAAGGATTTCCTTATACAGACTATGACGATTTCGGAGTTTCCAGAACATATGGATACCGCAGAGCCCACCTGGGGCACGATATGATGGGGCAGACTGGAACGCCGGTGGTCTGTGTGGAATCCGGCTATGTGGAGGTGCTTGGATGGAATCAGTATGGCGGATGGCGTATCGGGATCAGGAGTTTTGACAGGAAAAGATACTATTATTATGCACATCTGCGGCAAGGATTTCCCTATCAGCCGGAGCTGAAAGAAGGATCGGTGGTACTGGCGGGAGACGTGATAGGTTACATGGGATATACTGGATACAGTGTGAAGGAAAATGTTAATAACATTGATCAGACACATCTGCATTTTGGAATGCAGCTGATCTTTGATGAGTCCCAGAAGGATGGTGACGATCAGATCTGGATTGACTGCTACCAGATTGTCAGATTCCTGTACCGGCAGCAGTCCGAGACAATCAGAGACGACGAAACGAAAGAGTGGCGCAGAGTATATCTGATGAAGGATCCGGCAGCAGAAGCTTATGAGCGGACGCTGGATTTTTCCATGTATCCGTGATCTGTGACAAAAATCTCAGAGATGACGCAGCTTCTGCTGAATCAGATAACCGACGGCATCGGCAAAACGTTCCGGAGAAGATGCCCATACGACATCATTTCCGTAGATTCTGCGAGCTGCAGGGAGATCTTTTTCACGGCCGGTGCAGACAGCAAGTACACTGACATCCTGACGTCTCAGGAGGCTGACTTCTTTTGCTGTATCGGTAATTCCGTGTTCTCCGCCATAATCATAAAAGAATGGCAGCGAGCCTTTTGATTCCACGAGACGGTGATCGTCGTTTGGACTGCAGTCGGACAGGATAATGAGCAGCCGGTGGTCATAGTCAGAGGCCAGCAGGCGTTCACCGGTCAGGCGGATGGCGAGACTGTCCCGATTCCAACCGGCGGATATATACTGGAAAATATGGTCATTGTACTGTGGTTCCTCGTAATCACGGAACATATGGAGAACGGTGCATCCATCCGTGGTACAGTAGGAGCAGACTCTGACCGGAATACCGCAGCGGGTAAGACTTTCAGCAATAATATATCCCTGAGAGGCAATCTGCTCCTGACGGTTTTGTTGGGATGCAGATGCATCCAGCAAAATATCCACAGACAGGTTTCCTATGGAGAATGGAATATTCCGGAAAAAGATTTTTTCATGATGGAGTTTTTCGGCCTGCCAGATACGGTCCGGACGGAGGATCCCGTATTTGCTTTCTTCTTCTGCGCTGCCGGTATCACACTGCAGCACATTGCGGATGCGGTCTGTAAGCCGGGAAATGCTGAGCATGTGGCGGGACAGATTTATCTGGTGATAGTGAATATTTTTCTTCTCCTGCAGAAGTGCGGCAGAGCGAAAAGTGCGTGCACCGCTGTCAGCGGAGGAAGAATGCCGGAATTCTCCACGGGTGACATGGAGATGACAGTATCGGTGTCCGCCGCAGCATAGTTTTTTCTCCAGTTTCTCAAGGTCTTCCGGAGCGTAGAGGGAAAGACCGAAACTGTCCTCCAGAAACTGCCGGAGCTTCTGATTCCGGGTTTCTGCCCGCAGGGCAGGCAGCCAGAGGGTCAGCTGTTTCTTCTGTTCAGTATCACCAGAGCTTTGTACCGTTGTAATCAGTGCGCCGCCGTGCAATGCCGCTTTTCGAAAGCGGACGGGAAAAACAGGAAATCTCCGTTTGTCGTGCAGGGGTGGGATAGAACAGTGAAAATACAGTTCCATCAGATGATTCATATGTTCCACGATTTGTTCGGAAGTGAGTGTACTGTCAAATTCCAGATCAGCAAGAAGAGCCTGTTCTTTTTTACTTAAGCGGGAGTGATGTCCGATGACGGCGCCGAAATGGGCCGTGTTCAGACGATCAAAGAGTTCCTGATCCCAGTACGAAGTCCGCTGATCCCAGACAGTCTGGGAATAAGAAGTGCGGAGAGTGGTAAGTAATGGCCGGTCTGTCAGAGCATGCTCATAAGTACAGCGTTCCAGTCCAAGCCAGACCAGTCCGCGAAAGAGATTGGCTTCCCGCAGACGTCCAAGGCGCAGAAGCATATCATGGATGGGAGCATAGTTGTAGTAACGATGGACGGAACCAATAATGCAATTGAAGTAGAGGCTTGGCTCTCCGTCTTTTTCATAGGCAGCATAATCCGGAACGAAATGATAGTCACCGGCTGCATTCCAGATGATATTTTTAGCACGTTGTTCCTGGATGGAATCGATATTCATAAGGGCACCTCTTACCGAAATAGTTCTGCAGCGCTCTGCTTTTCAGAGACCCGGATAAGAAACAGATCATCCACCAGTTTGCGTTCATATGGATCGAAGATCTTATTTCCGATGCCAAGACGCGGTGCCTCCAGCGGAGCAAGCCCTTTTTTTATCAGACGGACAGAGGCGAGCAGTCCACGGAGATCCAGTGCCTTCGGGGAAATTTCTGCACTTTCGCATTTTTTTTGCAGTTCCTGAAAGATTCGGCAGAACTGGGTATTCCAGGCGGGAGACAGATCGGGAAACTCAGACCGGAGAAGTTTGGCTAGGTAATCTTCAGAGATTGGAGGCATATCGATCACCACGAAACGGGATGTCAACGCCTCATTAAGTTCCCGGGTTCCCGCGTAGCCATAATTCATGGTAGCAATAAAACGGCAGGCCGGATGCAGTTCGATCCGATCATAGCCAGGGACGTCGATGCTTCCGCGAAAATCCAGTGCTTCATGAAGAACGGCGAGGGCCTCATTTTTGGCCATGTTGATTTCGTCCAGCACACCAAAACCGCCGAACCGTGCGCTCTGGCTGACCGGACCTTCCCGGAATGTAACTTCTCCATTCTTCCATGTGTCGGAACCGATCAGGGACGCGGCATCAGTGTTGATGCTGAGCGAAATATTAAAAAGGGGGCGTCCGAAAGCAGCGGCCAGATTTTCAGCCAGCACATTTTTGCCGGTAGCCTTAGGACCGGTCAGCAGGAGATGTTCTCCGCATAGAAGTGCGGATAATGCCTCTTCCCAGATTTTAGTACCATAATAATAGTATCTTGGAGTGCGGATCCGGTTTGCTACTTCAGGTTCCGTTCCAAAGGCAGACCGGAACTGTTCCAGTTTCTGTATGAGGTGTGGATGAATTCCTTCTTTTTTCAGAAAATCAAGCATGATGATGTATCCCCCTCTTTTATGGCTGTGCCATATTTATGAGATTAGTATAGCACAAAAAAGGCAATAAAAAAGGCGACATAAGAATTTATTCTGAAAATTCTCATGCCGCCTATATAACTGTAATTTCCAATGGACTAAACCTCGATTTCTTTAAATCTATCTCTATTTTATGGTCTTTTTATGACCTATGCTCCGTATGCAATTCCTTTGGAATCTTTACGGTATATCTATCTGGTTTTTTATTAACAAGGTATCTTTCCTTTACCTTCTTCAAAACATTTCGTTTTTCTTACCAAGTGGTAATTTTAATGATTTTAAAATAAATTATTCAGTTTTTTAGGTTTTAAAAAAAATTATCGTTGCCGGTGGTCCGTACCTCCAATTCTTTATATTATGGGGTGTAACGTTAAGTTTTGGTTGGACTCTCCTCCTTTTCATGCTCCATCGATTGGATTATTTTGTCTTTTCGTTCGCTCCTTTGTTTTTATGAGCTTATTATAACATATCACGTCTATTTGTCAATATATTTTTGTGAAAAAATATAAATTTCTGAAAATAAAGAAACAGGAAAGGAAAAGACAGATGACAACAGCGGAATTGACAGCCATAGACGGCTTTGATAGACTGTTACAAAAGAGAGGCGGGGAACTCCACGGTAAACATGAAAGGATGCCATAGATATGTCAGTAAAAAGGAATGTAACATTAATCGGAATGCCCGGCGCAGGAAAAAGTACGGTAGGTGTTGTATTGGCAAAGATTCTCGGATATCATTTTCTGGATTCTGATCTGGAGATTCAGGAACAGACCGGAAAACTTCTGCATGAATTGATTACGGAACATGGAGATGAAGGATTTCTGGAGATCGAGAACCGGGTAAATGCTGGACTTGCAGTAGATAAGACTGTGATTGCCACCGGTGGAAGCGCTGTGTTTGGAGAAGATGCCATGAAGCACTTGCAGGAAATTTCCACGGTTGTTTATCTGCGTCTGCCTTACAAAAGCTTAAAAAGGAGACTTGGTGATCTGAAAAAACGTGGTGTTGTGCTGAAACCGGGACAGACGTTAAAAGATCTGGTAGACTACCGGACTCCTTATTATGAAAAGTATGCGGATCTTATTGTGGATGAAGAAAATCTGGATATCCGCGGAGTTGTAGAGAGAATTGTAAGTGCGCTGGAAAGCGTGGAATAACGGAATATGAAAATAGAAACGTATTATAAAGCAAAAGCTGAGGAAATTCATAAAACCTGTCCGGTAGTGGATACTCATCTGGATCTGGCAGGCGAACTGGTCTTTCGTCTCCGCAATGGGGAAGAAAATCCGTTGCGGGACATTTATCTTCCGGTATTTCGCAAAGGCAGTTTTGATCTGATTGTTTCATCGGTTTACCTTCAGAACCATGAACTTCCGGAAGGTGGACTCCGGGCAGCACTGGAGCAGATTGTGGTGCTGAAAGAGCAGATCCGGAAAAATCCGGAGTTTTTGGAGATTCGGTCTGTGGAAGATCTGGACCGGTGCCTGGAAGATCATCTGATTGGAATTATTCTCTATATGGAAGGCCTGGACTGCATCGGATCAGATGTGAGGCTTCTGACCGCTCTGTGGGAATTGGGGGTACGCGGGGCCTCCCTTACCTGGAGCAGGAGAAATCTGCTGGCGTCCGGCTGCTGCAAGGCAAGTGAATGCTATGAGATCCGGGGCGGTCTTTCGCCAGAAGGGTTTGATGTTGTCCGGGAGATGGAGCGTTTGGGAATGTTTGTGGATGTCAGTCATCTCAATGATGATGGGTTTGAAAATATTCGGGAAACAGCAATCCGGCCATTTATGGCAACCCATTCCAACAGCAGAGAGGTGGCCTTTCACTATCGTAATCTGACGGATACACAGATGCAGATTCTGGCAGACCAGGGCGGCATAACAGGACTTAATGGCTGCGTCCGCCTGGTGTCGGAGACGGCGGAAGAAGAATATCCGGATGAAAATGGTGTTTACTGTCTGGAAAAATTATGTATGCATGTGGAGCATATGGTGGAAGTGATGGGGCCGGAGCATGTGGGCTACGGTTTTGATTTCTGCGATTCTTACACGGCAGCGGAGCGGATGGCGGAAGGTCAGCCTCATTATGCGGACTGCCTTCTGAATCACGGAAATGTACCGCTTCTGACAGCGGCACTTTTACAGCGGGGCATGAACGAAGAAGCTGTCCGAAAAATCGTAGGAGAGAATTTTGTGCAGTATTTCCGGAAAATGCTGCCGAAAACCTCTTGACATTCCAATGCTTCTCACCTAAAATAGCCGTATAAATCGGCGTTGAAAAGAATAAGTAATGATTTTGAAAGACCACAGAGAGCTGCCGGCTGGTGAGAGGCGCGGGGAATAGAAGTCATGAATACCTCTTGGAGCTTCCCTTTGAAACGGTGAATAAAGCCGCGTGTAGGAGGAGACGGGTGCATCCGATATCATGCGAGGGTATCTGCGAATGGCAGACCGGTCTGTACTGGAATAAAAGGAACATGTACCCGGTGAGGCAGTGCGCGTGAGTGTACTGTGAAAAAAGGTGGTAACACGGAAGACATAACGGCTTTCGTCCTTTGGCAAAAGGGCGAGAGCCTTTTTTGCATCCCGATAGATCGGAAGAGCACACGTCTGAACTCCAGTCACTAGCTTATCTCGTATGCCGTCTTCTGCTTGAAAAAAA
>ENA-USUG01006573-USUG01006573.1-human-gut-metagenome-genome-assembly--contig:-NODE-6573-length-12126-cov-38.744875_pt1 | contig 12126 bp, 9 predicted proteins | sample MGYA00250059_ERZ773394 | MGnify/ENA primary metagenome ERZ773394 (study PRJEB29103, sample SAMN06111957) | human gut metagenome | biome: human gut; feature: ankylosing spondylitis patient; material... | reverse complement strand
GAAAGTCACTATCTGCGATTACGTCGCATTTTCGAGCGGGTCTTAGGCCTCATCGAACAATATCTTCCAGACGAGATGGCTATCGAAGCTCCATTCTTCGGAAAGAACGTGCAATCCATGCTGAAACTCGGACGAGCGCAAGGAGTCGCTATGGCAGCCGCGCTCTCCCGCGACATTCCCATTACCGAATACGCCCCATTAAAAATCAAAATGTCGATTACCGGAAACGGAAGTGCATCGAAAGAACAAGTCGCCGCCATGTTACAGCGCATTCTGCATATCCCCGATGAAAATATGCCTCCCCTTCTCGATGCCACCGACGGATTGGCCGCCGCTCTCTGCCATTTCTACCAGACCAACCGGCCTCATCTCGACAAAAGCTACAACAGTTGGAAAGACTTCATCAACAAAAATCCCGATAAAGTATCGTCTGGAAAGAAATCTGACAAGAAATAACAGGGAGCTATCATTTTATCGAACGACAGACGACCGGCATCTCCTCACCTCGATTTTCTTTCAAACAAATATACGTCCGATACACCGGCGTACACCCCTTGCCTTCTAAGACACGAATCAGTAGCCCACGAACATTATATCTAAACACAAAAGAAAATTCAAATATTTTCTCTACAAAATAAGGTCAAAAATAGAATAATCCACTGCATACTCCATTTCAAACAACAAATATTTCGGTAGACAAAACAACAATTATCCCTATATTTGTAACTGCGAAGATAGGACACGGTTCGGCATAGCCAAGTCGGAAATGAGATTTTCGTTTGTCGCTGTTTCCAGCTTTCCGTATCTTCGGCAAATGCGAAAAGCAGACTACGGTTCGGTAAAAAACGAACATATTCATTTTATCCGATTCTTATCTTTCGTTATATGACAATCATAGACCGAGATATATGCAGACATTGAAACAACTACTCGACCAACGCATTCTCATTCTCGACGGAGCTATGGGAACGATGATACAACGTTACGGACTGAACGAGCAAGATTTCAGAGGTTCGTTGTTCCCCGATTCGGCAGTGGAATTAAAAGGGAACAACGATTTGCTCTGTCTCACCGCACCACACCTCATCGACGAGATACACCGTGCCTACCTCGAAGCCGGAGCCGACATCATCGAGACGAATAGTTTCAATGCCAACGCCATATCGATGGCAGACTACCGTTTGGAAAGTCAGGTAAAGGAAATAAACCGGGCAGCCGCCCGCATAGCCCGGAAAGCTGCCGACGACTATTCAACACCCGATAAACCCCGATTCGTGGCCGGTTCGATAGGGCCCACGAACAAAAGCTGTTCCATGTCCCCCGATATGGAGAATCCCGCTTTGCGAAATCTCGACTTCGACACACTCGCGACAGCCTATCGGGAGCAAATCACGGCCTTGATAGAAGGTGGCGTGGACCTTCTGCTCATCGAAACCATTTTCGACACGCTCAACGCCAAAGCCGCCCTTTTTGCTGCACAGGAATCTATGAAAGCGACAGGACGAGAGCTTCCTGTCATGCTCTCGGTAACAGTCACCGAGAGCGGGCGAACGCTATCGGGACAAACTCTCGAAGCCTTTCTTACGGCAGTCTCCCATGCCGAAATTCTCTCGGTAGGTTTGAACTGTTCGTTCGGAGCAAGAGAAATGAAACCCTATCTACATCGGTTGGCATCGATCTCCCCCTATTACATCAGTGCTTACCCCAATGCCGGACTGCCCAATCGGTTGGGCGAATATGACGAAACGCCCGCATCGATGGCTGCACAAATAAAAGAATTTATCAACGAGGGACTGGTAAATATCGTGGGTGGTTGTTGCGGAACGACACCCGAGCACATAGCCCGCTATCGGGAAATCACACAAAACGCCTCGCCCCGCCGTCCCATCGCGAAAGACAACCGTCTGCACATCTGCGGGCTCGAAGATCTCGTTGTCTGCCCCGAAAACAATTTCATCAACATAGGCGAACGCTGCAACGTGGCAGGCTCTCGCAAATTCCTGAGGCTCATTCACGAAAAGAACTATACCGAAGCACTCGACATCGCACGCAAACAGGTCGAGGCCGGCGCACAAATCATCGACATCAACATGGACGATGCCATGCTCGATGCCCGCAAAGAGATGGTAGACTTCTTGAATCTCATCGTCTCCGAGCCCGACATTTATCGGGTTCCTGTAATGATAGACTCTTCCGAATGGGAGGTTATCTCCGCCGGCCTGAAATGTCTGCAAGGGAAAGCCATCGTCAACTCCATCAGCCTGAAAGAAGGAGAAGAAACATTCCTCGCGCATGCCCGTGAAATCAAACGGTTAGGAGCGGCGGTAGTCGTCATGGCTTTCGACGAAAAAGGCCAAGCCGATACCTATGAACGGAAAATCGAAGTCTGCGCCCGGGCTTACAAACTCCTCACCGAAAAAGCAGGATTAGCGCCTTGCGACATTATATTCGATCCCAACGTGTTGGCGATAGCTACCGGAATCGACAGCCACGACAACTATGCGGTAGACTTCATTCGGGCTACGGCTTGGATACACGAAAACCTGCCGGGAGCGAAAGTGAGCGGAGGCGTGAGCAACCTCTCCTTTTCGTTCCGAGGCAACAATTTCATTCGCGAAGCCATGCACGCCGTCTTTCTTTATCATGCTATCCGCAACGGGCTCGACATGGCGATTGTCAATCCCGCCACATCGATTACCTACGACGATCTGCCGACCGAAACTCTTGCGCTCATCGAAGATGTCGTATTGAACCGTCGGCCGGATGCGACCGAACGTCTCATCGACTTCGCCGAGAAACATCGGGGCGAAGCAGTCAAAAAAGAAAACGATATCGACGAAGACCGTCATCGGCAACCTGTCGCCGACCGACTGAAACAAGCTCTCGTCAAAGGCATATCGACACACCTCGAAACCGACCTCGCAGAGGCCGTCCGTCAATACGGCTCGGCACTCGCTGTCATCGAGCAACCCCTCATGGACGGCATGAACCGGGTGGGACAACTTTTCGGCGACGGGAAAATGTTCCTTCCCCAAGTCGTCAAGAGCGCCCGCACCATGAAACAAGCAGTGGGTATATTGCAACCACTCATCGAGCAGGAAAATACCCGCAATGGAGAAACCTCCAAACGGGGAAAATTCATTGTAGCCACAGTCAAGGGCGATGTGCACGACATCGGGAAAAACATCGTCGCCGTCATTCTCGCCTGCAACAACTTCGAGGTAATCGACCTCGGCGTGATGGTTCCGGCCGAAAAAATCGTGGAGCGAGCCATTGCCGAACAAGCCGATTTCATAGGGTTGAGCGGACTCATCACCCCCTCCCTCGAAGAGATGTGCCACGTCGTTTCCGAAATGGAAAAAGCAGGACTGCACACACCGGTCATCATAGGCGGAGCTACCACCTCGAAACTCCACACGGCCGTCAAAATCGCCCCGTGTTACAGCGGTGCGGTCATACATGCCGGCGACGCATCGCAAAACCCGCTCATCGCCGCACAACTGCTCAATCCCCAAACTCGTGATGAGTTTATCCGCAGCATACGCACCGAACAAGAAGCACTGCGCAACTCCTTGAAACCGGTCGATTTAGTCACCCTATCCGAAGCCGAAAGATACGCCCCCTGCATAGATTGGGACACATATACCGCCCCCCGGCCTCGGCAAATGGGATTGCACACCGTCCCCGTCACTGTCGGCGACATACGACCTTTCATCAACTGGCGGGCATTCTTCTCCGTATGGAAAATAGGCGCAGGCTATGCCTCCATAGCCGACATGCAAGGGTGCGACCACTGCAAAGCCGTCTGGCTCGCCTCTTTCCCATCGGCCGAGAGAGCCAAAGCCGCCGAAGCCATGCAGCTCTACAAAGAGGCGAATCGTCTGCTCGACACCCTCGAAGCAGAAAACAACACCTCTCCACAAGCCAGCTATCTACTTGCCGAAGCCGCCTCTTACGACAATATCATACGACTGCGGCTACCCGACGGCGATTTCGACATACCCTGCCTGCGGCAACAAGTGCGTAAATCCGAAGCCAATGCCCGCTACTATTCTTTAAGCGATTTCATTCGCCCCGCCAACGACGGGAAACCCGATTATGCCGGACTATTCGCCATCACCGCCGGAAACGAGATACAACGGCGCATAGAGCTCTTACGTCGGGACGGAGACGACTATACCGCCCTCCTGCTCCAATCCCTCGCCGACCGTCTTGCCGAGGCCGCCGCAGAATGGCTGCACCGGCAAATACGCCGAGAATTTTGGGGTTACGCCCCCGATGAACCCGACCTCGACTTGCAGTCCCTCCTCTCCGGCCGGTATAGGGGGATACGTCCGGCAGTAGGCTATCCCTCCCTGCCCGACCACTCCCTTTTCTTCGATTGGGACAGAGCGTTAGACTTCTCGCGTATCGGAATAACCCTCACCGAAAACGGCGCCATGATGCCCAATGCCTCTGTCGCCGGACTCTACATCGCACACCCCGATGCCCGCTACTTCCACATCGGGCACATCGACGAAACCCAGCGCGAACACTATGCCCACCAAAGAGGCTTCACCCCCGAAGAGACCGGCAAATGGCTATCGGTATAATAATAGAGGGGTACTCTTAAACTCCTCCCTGCCGTGTCCCGCGGCATTACGGGGTGTGACAAAGCGATATAGGTGCACTTCACTGCAATAAATAAAGGGTTACTCTCACCCTCCTCCTCTGTGTTTTTGCTATGCAAAAATATAGGGGAGGTGGCACGCAGTGACGGAGGGGTTAATTTAATATAGAGGTTAGAAAATGTCGGCAAGGAAAGCAGTGTTTCCGTAAGGAAATATAGGGGGAGTGTCCGCAGGACAAGAGGGTAAAACAAAAGGCACACAAATTCCAAGAACAAACCCTCCGAAGAAAGTTCAATCATGCCATAAATCAAAGATGGCAAGACCATACATTTGCCTAAAAAACAGAAGTATGGAAACACAAGAACAAATTTTGAAAGAACAACGGTTGAAAATAGAAACCCTCCGGTATCGAATCCTGTTACGATATTACGAGCTACTGCTCACATTAGATGTAATGACACAACCCAACGAAGTGACAACATTGATGGGGTATATCAACACACTCGAACGCTACGCCAAAAAGTATGAAACAAAACCCGTTAAAAAGAAATCGGGAAAGCGAAAAGAGCATATCGACGAAATACCGGTAACCGATGAAAATACTGGAAGCAAAGAAACAGATTACATGCCCGACAATCCGAGTAACCTTTTCGACCTGTTGGAGGACAGCGACGAGACATACCCTCCCGAAGCCGATGTGTTGCCCACCGACATAGACGACTTTTTAAGAGCCGGTTATGCCCGTTATCTGAAACAAAAAGAAAATAAAGAGAAAAACAATCCGGCTCACCCGCAATTAGAGGATTCTCAACCTTGAAAAAAATGTAAAGACCGAGAACAAAATGCGAGAAATAATTGTTATCTTGCAATAGATATAACAGTATAAAATTATGCCACACCGTCTTTTCGTTCTCCTCTTTGGAATATTATTCATGGGTCTCCTCCCCGGTTCGGCTCGACAATCCCCGGACAAAATATGGCATAAACTCGATTCCATTCAAAACTACCGGACCGAGTTCACATATACAGTGACATTACCACTCACCGATTCGGAAATAAACTATCGGGCAGAACTCTCCTATCGAAAAAATCCAATCGACACACTTTGCGGATATTCATACTTAATCGATTACAAAGCCGAGAACGATACATGCCCGTATGCCAATTTTATGGCTTACGACAACGGCGATTACTTCCGGTTCGACCGTGATCGGCTACGAGAATATCATCATCGCGAAGACAAAGAACCGTTCACACATAAAGGTAACAATCCGGGAGTACACCGTTCGGGACTGTTCACCGAACTTTTCCCGGCTGAAATATCCCGACAATTAAAAACATTCGTCGGGAAAAAAGATTGTCTCGTACAATTTTTCCCCGACACGCTCGTGCAGAACCGTCTGTGCGACGCCATACTCGTGAATGACTCCGTAAAGGGCGAATTGTCCCGAACCATACTCTATACATTCGACACCCACGACGGGATTCCCCTATATCGGGAAACCGAAAATAATCCGGGTCATTTAGGTTCGCAAACCGTTACTGTAAAATATTCGGGAAACGATACGGATACGAAATTCCCCTCCGACTATTTCGGTGAGACCAACCTGCTGAAAAATTATGGAGAAATATTCCTCCGATTCCGCGAAGGCACTTATGCAGCCTCCGACCGGGTAGGACAAAAAAGTCCGGAGTTTTCCCACAAATGGGGTGAACATCGGTTTTCTTCCGATCAGTTGAAAGGGCAAAACTGCCTGCTTTTATTCCTCGACGAACGAGGCGAATTTTGCAAACAAGCCCTGCAAATAGCCGAATCCGTATCCTTGCAAGAAAATCTGACGCCGGTTATACTCTACATAGAGAAACAACCCGAGAACATAGAAAACCGTTCGGGAGCCATCATACTGGAATATACCGGAAAAACAGCCAGCGAGTATGGCGTGACAGGCTACCCCACCCTCTTCCTGCTCGACCCCGAAGGCACGATACGATTCGTAAAAATAGGATATTCCCCGCTACTGGCCGAAGAACTCGAACTCGCCGTCAGGCAAATATTACACGACCGACCCATACAAGCGCAGAAAAACAAATAGTTTCATCTATAAATTAACAACAATGGAAAAAATCACTTTCAAAGGCACACCCGTACATACTTACGGTAAATTGCCGAAAGTAGGAAGCCAAGCTCCCTGCTTCACACTTACTCGATCCGACTTGACTGAACTTTATTGTCACGACCTCAAAGGACGTCGCATTGTACTGAACATCTTTCCAAGTCTCGACACTTCGGTCTGTGCTACTTCGGTGCGTAAATTCAATGAGCTGGCAGCATCTCTGGACAATACGACCGTCGTGGCCGTCTCCAAAGATCTACCTTTCGCCCAATCACGCTTTTGCACGACCGAAGGCATTAAAAACTTAATTGCCGCATCGGCATTCCGTTCGCCCGAATTTTCAAAAGATTACGGTGTGGAAATGGTAGATGGCCCGTTAGCAGGACTATTGGCCCGTGCGGTCGTGGTCATTGACGAAAATGGAAAAGTCATTCACGCTGAACTCGTCCCCGAAATCACACAAGAACCCGACTATGAAGCCGCTATGAAAGCGTTGAAATAAACTTCGACGCACACAACTGAATCCCTTCCTCTATATCGAATGTAAAACGATATAAAGGAAGGGATCACAATGTTATTCTATTTCAGATTTGCTGTTTTAATACCGACAACCTCTGATCGTTTCTATCAAACGTACAAAATCATCTGGATATACATCACCGATATTACCGATACGGAATGTATCTGCCTTAGAAATCTTCCCCGGGTAAATAACAAAACCCTTTTCTTTCAGCTGCACATAAAACGATTTGAAATCAAATCCTTTATGTGGATAAAGGAACGAAGTAATGATAGGCGACTGTACCTAACATACGAGTACGGACAACAGCTTTCCTGTTTTCCAGTTCCGCCATAGGTAATTTAGATATCTCGTCTTCGGTAAGCCCCAATTCATTACTACCCAGAATAACACCCACCGTCCACACCTTCGAATTGACACCTTCTTTAATATCCGCTATCGTATCACCATATTTTAATACGCAGTCGACCGAAGAGACAGCCAAATCTATCATGTTTTGGTAAACCATATACGGGTAAGGACGCCCAGCAGGTAACCGATCTGAGGTTACACAATTGTCTATCACATAACCTTTCCGAGCCGCAGCAGGGACTACCACGTCCATCATCGCTTGGGTATATCCGGTTGTCGAGCCAACCTTGATGCCCTGACTCCGCAACTGCATAATGGTTTCGACGACGCCGGGAATAGGTTCCGAATAATCTTCCAAAGTAGCAAACAATACACGCTGAAAATCATTATAACGACCTTGTACATCACTGTCGTCATAATCTCGTCCAAACTTCAAGCGAAAATCCTCGGCCACTCGTTCTATCGCAAATAAAGCTCGAATTTCTTCTATTTTCGTCAACCCCATAAATGCCCGCGTTTCTTCCGGGGTGACCTCCAAACCAATATTTTTGAAACTTTCGACAAAAGCAGCAACGGGAGCCATGCAACCATAATCGACGGAGGTCCCTGCCCAATCCATGATAATACACTCTACTTTCTTCATGATTCTTAGTGATTTATGATTGTTTTTATTTATTTTACCTGTTGAGTATTCGCAATCTTAGGTGATAGTCCGAAACAGTTTTGCGTAATAAATAATCTGTTCTTTCCAACACAAACTGTACGTTCACGGCGATAACGTGCCAGCAAATAGATGAGTGCCCCCATAAACGCCATAGCACAAGTAACTCCTACATATCCCGACATCAGATTATAGAAATGCAACCAATCGATATTTGGCTTAAAACACTCTTTCAACACCAATACCAATACCGTACCCATATAACCGATAAAGTCAAGTGTTATAATAAAAAAACCTACATTTCCTCTAATACGGAAACAAGCGATGAAACGTTCGAAAAAGAGCGTTTGAAAACTGAGATATACCGTATAAAGGGACAAACTTTGCAGAAACAGCCATGTAGTAGTGGACAATTCGAGCGTATTGTAATTGAAGGCTATGAAACTAAGTGTCAATGTACCGCAAGTAACTAATACAAGCAGTGCACACAATACTTTCATATCGTTCTTTATCAATGACATTATACCAAAAACACAAAGAATAACAAGTGTCACTGTCGCATCTATTTTGGCAAAAGCCCACGAAGATAAACCGCTGGCCTCCACATTAATGATCTTTACTAAAAAATCTTCTTTGATATCCTGTAAAACAGTGATAAACAAGTTCGCGAAAAATAGCAGTAACAATACCGGCATAAAACTTTTGAAAATATGCATGCGCCCCTCCCGGTTCAACGTCACTCGCTCGGTTCGTAACTTTTTGTCTTCCTCTGTCGGTTGAGGAAGACGTGTCATCAACCAACCCAATAACGATAACAAAGGAAATGCAAAAGCACCGATGAAAGCAGGCATCCAAAACTCACTAATATGCAGATTTTCCATAACAAACAAACCAATGGATTTTGCCGTACCCGAACTAATAGCGATACTCAATCCCATAAGACTGGCCAACAAGTCGGTGACACGGCGACCTTCCAAAAAACTGAATATCACTCCCCACATGCAACCCAATGAGAGTCCATTAAAAAAGAGCGCAAATACATTGAACGGCCGGGGAAGCAAACCAAACAACACAAGAGATAATTCGGCAACGGCTACCGACAAAATGATAAATCGTAACCGGTTTTCTTTTTTCAATTCCGAAATTACCTTAATACCTATTAATTTCGATAGAAAGTAACCAAAAATCTGTACTATGCTTGTTACGGTTTTATAGTCCATGCCAAAAAAATCGAGTCCATCGAATGTTGCCGCCGTAAACGGTTTACGTAAAGCATATACTAACGAATAAGACAACAAAGCCGCACCGCCTGCCCAAAAGATAAAAAGTACATCGGATAACTTTCGGTTAGAAGAAATACTTTTTTTTAGTTCGTTTATATTCATCAGATCTCTTATATTCTTGATTTCGTCGACAAATGTAACGCAACTTCAAAAGCCTAAAAATGAATTTTTATTATTTATAAACACCATATTTTCAGAGTTTTATAACGTAACATTAATGAAATATTTATGCAATGAAAACATAATAGAAGTTTAGTTTCTTTGTATAATTATTTTAAGGTTCGATAGAAATTTAATGCTTATGAACGATTTGCTTGACATATATAAGCGAATAGAGTATTTACGGAATCAAGGTGTAAAAATGAAGGAAATCGCCGACTATACCAACATGGCAGCCAGCGTATTATCTTCTTTATATTCCAGCGTATTACCCACCTATTTGAGTGGTATCAATAAAGGAGAAAATGAAGAAGATGCGTTGGATTATGCCCTTTCACAAGTGAACAATATATCAAAAAAGAGGTTGTTAGGCAATTTACAGGAATTGAAAACACAACTTTTCCGATTGGAACCCAATACCGGTGCAGAAGAAAAAGCAAATCCTTTTTTAAACATGCTAACCGAAGAAATGCAAAACTCGGTGCAAGAGGTATATAATTACAGCGGAATTTATATCAGTTACAGTTTATCGTCCTCATCGCATTCATTGAAAGTAGAGCCTTATCTAATCTCTGCTTCCGAAAACAACTCTTACGTAAGAGTAATGCACATGAACACATATAATACGACTCATTGCGGCATAGGTATGTTCAGCAATCATCAAAATGCCTACATTATGTTCAATGAACGGGAAATGCCGCAAATGGCTTTATTTACCATTTATCTACAATTACCTATGTATGATTTTCCCCATATGCTGAAAGGTCTCTACCTATGTTTAGATTATAACCGCAATCCTATTGCACGGCGCATCCTTTTCATCAAGCATTCCGACAGTACTAACATCGACGATTTCCTACTTTTAAAAGGTCGCCTCGTATCACCCGAAGAATTAACCGACGAGATACGTCCTTATTACGATTATACTTGCCAGCCGGGAGACTACATCAAAACATGCAATGTCCCTTCTCCATTACTGAATGCAAAAGATCTGGACAGAGAAAAAAGAATGTTGGAAATTTAGTATCCGGTACACACGAAAAAAAGTTTTTATCTCTCTGTTCCATTGCTTCGAAGAGTGATTAAAAACAAAAAGTTTAAGAAAACCGGTTGATAATCCTCGCAATTTCAAGCACATCGGATTCGTTTAGATAAGCCGACATCGGCAGACTCAATATCTCATCGGCAAGCTGTTCGGCAATAGGCAGAGGCAATCGATTGTATTCTCGATAACACTGTTGTTTGTGTGGAGGTATGGGATAATGAATGAGAGTGCCCACCCCTTCCGATTCCAAATAGTTTTTCAGCCGGTCCCGCTCAGAACATCGTACGACATACTGATGCCAAATGTGTTCTCCCTCACCTCCCGGTTCGGGAAGTACGATTTCCTTGCCATGTATATGTTCGGAATATGCCTTTGCGACAGCGACCCTACGGCGATTATCCTCATCGAGATATTTCAATTTCACCGATAAGAATGCAGCTTGCAAATCGTCCATGCGGCTGTTCACCCCCTTATAAAGATTCACATACCGCTCTGCCGAGCCGTAATTACCTAATGCTCGAACCACTTCGGCCAGTTCCCCGTCATCGGTCGTCACTGCTCCCGCATCGCCCAATGCGCCCAAATTTTTGGTCGGATAGAAACTCAATCCGGCGGCATTGCCCAAAGCTCCGGTGTGAAACGAGCCCTGCAATCCCGCCACCGGCGAAACCGCACCGAAAGCCTGAGCGTTATCCTCTACAATTTTCAACCCGTAACGGGCAGCTACGTCTTTCAGACATTCGTCCCAACAAACCCGACCGTACAGATGGACGACCATAATCGCCCGCGTGCGAGCTGTTACAGCCCGCTCCACCAAAGAAGTATCGAGATTGTAAGTGTGTACCGACGGCTCGACGAACACAGGTACGAGCCCGTTGTCGGTAATAGCGAGAACCGAAGCCACATAGGTATTCGAGGGCACGATCACCTCGTCGCCCGGCTGCATGACACCCATCTCGATGTATGCACGTAACATTAATCGCAAGGCATCCAACCCATTTCCCGTAGCTACCGCATAGCGACAACCCAGATATACACATAATTGTTCTTCCAACCGGGACACGTACTTCCCCCGGATATACCACCCGCCCTCGATAACTTCGGCGGCGATGGTCTTCATCTCCTCCATATAAGGAGCATTGGTTTCTCGTAGGGATAATTGGGGATATTTCATCTATCGGCTAATTTCTTTAAACTCTTGATAATCGCGAATATAATCCGACTCTTCGTAATAATCGGAAGTCAGCACCAAACAGACCGACCCCGACGAGAAATTATTGAGTACCCGCCAGATACCCGGCACGATAAGCAGCCCGTAGGAGGGTCGGTTCAAAGTCACCGTACGGGTGGAGATACCGTCGTCGAGAATTACATCGAACGATC